>Ga0116231_10001228_pt1 | contig 51649 bp, 22 predicted proteins | sample S1TSphgellanicum_2_FD_89695 | JGI IMG/M metagenome (GOLD analysis project Ga0116231, IMG submission 89695) | Host-associated microbial communities from peat moss isolated from Minnesota, USA - S1T2_Fd - Sphagnum magellanicum MG | ecosystem: Host-associated > Plants > Peat moss > Unclassified...
AGCCATTATACTATTAGGTTTTAAGAAAAAACGCCATATTTTTATACATAATTCAATTAGTTTAACCAAAAATGTAGTTTGTAATTGTAATTTTGTAATATGTACAGTCAAATACACACACCTGTGCATTAGGCACGGGGTTCAAACTAGTATATAGTAAAGGATGTCGGGATGAAATGAAGCTTCCCCTAAATCCGTCCATCATCCATCCCGTCATCCGTCCAGTCCATTCGTCCCGTCATGGTCTGTTTACTTTGACGGGACAGAGAAAACAATGGAGTACAAACTCGGCAGATGCTCAAACCAGATTTAGACAGTGAGTCCGTGTAGCTCGCCTAGATTTAGGCAAGATTGTAGAAAAAACTCTATTGTCCACTTAGGACAGTCGCCATTTAATGTAAATTAAAGCTAGGGATCCTTGCCATTGCACCTACCTAAGGAATTTGAAAAAACAATCCCTATTATACATGGTTTGCTTTCTTTCAATTTTTGTGATTAGTTATCTCACAAAGAGGATTTAGCCAAATTAGGCTATAGGCCATATTAATGACAGTGAAGAAAACATTTAAAAATATTTATGCTTTAGATGTATTTGGCGAATTTAAATTATTTTTTCTAAATTTGACGATTAAGGCCATTCCTTTTCACAAAAAATGTTAGAATATGTAGAAAAAATAAATTTCAGGTTGAAACAATGAAAATAAATTCCCCCAAAAAGAATCTAGCAATGTGGTATATAGAGAGGTTTTGGAAATGTAGTTTGTAGTTGTAATTTTGTAATATGTACCATCAAATACCCACGCACCTGTGCATTAGGCACAGGGTTCACACTAGTATAAAACTATAAACAGTTGAATTTTCATATGTAAAACCACATACATGCGCTCCTATTTTGGGCAGTGCTCCATGTTTCAAAAAAATTGATGATGGGCAAATAAAAGTGGCTCCTTCCAACCCAAAAAAAACTTTGGGTGCACACCCAACTAATTAATTAGACCTAACAACTAGATAACCTAATTTTTTGATATAAAAATTGTGTCAATGGGTATGGTTGAAAGTATGACCATGCGAATTGCTTTCTAACAGGTATGGACATGATTCCTGGTGTGAAAGAAAAGGCAACTACGTGTCAATGGGTATATAATTGAAAGTTCGAGCTTCATGAATTGCTTTGTAAGGAACACCTAGTATTATATAATTCAGATACCTTCAGTTAATAATTAAGGGATCCGTTTGAACTCGAAACATAATTAGCGATCAAGCCCACTTATGACCATAAGCATCCCCGGTATCTCCAAGACCTTATCGTTCCGCAAATATAACTCAGTTTCAAGCAAGAAAAAACATAGTTCGAACCTTCAGTGTAACTTGTGTCAAGACGTGGGACCTGCAGCCGGCACCAAAAAATTGAACAATCTAAAATATTCATGGTAGGCAAGAGATTTGTTAAACTGCATCAGAAGAAGTTAGAGAGGGATCAGATTTAACCATGCGATGTCTGATCAGTGTATGCTTTGAATTCTGAGATATGGGAAAAAATAACGGAGCAAGGAAAGTTATCTTCCGTATCTCGCATTAGAGACACACCCTCTGGTTTCGAAACTATCCTACAATTACAGCTGCAGGCTCAGGTGCAACCAGTTGCCCGGCGTCCGTCTGACCACGGCATGTGAGAGAAACAACAGCCACACACCAAATGGCTGGCAGTGAGCACTTGTCGCACTAGCTGGAAGTTCAGCAGGGCCGGCGATCTTCACACGCAACTACCAATACCATTTATGGCAGATAGTGATTGACAAAAAAAAAGTCTGGGCCCCTTTTGTTCATGCACAAAGCTTCGTGCATGCCAGGAGCTGAGGGGCTCCCGCCCTCCCACATTGTCAGTGAGTGGCATGGAGCAGGCAACACTTACCTTGTCCTTTAGCGCAAATTGAATCCTGACAAAAGTCGATAATAGATGCGTAATTTCCATGGACGATGTGTGTTGCACTCCTGAATTTAGCAGCTAGCTGCTAGCAATTTAATCCATCAAAGTCTGTGACAGAATGGATTTATATACCAAGGATGGAATAATAACAACCGGATCTAATAATTCTCAGAGTTAGCTCAGCAAATAACTTCGAATATGGCAACATCCTGTATAAACTCTGGACGAGATGCAGGGTCGGAAATCTAAAAGAGCTGGTCACAGGCACCCTATCAGAGACAAAAGCAAAAATGAAAATCTAGCAAACTCCAAACTGGGTAACTAGCAATTTTTAGCGCGGGCAAGGGGGTGGGAGAGAAGATGCCACGTGAAAAGTTCTGGCAAGCACGCTTCTGGTATCAAAAGTAGCTGCAGCTGTCTCCTAATCAGTTCTACTAACTGACAAAATTACCAGAATTCACAGGGCACAGTAATGAGAAAGAAGAATAAGAAGAAATAGCTGCTGCGACGCTCCTAAGGCACCTGAGCCACTGAGCAGGAGCGCTCCAATGTTCCTTAAAACTCTCCAGTTGCAATGAATCCCACCCATGTGTATGCTGCCATCCATTTCGTGACTGGTGCACAACTAACGTTATCCTAATTTCTTCCAAGGCCTAGAACAGATGTCTTCCAATGTGTTTTACCAGATTATTATTGTATGTGCCATCTTCCAACATATATTCAACATCAGATAGCTCGAATTTTGGGCTATAATAGTTTCTTATAACTTGTTAAACATGAGAAAGATGGAGATTCGCCTTTTGACACATGGAGAATGACTCAACTTCTTTTGCATAGCAATGTAGTCTTTTAGCACATGTCACATGTTACCATGAGGAATCATTTTTCAAGTAGGATTTTATGTGTCTACACCTAGTCCTTGGCTCAATTTATAAGGAATGCACTCACTTGCAAGTAGTTAAAAAAACATGATTATAATAATTTAGTTTTTGAAGTTCATGCAAACAAGATTAAGAAATAACTTATCAAAAAATATATATTATTCTCATAAAATCATCTACTTGTTAATCCTTTTATTTAGGGACCCTAATATTTTGTTGCTTACATTATTTTTTGTGTATATTTTGTCATGCTTTCACCCAACAAGGAAAGTGTTTTTTAACTCAAGAGGAGTGGAGTGAACATGGGTAAGCATTTTTCCTTTAGATAGTTTTATTGGGTTTTGGTGCCCAACTAATGATGTTGGGGGCCACACAACATTTGGGGGTCTTGGCATGAGAAATGAGGACTTGAGCCATGTTCATATTAAATTTAAACATTAATGGGTGCATCAAACAAGGCCCATGGGCTCACTAAGATCACTAGGATGAAAAGGCCATTTTTTAACCAACTAGTTTTCAACTACATCTCAAGTTCAACTTGCCCTTGACTACATAATTATATTTATTTCAACAAATTCCATGTGGCTTGCTTCACACCTCAATTTAGTCAACTTTTTTATTAGGTTGGTAAGTGTATGACATTGACCATCATTGCCAATTGACCATTTATTTTTATTTCTAATTAATAAATTCATAGTCGAGCTATAGTGGAAAGATCCACTTTCAAAATTTGTCAAGTTCTATCATGTCAACCACTTCACTATCTTGGTTAGCCTTGTTTATGAATGGATGGATGAATGTTGGAAAATTTGATGGATGAAATAATGCATATGTTTTCCACTATAGTTCAACTTTGATTTGAATTTAGGTTCAATTTAATTATGACTTTTTTACAACTTTGTTGTGATTACTTTCCAACTTTGGTAATTTCAAAACCTTTCAATTTTGAAATTAATAACTTTCATTATACTGCACCTTGCCACTAAAAACCCTAAGTTTGTTTGAAAATTTTCTATTTCATGGTGTCCAGATGTGATAGAACATTAGAAGTGGGAGAACACAAACATTTTCATCTAAAATTTTTGGACATGGTATTAAAGTGATTAAAAAGTGTGGAACATTAAGCTAACATGTTTTTGCTTATTTAATATACATTTATATCATAGAATTTCTTCCTTGGGATTATTTTTCAAAGCGAAGTTGCCTTGTTCATTGAATAATAGTGTCGCAACCCTACTTAGAGGGAGTGTGAAGATGAAACTCACACTCCTGAAATTGGGAATTGGGAGTCCCCCAGGACTTCCAAAACTTCAAAGCTTAATTGTAGGGGTCAAAACATTTACATTGGGGTGTTTTTTATATCATTGGAAAGCTATTGAAGTGTAGATGTCGAAAATGGCTTCACATCGGCCATTTGAACATTCGCAGCACAAGTTATGGCAAAAAGAAGGGCCGGGGGTCAAACTGGCAGTTTGATTGTTGACACTAAAGGTCGGGAATCAACTCGACCCTGATGCATGCAGGTGGAGTGCGACACACCGTTGGAAAGCTCTCGAAGAGAGCTACAAGTTTGCTTTAAAACTCATCCCAATTAGAGGTCTGAGCAAAGAGTTATGATCATGCAAAGTCCCGAGAATCCAAATCGGGATAGTTTCGGGATTCCTCTTTAGGAGTCCCGGGACAAAAAGCCATTTCAATGTGACCGTCGTGGAAAGGCATAGAGTATACTATATGGGGGAAGGTGGTGGCTTCCCCCGAGTTTGGGTCGTGGTGAGTTAAATGAGTCCAGAGTTGCCCATGGCTTGTCCTAGCACCAAGGGTGCTCCAGAAAGTGAACTAACCAACTTGTTGGTTGGTTTGATGCAGGTTCGAGTAAGTGAATAGCTTGTCACTTTTCCTAATCCCATCCCGGAGCCTTAGCACGCCCCTCTACCCCTTCTAGTTCTGAGAGTTGAGAATGTGCCCCAAATTCCTCATAATTTCGCTATGAGAATAACTTAAACCCAACTTGGGTTTAACTACGGACTTGGGAATGTGTCAAATAATGATTCTTCCTTAGAAAGGAGTATTGTAGCAACATTGCCCTTTGTGCATCCAACACACTTCCAAACCCATTTGTGTTAATGTACTCCCCATAAGTGTTTAGAACATGCGTTTGTTTTGTGGTTCCTTACATAATATAACCTTCCACTATGGGTTGGAATAATCATCGGAACAAAAAACTTGTTGGACTTATGATGGGAAGATAAATGGTTCATTGCCATTCACCAACATATGTCAAAAGTTGGCCATTAAAAACCCAGCTTCATTTCATTTATAAATTGGATTACCCCAACTATATAATTATGGTTAATAATTAATAATAATTAATTAGTTAATAGTTAACTATTAAAATAATTAGCTACTCATGAATTAAATTATGTAGTTAATATTAATGATTAATTAAAAATAATTTAGTATCTACAAATTAATTTAATAAGTTAGAAATTTAATAATTTATAGTTAATATTCAGGAATTACCAACTAGTTAATAATTTATTTTGTTAGATAATCAATTTAAAACTTAATTATTTTTTATTTAATTAGTTGATCACTAGAATTTTAAAAGGTTTACTTTTTAAAGTAAAAATAATTATTTTATTTAAAATTTTAATAAATAGATAATTATATTATTCTATAATTACTTTCCAAATAATTAAACACATTAAAAAATTTATTGATTAATTTTATTTGTGAATTAATAAATTAATTATTTCTTGAAATATTAAGTACTTGTGCACATGGCATGCATAAAAGGTTTAGACATGTGGTTTAGCTAGGTTTAACCTAAGTGCTTCATGGTTCAATTTTAAATGTACTTTAAGTGTCACATTAGACATTTAATTAACCTTAGATGGTTAGCCCTAATTTAGCCAAGCTAAAACACCATGTATGCTAAATTAATTAATAGGAATTAACTACTAATTATTTGCCTAAATTATGATCATATTATGATATTATTAATTATAAAAATTACAAAAATATAACTAGCTTAACTTAGAACTAATTACAATTTAACATTTGAAAATAATAATGTTATTAAATTAATGTATGTATTTGTCCCAATCTTTAAATAATAATTATATTATTATTATTATTATTATTATAATATTAATTTCATTACAATAAATAAAATATTTTTATGAAGATTATTCCCCATTAATTAATATTATCTACAATAATTAGTAAGCAAACTATACTAGTTAATTATTATAGGTTATTATTTTAGTCTAATTAGTAATTAAATATTAAGTATTTGGAACCACCCAACATTGAACACAAGCCTAAGGACCATTGCAAATTTAATATTTTCTTATTCTTTAACCAAATCAATAATGACTTTTATGTCATTAGAAGTACAGATTGAAGGATTATAATGTTTTTCAAAACACCAAAAGCAAAGGAATAAGGAAGAAAACATGAGGAGAAGGAAGAGGACATTTGTGATATTTTGTTTCAATTTTTTTTAAGAAAAAATCTTAACCCTCTTATTTTCAAACCCCATATTTTTTTTCATTTTTAATCCATTTTAAGTGATCTAAAAACCTATGATTAGGGATATACAAAACTTTTTTTCCTTCCAAATGCAACAAAGCAACAACAAAATTATTTCAACATTCAAAATTGTGATATTCTGTTTCAAATGTTTTGAAAAAAATTATAGGTAAGCCTATGGTGAATTATAATTACACTTTAATTGATATTAGATATTTAATTAACCTTAGATGGTTAGCCTTAGTTTAATAAAGCCTAAGCACCATGTAATAAAAATTGTAGTTGTAATTTAATTAATATTTTGTTTTAAATGTTTTGAAAAAAAAACTTCAAACCCTCTTTAGTTTCAAACCCCATATCTTTTTCATTTTTATTTTCTTTTGAATTATTTAGTAGCTATATAAGGTTTTTTTGGCTTCAATTTCTGCCACATATACTTTTTAAGATTTGGTGCTATCTTCAATAGTTAACTTAACCTTAAAGTATAGGTAGTCTCTAACATCTATTATTGATATCTTGGAATACTTATTCCATAGACATAACTTTGTTGATAGGATTAGTAAACAAACTTTGTGATACAATTGGTTTTATGGACACCTTAGATTTTGGCAATCCTATCCAACTTGTACTCCATTATGCTTTTTTTTTTGGAATCAAATTTTGTGGTGGGTCTTATGTTTGTATCTCCTATATAGTCTTGACAAAAGATTGTTATAGTTTGTGCTCCTCTTCCTAGTTAGTAACAAACTTCATCTTGATTGGCTCTCTATCCTTAAACACATGTTCTTTAGTAACCTTGCCCCTAGTGATGCCATATTCACATCCACCATATGGATTGAAGGATTTGAAACCTTGGGTTTTACAACTTGTTTATCTGTTGGCTTCACTCCTTTGTTCTTAAACATATTTTGCATATCATTATATTTAGGACAATTATGATCTTATGTCTAGTGTCACCACAAATATGACAAGCATACCTCATAAGCCTTTGTAATTTAATTTGTTAAGTAGTAACCTTAGAGACTACAGGAACAAGGTTTTCTTTTCTTTTGATTCTATAGGTTTCAACATTATGATTTGTCTTGTGACAATTTGTATAGTACATTCATGTTTTCCCTGGGATTGTCTAAGGTTTTTGAGCTAATATTTTCTTATTACTTTGTGGTACTAGTAGACTATTTATGGCCTCTACTTTAGAAATTCCTTCTTCACAAACCAAAGTTGTTTCCTTATGCTGCTATAGAGTTTTTATCTTCATACTTGCTGTTGCTACATGCAAATATGGTTGTAATCCAGATCTAAAAACAATAGTTAAGAAACTATCAGTTATCTTGTGTTGAAGACTATTAGCCAACTTCAATAATCTTTCATAATAGACTTACACTCTTTCATTCTTCTCCTGTTTCATGTTTTTCAACTACAAGTAAACTTGTTCATCATTCTAAACTTTTTTATACCTTTTACAAAAAGCCAACTGTAGTTCTACAAAAATATAATATGGGTAATTTCCCATATAATTATTAGACTAATCAGACACAATATCTCTAAGGGGAAAATTGAACAAATTAACAATCCAAAATATCCTAGAGGTCTTGGTGGATTTGGGCTGCTTCCTTTTAGATCTAATGGCTGACTAATAAAAATTTAGTTCACCTTTCTAGGTATATTTTCATGCAAATTCACAAATTTTGTTCCCTTTGGAATTTGTGGTCTTGATCTGACACCATCAATAGTGGTGGATTGGTGTTGATCAACCAGAGCTTAACTAACTATAATTATAGATTAGGGCATTGCCATATAATATAATGGCACAAATTTTATTGGTTCCATTTTGAAATGTGAAAGTCCTACATAGGTAACTCCAATATTGTTTTGATGTAACATACTTGGTATAAAAGCTATAGAAATAGGTATTACATCTGTCATAATTTGAACTTTCATTTCCACTCTGTTTTCTTTCCAAATCTGTTTTTTTGAGTTTATCTGGAATTTTGACATTTTCATGGTACAAATCCTTTGGCTCAATATGTCCATGATTCCCTATTCTTACAAGTTCTAGATTCAAAATCTAGAAATGCTTAGCAAATCCTTGTTTCACGTTATCTTCAATAAATGGACATTCATTAATTTGATGTCTAATATGATGGCAATATGTGTAATGTGGAGAATTTGGTGTTGGAACTCTATTCACATTGTGAATTCCTTTACTCCAATCCCTTGGAACTCCTCTATATATGTTTCCATTATGCTGATTAAATTTGGGTTCATTGTACCTCACTTTTACAGCCACAAGAACACCTTCTATTACTGTTGGTTCTACTTTTGATAAAACTATAGTTTCTTGTCTAGTTATAAGTAACGACTCAACTTTTCTAGACATTCTAATACCTTGAATTGCAACTTCTTGCTCAATGACATAATAAATCAGAGGTTCGAAATTCTTATTTTTTGTTCAAGCTTTTCATTCTTTTGATTATTTCGATAATAAAGAAATGAAGCAAATATGTACCTTAGTACTACTTCCTCCCTTTATGACTTATTGAGTTTTTATTCTTCTCCTTGAATTAGAATATTAGAGTTATGTTGCTGCATCAAATCTATTGATTCTAACACAATTCTTTGTTGAGGTTCATATTCTTGACTAATCGTCTAAACTTAACTTGTGAGTACGCATTTTCAATCTAACATTCTTCCTTCCTGGAATTTTGTAGCAGACTATCGGTGCACCTATTTGCTTCACCAGGTTGCACTTCATGAACAATAATCGATTTTGCTTGAGGCATTCTATGGCCTGCAAGTTTCTTTTCTGTCCACAGATGTCTCTGTTTTATCTAAGAAACTTTTCTAAGTGTTTCAAATTGTTGATCTACCTAATCTGCACTCAAATTATTGCTATTGGTAGTGCCATTTTCCACTTGTTGATGTAATACAACCTAATTTAATTGTCTCCTCAAATTTCTAGTTACAATTTTATTTTCCATCTTTCCACATCCTAAATCAAATATGAACAAACTTCTACATTAAAAAAAAATCCTCACAATTAACTACTTTGCTTACATTTGCTTCGTGAACAAAAATTATGATCAAGATTTGAACAAAAAATGCAAAAAATGAAATTAAAATTCATTATCTATTTATAGAAACAAAAAAATTTAACAACAAGACATAAAGAACATTTTGAAATTCATTTTGAATTTAAACTTTAGGATGGTTGCCAAATGGTAAATAAAATTTTATATTTTATATTTTGGTTTAAAATCTAGACTAAATGCAATAAAACTAATACTAACAAAGTCTATATCATTCATATCTACTTAAAACTAGTTTCAGAATTAAAATCAAGTAATGAAAGTATGATTCAAAACATCAAAACAACAAATTATGGCTACGAAAATAAAGCTTTCCAGAAATCAAAGTATATTTATCTCATACTCCCTTAAAGCTCCATGTTTTACAAAGATATAATGGTCCTCATCTCTTCCTCTTCTCCCAAGATATTCCTCAACAAAAATAATCCTATGTTCTATTCAAATTCAAATGGTGATAAAAACTATATAACTTAGTTAGTAATTCCTACAATAATAATTAGGTAAATAAAAATATACTAACTAATAATTACCACGAGTAACAACTCCTTCAACAACTACTTAAAGAATTTGGACCCCTGTGTTTTTTTCTTCATCATTTTTGAGTAAATATGAATTTTTGAAAGTTTTCTAATTCCTTGTAAATTTAGTGCTTCATATTTAAAAATGATAATAATTTCAAATCATAACCAATTTATTTATTTTTTACATTTTTATGTTTTCTTGTATGATAAACTACAACTTTTCTTAATACTTCATGTACATTATATCCCATTTACGTGTGACAAAAGAGTTTTGAAGTTCTCAAATTTTGGATCAATTTTGGAAAGTTCTTTGAATTTGTAAAGTTTTACAATTCCACATATAATATGGTATGAGTGTTTTTTTAATGTGGTTAATAGGTCTTTATCCTTTAATTTTTTTTCTCATCAAATGTGTTTTATTATATGGGTCCTTTTGATAGTCCTTTGCAAAATTGATTTCTATTTAATGCATTGTTATTCACTTTTAGAAGTCCTAAATCAAAATTTAAACTTAAAATTTCATCGAATGAATTTTTGGTTTGAATTCCTTGGCATTCATATGAATTCAAAAATAATGATTTGCCATGATTGCCATGGTTTTGAATGGTAAAACATAAATATTTATCCAATTTTGATTGTTTTTCTTTGCAGTCTAATGCCCTTTCTGGCTCATCGGATTGTAATTGCACCTTAATGCATGTAGCTCACAAAATAACATTCGGTGCCCCCCTTTGGATAGGTACGTACATAGGTAAATCATAAATATGTGTATATATACATCAATAGTAAATAGGAGTAAATAATTAAGTAGGACCTACTTAAATAAATTATAGATAGATGAAGCAATATGTATTATGTACCTAATACTATCTATTTACTTAACATCCTACCTACCTTGATAAAGAAATAGGTATGTAGATAATTACTACCTATTAACCAACACCACTTACTACTTAACTTATATATGAACATGGAATTAATTTCATTATAGAATTAAATAGTATGTTAATGTCCAAAATTGAAAACATACATGTCTTTATATTTATGTGGTTACATTTTTGTCATCACATGATGTGATGATCCAATGGTTAAGACTTGCCTTGTGGGTGTGGAGGTGAGGGTTCAAACCCCACCCTTGACATCCTATAGTTGTGACTAAAATTAAGCATGCTATAGTTGTGATGTCATGTTGACACACCATTGATGTTGAATTAATGTTAGCAAATATGCCTAAATTTTTGAAAAAAAAACTTTTTCCTTTTGTTTGCTATCTTTTGGCTTTTGTAATTACAAAATTTTCAAATTTTCAAATATTAATATAATAATTAAATTAATTAAATTAATTAATTTCCATGGAAATTAGCACATTGATTTAGCAAAATGGACATGACAAGTTTTAGTCAAAACAAACATGACGAATTTCAGCATAGTTGAATACATGATGATTGAAACACTAGTTAATTCTTATATTAAATGATTAGTCTTTTTTTATTTAGCCAAAAATTATTTGGTGTCCATTGTGATTGAAATTTCAATCATAATAGATAATGAAATAAACATGATATGTTGTAATGTAGGCACCTCTAGGAATTTGGAAGTGGAACTTAACGACATTGGATCTATGGACATTTTTGGGGATGCCCAAATGTTGACCTACTTATAAATAGGGGATTCATTGGATGTGGGATTGACATCCAAAAAAAGGGATTGGGTTTTTCAAAGGGCCAAAAAATACCATTGGGAAGGCCAACATGTTTTTAGGATATGGCTAGATTGGCATGTACAAATGGTACCATGACTAGAAATGTGAAAAGACATTGTGAGACATGCCCATGAGGAATTAGGACATTTTGGGATATGTCAGACCTACAATTTGTTTCAAGGTCAATATTAATAGAGAGGCATGCAATTGGAGGTTCAATAATTTGTTTCATAATGCATAACATGTGATTAAGTTCATGCATCATTTAATACACCCAATTTTCATTTACAACCTCTACCAACCATGGGGCTTGGATACTAATGGACCTTGGATTTCTTGGGCCATTGAATTTAAATGGTTGTCATTTAATTGGTATTTGTTGGTTATGATTGAACATTTTTCCAAGTGGATTGAATTGGCACCACTTTGAGATAAATGTAATGAAGGGCTTGTTTATGCACTTTTGGACTAGATCATGAATATATTTGGTGTTCTAGTAGAAGTACTCATGGATCAAGGCATGGAATTTTGAAAAGAATTTTAGGAGTTTTGTGAGTAGGATATTGACCATAAGATTACTTTTCATGATCATCCTAAAACTAATGGCTTGATTGAAATAATGGAACAAATAGTGAAGAAAGGTTTGTACGAAAATATGGATTATAGAGAAGGCATACATGTGATTGGAACATACAATTACCATAGTTGGCCATGGGATATTGATTCAACAAGCAAGCATCCCTTGCATCATTTCCCCCCTACTTTTTGTTTTTTGGGTGTGAACCCCAATTATTGACATTCATTCATAGGGATGTGGTTGATGTCACATTTAATTTGGATGATCTGGCCACTGTGTGAATCTAAGCTTGTGAACAGTGTGCATCCTTGTTTAAAAGAGTCATGCCTATGGCAATGGAAAACTTGGCCATCATATAACACTAATATAGATTACAATATGCCACCATTCATGGATGTGGATATTGATTCAAGGTTTGGAGCTTTGAACTTGAAAATTATGCTTATTTGTAATAAACAACACACATTGCATTGGATGTAACAATTGGGTGTGTCATTCTTTGAGTGAATAAGGTTTAACCTTTTGGGGGTTTATTGTTGGAAGGTTAGGATGGTCAAGTATGGAAAGACCATAGGTTGTGTGGAATTGCGCACCATGTGACCATCCACATGTGGATGGCCAAGCAAATCCATCATTGACCATAATTCTAGTAGGTTTGTGATGTATATTGTGTGGAGAATCATGAAGTGCAACAACCATGTTGGTTTTTGACCATTATCCTAGAGGATGGAATATGGGTTGTTTGATGCCACCACTTATGGATGTTCCCATAGGAGATTGGATCTATCCATAATGCACCAAATAAACATGTTTTGTTGTAAAAAAAAGACTAGAACCCCATTCACACTACACAAGGTTCCAACCACACACAACAAATCGTAGAAACTAATTGTCTTGTAGTAAATACCTTACACTCTTTTTCTTTATTGTGGTGTCAACATGGTCAAGTAGACAAAAAAATTTGTTCAAAATTCAATTTAAAGATGAGACAATTTTTGACTTAAATGTAAGAAAGCATTATAAAAATCAAGAAATAGGTAAAAATATAAAACCATTAGCTCTTCCATTGAATTTAGGGTAAGGTAAATGCAAAATTTGAAAAACTTTAGTATAATAAAAGCAGGTTACTAATATATTTGAAATTAATTGGTGTGTTCAAATATATTTTTACAATGTTAAAATTTGATATATCATAACTATAATATGCACAATTTGACATAAGTACTTTCTAGGCTTGCATTAACTTGAAAATAAAAAAGTTCAATATTTTATCTACTTGCAACCCATTTTCTAAAATTGAAAATCTCACATTGTTTGTAGATGTATTTTTTTTAAATTTACTTAATTTATTTGAAATTTTGATTCTTCAAAATTTTAAGAATAATGTGAAAGATTATTTTCATATTAAACATGGTCTAAAATAATTTTCTTACTTCTAATACATTAAACCTTTTTTTATGGCTATGTAAGTTTTTATGACACTTGGAACAAAAAATTATTTATGGTCATGTTTTCACCTAGTTATTAAGACTTTAAGTGGTAAAAATTATTCAAGGAAAATTCACAACCATACATCAAGGCCTAGGCCCCAAGGCAAATTCAAACTTATAGGAAAGTTCACATGATATGTAACCACTATTTTGGTTTACATGATTAAAATCATGTTAAAATTCTAAATTTCATGTTCAAGCCAAATGGATTTATGTAAAAAATGTTTTAAACATAAATAAATGAAACATCCAAATAAATTTGAAAGTAACATAATAGATTAAAAATACCCAAGAATTTTCTTAAAATATTGTAACCAATGTTTAAAAACATAGTTTTAACACTATTTAAGGGTGGTTACAAGGTAAGGCAAGTTCTCACTTTTTGTGTGATCTAATAATTTTTTTGCAAAGTGTCATGCATTTACATGTTATTAACATGCCATAAAATCAACAATATACCAAATTTGCAATTAAAATTTGGTTGTGAACTTGAGTAAGAAGATATATATGCACCAAATATATGATAATGAACTTTTGAATGGCCTAAAATGGACCATATTTTCATAAGTCCATACCATACTCATTTTTTTGATGAATTTCAATTTTTAAAAATTAATATGTATGTTAAAAAGTTGTCTTAAATGATTTTTTAATATAGATTTTTCTATTTTAGTAACCATCATGCAATTCCTCACTTGAACAATGATATCATAGTAAGATCCATTCAAGGTTGAAGTACACAAAAGGAATCTTTCACCCCAAAATCACTTTTGAAATATTACTTTGAATGACCATTACATTTATGAAATAATTTATTCAATAATGTTTTTCTTCATTAGATAATCAAATATTTCTTAATTAAAATGGTGATCATTCTTTGTGATTTGGATTATTAAAACATATTTTTAAATGGCCTAAAAGATGGCTTAAGAACCATGTCCCACTATGTAGTTTTATCAAACATGAATCAATGTAAGACTAACAATATTTGTTGAATTTGTTCCATATTTTAATCACAAATAGAATAAAGTATGTTTTATATGATGACATAATTTTTAATATAATAAATCATCAATTTTTGTGAAATTGATGCTAGAATCTTGAGTTTTTTCATAAATACATTGGAATTCCTTAGAAATCCATACAATAATGTTAAACACAATTTAAACATTGTTTGGCCGATCTCAAACTTTTGTGTCAACTTGTCAATATTTGAAAGGACCACAAAGGGTGCGTCACTGACTCCTGTTAACTTGAATTTACCTTGAAAAGTTACTTGGACAAAAGATGGTGAATGAGGTTGACTACTTTGTTCCCATGCCTTAGAACTTTTTTGATGAAGAATTTTGCAATATACCTATGTTGTTGGTGTTGTAAAAATGATCCACTACCCATTTCCAAGATCCAACGTTGTAACACCCATTTTGAACCACGGCCAAACATGCTATATGTTGTACTGAACAGATGCTCAAGATTCATCCTTGTACTTCTTGATCACAGGCAAGATTTTCTCTTGAGAACTTGGCCTACTACTCTGGTATTTCACCCCATTTGGAATAGTGTTGAGAAAAGCATATACACTGGTAATTGGAGCGCTTTTGGTTCAACTCATTCTCAATAGTCATTCCCAGTGATGCAGTGAACCAAAAAGGATCTTGAGGGACCAGATCAGATGAGGACCTTCATCCATCACACACGCCGGTACATCCACCTTCACCTTCTTGAATAAGGCCTCTTAAAGCTAAATAATCATGGAAGAAAGGTTAAATTTGGCCTGAAAGACCCTAGAAAAGTCCAAAGATCGTTTGTCTATAATGTTTAATATAGAAGCGACCCAAAACATATTTGGGGTTTACCACGTTACCCATTAGGTGCTGGCCAATACGTGTGTTGCGGGCCAACAAACGGGAAATGGACGCTTGATCGTTACCCGGAAAATGATGACAGGTAATGTTTTAATTAACTGCGCCGCCCTCCTAACTGAGAGGCCAATCCGCAAGCTAGCCCACTATATATAGCTCTCCAAATTCTCGTCCACAGAATGCGATACACGAGGATGGGGCCACCTCATGCAGCCATGCCTTCTTCCCCAACCCCATACCCTCTTTCTCCAACAAAACCCCACGCAGCAACACAGCTTCGCATCAGAGACCTTCAATCGCCATAACACATTGCCGAAGGTGTTTACAACAGGCGTCCATGCGAGAGAAGGTTTGACACGACTCCTCAATTGGCAAACGTGCAGCCTGTGTTGTGGGCAACTTGCGGTTTAGGCGGATCACATGAATCCTGATTTGTGTGTCAGTAAGTGTGCGGAGGGCCGTGACAGAAGAGAGTGAGCACAGTTGCTTATGTACGGTGGTTTGTACCTCAGCAGGCGTGCTCACTCTCTCTCTGTCTCCACCCTTCTTCTCTTACGCTCCTTTCTATTTCGTGGTGTACGTTTACAATGGGGAGTTATATATTTACATAGTATGTTGCAGGTTTCCGTGCAGATCCTAGGACAGTTGTAGTGTTGACAGAATCTCAACTTGCTTCTCGTCAGTACAATGTCTTATGTTGCGCTCGAACCGGTGCACCGTGAGTCACACGATGTCGTTGGAACTCGCCCTTCATGTATGTATGGAAGTGTACGCAACTCGTTTAGGAAGACATAGTACGCTGGCTGTGGATTACACGGACCACTACCGGAGTCTGAGCGCGATCTGGCTGAGGAGACAATTCTCCTCACAAGGTATGCGGTGAAAATGTCTAGTACCGACGTGGCTTCTGCAAAGTCTTCATCACACTTACGGTCATAACTCTTGTGGACCGATAGATTGGAAATCCCATCACGGAAAGCATGTAGAAGCATTAAAGGTTTTACTAGTACCTGGCAACCTAGGATGTCCTAGAGTGGCTTCAAGAGCTACAAGAGCATATCTGAGCGTCGAAATGCCCATCACGATGTCAGAGATGTTACCTGTCATGTCCCTGTGCCCCCGCCGGCGTCAATTGTACAAGATGCTCTAGCTGGAGGTGTTTTCGCAGGGCTGTAGGGATCCGAGAAACCTTTCACTTAAAGATATTTCATATTTTGAACCTCCACTCCAGTAAGATCAGAAAAAAGAAATGTTTCCTGTAGACTTCAGGTAGTGATTGGTGAACTGCGTGATGCTTTGAACGTGTAAAACCTAATATGGCCTCCCCTAGACTATTTCCAGCACTTTTATACTTCTTAAATATTGATGTTTGAGTTTTCAGGTTTAAAAGACTTGCAGCCTTCATCGATAGACCATATTTTAAGCTTTTCTTCTACAGTTGCAAAGCTTGCAGAGATATGACGATGCGAAAGGTTTAATTGCCTGAAGCATTTAGAAGGTCTCTCTTGGCTGCCAAGTGTGGATGTTGTGATATATAAATAGCTATCAAGTTAAGTGCATTCATGATGCCTGTTCAACAAGTGAAAGACTGTCACGGCTTCTTTTGTTCTTTGTTCAAATTCTTCCCTTCAGTGATCTTCCAGGTTCGCTTTGTCCTGGTTTACTTAATTGTATTTAAGGACTCAGTCTTTTTACACATGCCCTACATAAATTATATTTTGGTTTTCAAAATACCAATAACATTATATTTGAACTACTAAACTTATAATTTTTATCCCACAACTAATATATTGCACCTTATATTTCTACTCATGTATTTTTTTAAAATTCATGAATAGTTCTTCCCCCACAAGTGTCTGTTTTAATATATGTTTTTAATTCAAGTTGAAAAATGTTGCAATGTGAACTTTGAAATCACAACTAAAATGAAAGCCAAAACAAAACATGAAAGCAAAAAAAAAAGCTCAGAAAGTTTTTTTAAATGAAAGGTAATCACTTTTGAAACTTTTTTTAAAAAATGATAATTCAAAGTTATGAATTTTGAAATCCCCAATGTCACGAATTTTTGAAACAAAAATGCAACAGATATACGTTGTTCAAATCAAAAGTTTTTATATTTTTGAAAAGTTATTCAAATGTATATAATGAAAGTGAGTTCACTTTTTTCATTTGCAAAATTATGAATTAAAATTTAATTTGTCAAAAGAAGGATTAAAAAATAGATAAACTTGAAAATTTAACATAAATTATATTCAACAAAGAATATGCAACATAACATTATAAGAACTTCATTGAGCTTTTCAATCACAACTTATATAAAAATGAACCCATAAAATTATAAAACTCATAAATTTTAAAATTAAAAGTTCGCATTTAAAAACTTTGAAATAAAAAATTATTTTAATGCAAACATCACAACAATGTCCAACATATATTATAGAGAAAATGGTGATAACCTCCCTCCAAGTATGGGGATGTCTTAATGTAATATTCATTTAAAACAATTTCGTGATTCAAAGTTAATTCCATTTTCGTTAATCATTTGTATTATTTATGTGCAAATGAATTCTCCATGAAGAGTTTATGAACTTATCACTTCATTTTAATTATTATTTCAAAGCTTTTGCAAGCCTTTTTTTTTGCTTTAATGCAAAATATTATAAGTACATACCTTCAAAAAAAACTAAACCTTATTTTCAATGTTGTTATTTGAAAAAAAAAAATTCAAAATTTTGGAAGGACTTTGAATGAGCCAAAAAAATATCATAATTATAAAACTGATATACAATCAATTTTATGACGCCAACACATGTTAATGCACAACATTATATATATATAGTTACAATGTCACATGAAAATAAAAAAATTGTAGTTTCTTACCACCTTCATATTTAGTGTAATGATTATAATTACTTACTTTTTGTGAACATAATTTATAAACATAACACCATAAAACAAGGATTCAACATGATGACAAAAATTAGCAATAAAATTTAACTAATGCAAAACATTTAATAATAATCAAGGTCATAACATTGATTCCTTACACATTTAATTTAATGAATTATTCAACTATTTGGGTGGGTGTATGGGAAAAAGTTTTTTTCCTTTCTTCTTGAAGGTGAAGGGGCACAAGAAAGTGGATTGTATGAAAAAAGTTGTATTGATGAATTATCCAACTATTTAGGTGGGTGTATGGGAAATAGGATTTTTTACTTCTTTTTGAAGGTGAGGGGCGCAAGAGGGCGAAATGTGTTAAAAAAATGTATTAATGACATGTCCAACTCTTTAGGTGGGTGTATTGAAAAAAAAAAGTCCTTCTTTTTGAAGGTGAAAGGGGTGCAAGAATATGAAATATATTAAAAAGAAGTGTATTAGTGAATTGTTCAACTATTTGAGTGAGTGTTGTGAGCCTTTGTTCATCACCATCATTCTCCAAGACCTCATTATTACCAAATTATTAATAGTTTAAGGTAGGTAAAGGTTGCATTTAAGAAGTTTTAACCCATATAAGTTTTTCAAGTTGATCAAAGCTTATTAATTCAACTTTTGATAATTATATAATTTTAGAGTTGGATAGCCTTAATTATAGTATAGGGTGTAAGGTGTTTCATCATTTTGCATCTTTAAGTTAATAGGTTCATTCACACACATTCGCATTACTCAAACTTAGGTAAGCCTTGAATTAATGAAGTTAAGTTTAGTTATTACATGGGTCATTCACCTTGAAGGTTGAACATTATAGTACTATGTATATTTATAGGCATTAACTCTTAATGTTAGCATTTTGAAACAATGTTCCAACAGTTCAAACCTATGATATAGTTGAAACATGGGCATGTTCTAGGCATGATATGTAAAATGAGAGAAGTAGTGGTTCGGTTAGTTATATGAGTTATCATTAAAATGACAAAAGCTTTTAAGGGAATTCAAGAAGAGGTTTATTTAATAATCTCTGAATATAACATGAAATTATAGTTGGATATAATTCTTATGCAAATAAATAAGTAACATGAGCTTCTCCACATTTTATTAAAAAAATTTACAAGGGATATAATGCCATGATCATCATGTTTTTAGACCATAGCTTAGCAGGTACTCATTCTATTTGCAAAAGCCTCAAAATATGACAGAAATAATACATCTATTAAACCATAACCAAATAGATATTCATAGTAACAGAAACTCGATAAGTCGATGAATGGTGCGAACAAAATACTTTGCCCAATGTTCCATTGACAACATGATAACCAACCCTTTCAGCCAACGGTAATGTCCATCACTAAGGACATAGGTTCGTGGAAAAAAACAAATGTTGTCATCCTCGCATTGACATTCATCAAACCTTTTAGCCTTATTTCTAAAAGCAAAAACTAATTCTAAATAGATGGCAAGAACACAAAGGTAAGGCGACACTCGTAATCCCATATGGATTGAATCATTTGAGTGCACACCACCCTTCCAATCGATTTTTCTTCACAAGGTTGTTGGGAAACATTCAAACTATTCATCTTGTATTAATGATAACAAAGGATTTGAAAACTCGGTGGCATCATTTGCCATGATTAGATCTTTGTGTTAATTAAAAACCAAGGAATAGCTGGAATAACAAACTTGGTACTTATATTTGAATGAAGTTTGATGTTTTTATCTTGAAAATTAAAATAAACATAGTATGTGGCAAATCTAGTTCCTTCGGCAAAACTGTGTGAAAATATCAATGCCCTAATTTGAACAAATCCATTAAACTTTAATTTTGATAATGGATTTAGATAGTACAAAAGAATTCTTATAATGGAAGAGTTATTTCCAATTGACTATGTACTACTCAAATAGCTAATAAAATTTACTACGTATTACATAAATAATTAGTACATGGGAAGGAATAAATAGTGTGTACTAAATAAAGCGAATAGTACATGGGTTGGAGAAAAGGTTATTAATGTTCTAAAGTTGATTTAACCAAATGTGAATCTACAAACTACGATTATCTAGTTTATTCAATTTTAATTAGGTAATTTTTTTTCAGTTTTAATACTTATAATCCTTACAAACATTTAATTAATAATCATCAATAATTGAATTAGTTTTTGGATATTTCCAGATGTAGAAAACCCTCTTATTTAGTTGTTGTTAATGATTAATTAATTGAAGATCTAGTAAATCTTCCAAAATGCAAGGTCATCATCCTTTTTATGTTGCAAAAAAATTGGAAGGATATAGAAATAAATTAGGTTTTATTGACATGTTGGGAAGACAAGCCCATAATTTATAGTTGACATTTCAATATTAAGGTAATATTGTAGAATTTGCTTCAAACACTAAGGATGTACTTATAAGGTTCCAAAATGTTAGCTATATACCATCCTTCTTCTAATTTCACCTATATCAAGTTTTTAAACACAATTGAAATTGGATTTAGATAGTAAAGTTTTCACCTAATTAATGTTAAACAACCTACAACTTAGATGAGACGAATTTAGAACTATAAAAAGTCTAGAATGCAACAAATGGTTCAAGTTAGATATTTAGTTCGATGTTCCATGAGGAGGGATTGATTGGCCCTTTGAGCCAACTATAATGGTCATCACTAAGAATCCAAGTTTGATAATGTAGACAAACATCGTCATCCTCACATTGACGTTCTTCAAACCTTGTTAACATAACTCCATGAGCAAAAACAAACTTTAAATAAAATTTTAGGGCATGATGATTAGGAGATAAATAATGATCCCATGCTAAATGTTCAACTTGAATGCAAACTACTTTTCTAGCCAGTCCTTCATCATGCAATCGTTGGGAGATAATTACATCAAGTGGTGTTTCAACGAGTGTTTTTTCATGTATTGGTGTTTTCAGAGGTTCTAACAAGGTGGTGGCATCATCTACCATGGTTGAATCAACACAATGTCAAGAAAGATTAAAGGAAAGCAAACCAATTGAAGTACTTGAGTTGAGAAAAAGGTTGGTCCATTTATCTTAAGATATTAAATTCAAAACAACCAACGATAATATGCACGATGATAATAAACCTAAATAAGGATTTAAATGCCCTAATTTCAATGGCTTAATTGAATCATAATCTCAATAATGGATTTAGAAAGTACAAAAAAAATTTGAAATTGAATAATGGAAAACTATTCCCAAATTGACCATGTACTACATAAATAATTGGTATATTGGAAATAATAAATAAAATGTGTTGAGTAAGTAAATGGTATATAAGTTAATGGATGAAGGTTGGATGATAGGCTTGATTTGATTCCACCCAAAACATGTGTAAAAGTGATTATTTGTTACAACAAATAAATTATCTTTAAAATAGTTATTTTGAAATTGATGAAAAACACTAGAAAAAAAACATGTATTTTCGACTATTCTTTACAACTAAATTTTAGTCACAAGAGACATTTTGCAATTAAAATTCTTTTAGTCGCCTAAAACAAGTCGCATGTGATAAACTAGTCGCAAATGATAAAAAGTATTATATGAAAGAAAAGTTAACAAATACATTTCATACTTTGATTTCATTATATATGTATTGTCACATGCGACTCAAATGCAACTATTTTGGTCACAATTGAGGGCAAATCATGTGCTGCCATGTGTTTTAATATTTGATTTTTTAAATATAATATAATTATTATTTTGAAATAATCTAGGACATTCAATTCAAATACTTGGATGATCTTTTATTATGACACGTGACCCAATGTAAATATGCCATGTGGCATTTAAAAAATTAATTTAATAAAAACATTAATATGAGGTTGGTAGGTACTTAGGTAGGTACATAAATAGGTGCCTATAATCTTTACTTACCTACCTACCTACCTACTTAGGTAAAAAAGTAAGTAGGTAGGTTCTACCTTCCTAGGTTAAATACCTACTCATATAGGTAGGTACTTAGGTAGGTAGGTAGGTACATAAGCCAACTTAGATGGGTAGGTCTAACTAAGTACCTACCTAACTAGATATATAAGTAGGTTGGGGAGGTAAGTACTTTAAAATTATGCATTATTTGTTTTTTTGTTTTGGGTTGAGCCTTTTGATTAGCTCATCCCCTGTGCACAAATTTCTTAATGTGAAATTAGATGGCCACACCCCTCTTGTTTATATAGTGTTCAAAATAGGAATGAAAAACAAACAATATGGGATAAGTCTTGAAATTGCAACTTCCTTACAAACTAAATTGTAATTCCTAAACTTTTTTCATGCATTACTTTTTTAGTTTTTAGACTTTTAAATAATTCAAGTACTAGATAATTAAATAATCATTTAATTAATAATGATTAAATTTACATATATTCAAATTATAAACTATACAATACAAATATTCAGTATTCATTATATTTATTTAAATAAGCAATAACTTCTTAATATTTAACAAACTACTTACCTATTTATTCACAAGTTATAATACATAACTCATAAATAATTAAATAAATAAAAAATTTAAAAATATTTTACAACTTTTCAGAATCTATTTGAATTATATATAATATAATTAATGTAAAACTAATTTAATGACTATAATTTAGAAATTAAATATTTTCAATATTTATTTTAAAATTATAAGTAATGAATTAACATTATTATTAGAAAGTAAATTGTTACACGAATTTTTTTAAACTATTATTCAACTAATTACATTACTTACTGTATAATTACATTTATTGTTGTAAAAATTATTATAGGTCAAGTAATATTTTTCTCTTGGTAATTATTAACTATAAATACAATAATTTGTTAAACATAACATTAATTTCATAATTACTGTAAAATTACTATAAAATATTTATAATAGATGATTAATCACATAATTTTTTAAGATTATATTATTATATAATAATTTGTGAAACTAAAATCAGTAAAATAATTATTTATAAAAATGATTCATTATGGATAACACTAGTAGAAAAAACCCTTGAAATTCAATCAATAATTTTTTAATTAAAATATAAATTTAAGATTCCAAAATAATAATTCTGAATTAAAATTTCAATTTTTAGATCAAATAAGTTTTTTGAAGTTAAATAACAAATTTCAGAATTGAAATGTTAATTTTCAGATTCAAATAATAATAATCAAAATTAAAATGTCCATTTTAAGACTCAAGTAATAGTTTTCTAAATTGAAATATTAATTCTTAAAATCCAAAATAATAATTTGGAATTCAAATTTCAGCTTTCAAGTTCAAGTTTAAAAATATATATTTAAAATCAGACTGCCAATTTTTACATTCAATAAAGTTTCTTAAATTGAAACAATAATTTTTAGATTGGAAAATAATAATTTAGAATTCAAATATCAATTTTTAAATCAAATAAGTTTTTTGAATTTTAATAACAATTTTCAAAATTGAAATGTCAATTTTCATATTTAAATAACAATATTCAAAATTGAAATGTCCATTTTTAGACTCAATTATTAATTTTCAGACTTGAAGTATTAATTTTGAGAATCCAAAATAATAATTTTGAATCTAAATTTCATGTTCAAATCAAATGATTATTTAAAATTTAAATGAAAATTTTTCAGAGCTGAAATATAAAATTTCATATTCATATAAAGTTATTCAAAATTAAAATATCCATTGTTATGGTCAATTAATAATTTTCGAAATTGAAATATCAATTTTCGGATGTGAAAATATTAATTTAGAATTCAAAATCAATTTTTAGATCAAATAATTTTTTTTGAATTTAAATTGAAAATATCTTATTCAAATCAAAATTTTCAAATTCAAATAATGTTTTAAACAATTGAAATAACGACTTTCAGATTCAAATATCAAGTTTTAAATTCTAATATATATTTTAAAAAATTAAAATAACAATTTTCAGATTTGAATAAAAGAATTCAAAGTTCAAATATTAATTTTGAGATTCATTATATGAACAATTACATATGTATGCGTATTATTATTATTATTATTATATAATTTTAGTACATGCATTAAAATACACCCCTATGTCATTGTAGAATACCTTTAAAATGCAACTAATTTGGTGATTATTGTGACTAATGGGACATATTAACCTATTAATGGATGAAATTAAATGTAAAATTAATGCAACCAATAGGATGAAATTTCTAATAGTTGCATCGTAATTGTGAAAATGACCAAAATAGTTGAAAGTTCGTCTTGTAGTTGCAAATATTCTCAAATCTAGTCATAAATGGAATGGTTACATTTTGGCTGATTTTTACTAATGAAAAATTAAATGATCAAGTTGAATGGATGGATTCAACTATGATCCAAAATCAATGAGTCCATCAAAATGAGAAAAAACATTCCCATCCTCACATGATTCAAGGTTGAAGATTTCTTCAACCTTCATTGGATGAAGGAAAAATTGAAGGCATTTTCATTAATGGAAGGAAGTTGTGTCATTTTGGGTGAAGGAAAAACTCACCAAAGAAGAATGGAGGAAATGTTTCTTGAAGGAAAGTTTTTGGGGGAAGTGAAAAAAAGTTGAATATTTTTCTTTTATGACTTGAAAAAGGGGCATCATATTTCCTCGATTAGAAAATTGACTAATTCAAAATAGAAAGGAAATTGGATGAAGAAGTCTAGGCATTTAAAAGCAATCTTGAAAATGTGGTACTTATGATTAGATTTTGGACTTGTTACTGAAAATGCAAGATCTCTTAATTTTGTCAGTGAAATCACTTAAAATTTTAACTAAAGGTAGATTAGGACCTTTAAGCAAGTGTTCATCAAATTTTAGCACATTTAGACTTCTTTAAGAGATAAAACATTTAGAACTAAAAGGGGTTTGCTGATATGATAGTTAAATAACTACCTATTCAGATATGTGTGATAGATTGACATTTTATTAATTAAATTTTAATTTTTTCACATTTATGTATCTAGTTGTTGGCTTTTTAAAAGTTGTAAATTTACCAAATTCCAAAGTTTTATGAAAATATTATGCCCTTTTGAACAAAGGTCTATTGTCATGTTTTTTTTCAAGTCTATTTTTCAAACCACATGGTAGTTCCCTTACTTACAATTAAGTCACACATTTGAAATGTGTTTAGTTTAATAGATCATGGTTCTTCCAAGTTATTGGATGACAAGGTTCAAATTCATGTGAAGGAATGAACATACTTCAAAAGATGGAGGGTATTGCCACGTTGACTTCAACAAACACTTCAACAACCAACTTCACAACTTATGACTTCTAACAATTTCAAGGGTGTTACATTCTTTTTACCATGATATTAAAAGCTTTAATTCAAGATTATAATACATTACAAATTATAAAAGTAAGATCTCAAGGATAACCAAATCTAAAAGTTGTTTACTTCTTACTTTTAGTAAATTATTTTAAAAGTTAATTATTTAAAAATGATTAGGATGAAAAATTAAGATGTTGGGGCCAAACAAATGGAATTAATAATGATCAAGCTCAAGGCCCATTAAGATAACCAAGGTAAGAAAAGAAAATAGATCCTCCAAATTCATTGGTCATAAGGATTATTATCTTATTTTGAGTGGAAGATGGAAACCTTTCTAATATTTTCATTGGGTACAAGGATTCTCATCTCAACCATCATTGGATAATAGAATCATCCTCAAGTCCCATTGGTTCATGAAAAGAAATGAGGCCATTGATTGGAAGTAAGGATCCATTGATTGGAAGTAAGGATTTCCATAAACTTTCATTGCCAAAAACAAACAAGCCCAAGTAAGGGTTTTATGGGTGGTTCCTTAAATGTATGATCTTTTGGTTGTGTTAAAAGAAAGGGATTTAGGACTTGGAAAAGAGTTTTGGCAAAAAGGAAATGTTAGATTAAAAAGGAGAAAATGTTACGATAGAACAAAATTTCTCTTCCTTGAAAGTAGTTTATAAACTTTTTATTTTTAAATCAAGATTTCCTGATTGCAATAATAGATTTGTTTAAAAATTGAAATAATGTTAGATTAGTTACAAATATCTTCACACAAAATTTCCATCTCATCGAACCTTTTATTGGAAAAATATAATTGTTGGAAATAAAAAGGGTACGATGTGAATCCAACTTAGATGTAGTCTTTGGATATTTTGTTATAAATTCAAAAGCTCATGATTATAGTAATGGATTTATTTAAAAATTAAAACAATGTTAAATTAATACTTAAAGCATCTTCATACCAAATTTCAACCTCATCAAACTTATGTTGCAGAGATATAACTGTTGGAAATAGAAAAGGTCTATTGTGAATCTTATTTAGAATTAATAACTTGAAGGTTGGATGGTCCAATCATCACTATGGTGCAAAGGTTGAAACTTGGTGAGCATAAACGCCTAATGCTTAACTTTCCAACAAGCTTATTCTTGATGGTTTTGGATGGGTGAAGTGGAGTTGACATTCATTAGAAATAAAGGAATCAGCTTGGTCTATCACAACAATTTGTAAATGGGTGAACTCTTCCTTGGCCAAAATTAAGGTATTCTTTTGTGACAACCTAATTCATATCATTGTGAATGTATATTCTTACATTTTTATCAAAATCATTAGATTACAAATGCAACCTAATGACTCATTGAATATCAACCAATTAACCATAGTCCACCATGAACCCATTGTGAGATATTTATAGGCCTTGAAGGAAGACATGCAAATCACTCATAGGTGTATGAAGGAAAAAAATTCCTTCTTCTTGAAGGTGAGGGGGTGCAAGAAAACAAAATGTATTAAAAAGAAGTCTATTAGTGAATTATCCAACTATTTGGGTGGGTGTATGGGAAAAAAAAAATTTCCTTTCTTCTTGAGGGTGAGGGGGGCCAAGGTGGAATGTATGAAAAAAAAATGTATTGGTGAATTGTCCAACTATTTAGGTGGGTGTATGGGAAAAGATTCTTTTTCCTTTTCTTCTTGAAGGTGAGGGGGCACAAGAATGTGGAATGTATGAAACAAAAGTGTATCGGTGAATTGCACAACTATTTAGGTGGTGTATGGGAAAATATTTTTTCTTTCTATAAAATGAATGGGGGCCAAGAGGGGGGGGATGTTTAAAAAATGCGTATTAATGAAATGTTCAACCATTTGGGTAGGTGGATGGGATTTTTTTTTATAATTTTTTTTTGGGTTGTTCAACTAAAAGGGGCGGGGTTATGTAAAGGTTCTTTTGTTTCAAGATAACCCACGTAATGTAAAATAAGTTTGGTTTAAATTGACTAAATTTGATTAAACTCACACAAAGGATTTAAAACTAAAGCACTTTGATAAAACTTGATTAAACCCATATAAACTAGATTAAAATGTGTGAAATCACATGAATTTTGATAAACTTGGCTAAACAAACAAGGGATATGGCTAAACATTTGATGTGATAAGGCATATGGTTAAACATAATTGTTCAACATACTATGGTTAAATATTAGGTTAAACATGTGGCTAAACCTAAAGGCTAATTAATATATGGTTAAATGTAAAGGCAAAATGTATGATTAAACCTTAGGAAAAACATATTTGCTACCCCTTTAGCCAAACTTAAAAGTTGTACACATAACTAAAACCTAGATGGCACACAAATGGCAAAAATCTAAAGGCCACAGATATGGCTAAACATACATGGCTAAAACTTTGGTGAAACTTAAAGTTTAAACATTATCTAAACCTATAGGACTAAACATATGGTTAACCCTAGGGTTTAAACTTATGGTTAAACATACATGATTAAAAGTTTGGTTAAACCCAAAGTTTAAACATATAGCTAAACCTATAGGCCACACATATGGTTAAACCCACAATAGAACATTTTAATTGACATCAATAAGTACTTATTCATGTTTATGTAAAAAAACTTATTTTTAATCAAAATCATTATTTAACAATTATAATACATCACTTGATTTGTACTTAACAATTTAATCATGTGTCAACAATTGTATTTACAACTAGTTTTTGTAATTGCAAACAACACCCATAGCTAAATTTCATTAATTATATTAATGCTAATATGAATATTAATCAAATTAAGCATGAAATGAACTAAAAATACAAAAACCACAATTTGCATTGATGAAATTGAAACGTGATATTTCCCTTTAAACCTTTATTTATATTCTTTCATGAAACATTCCAAAAATTCATTGAAATCTTTTAAACAATTATGTCCATTTTTTAAAAATAATCTTTTACAAACTTCCAATAGTCCCACATTTTAAAAAACTTTTGTTGACTTTGTTGTTAAAATTTTTTGTCAATTATTCTTGTAAAAACTTTTTCTAAAACAATCTATTACCAAATTTAGTTTTTAATTTTTTTTATTATCTACTTCTTTTAAATATTTGTGTGCATGTTCCAATGATGACAAGACTTTCAAAGTTTTTACGATGAATTAATTAAATTAAAATTTAATTTCCATGTACATTTGTTAATGTCATATTCATGCTAATGGATTAAGTAATTCAAAGTTCATGATAAAATCGCAAATCCAAGATTTATTCAACTTCAAATTCTTTTTCATTGTTGATTTCAATTAATGAAGATCAAATGTGTTTTGCATGCATATGAATATTAAACAATAAGGAAATTTTAAACTAATCATTTTACTATGGATTCACTCTATAATCTTCTTACAAATGATCAACTTATTTGTTAAAATTTTAATTTTAGTTATGTGTATGATAACTAGGATAAATAAATCAATTTTTGGTGTTTTGAGATTCTAAAGCATAATGTGTTTTGTCTCCTTTGCAATTTTTTCATTTTCATGTAGTTTTCATTTTGTGTTATGGGCTTAGATTCTTACAGAATTTGAGGAGCAAAAGGAGGAGGTGGTTAAGGAGCTTTCTTCCATGTGCATGGTTGTTTTTACTAATAACAAAAGAAAAAAAGGGGGGAAGGAAGAGGAGGTGGTTGCAAGCTTGGAATTCAAGTCATCATCGTCAATCTTTCCCCCAAGTTCTTTGAACATGATTTGGTTGAGAGCTTTTGGAAGTTCACAAACCTTAAAACAAGCTTAGGATAAAAGGGCCCAAGAATCTAATCTGGACTTCCCTTTTTATTTTTTGTTTTTAAAAGTCTTTTCAAACCTATATGTCAAGTTTAGGACCTATTCAAACCACCCACATTTTTTACTTCTTAATTTTTTCAATAATTTTCATCCATGTTGGTAAATGTTCATTTGTAATCAAAATATTTTGTCTAGTTAGAATATTCCATTCATTCAAAGATTTTCATTTCATAAAATTTTGGATTTAAAATTTTTTTGTTTATAAGTAAGTCCATAAAAAAAAGGCTCAAATTTTTTAATTGTTCGTTGATAAACACTTTTGTAGGCAAGAGATTTTGGTTTTCGAATTATTCATTGGCAAACACCTTCATACATTTTTTCCAAGTTATACGTTGGTGAAGAACTTCACAAGCAAAAACCTCTCAAATTTTGCAAGCTATTCATTGAAGAATAATTTAAGGAATTTTTTTTTTTGGAATAGTCACATCTTATCTATACAAAGTTGGAATGGAGAACCATTTGCGACACTAAATTTTTAGAGAGGAGATTTATGTGTGTGTAATGATGTAACCAACTTTTAAAACACAAGGTTTTGAATTGGAATTTTCAAATGAACTATATGGTCATGCAAGACGAGTCAACAACCTTGTCTTGAATTTTTTTCCCATTTTTGCCAAATAAGCACCCATCCCCATTACTAACATGTGGTGGAGTGCCATGCCATTAGCAAACAAGGAGACTTTTGAATCCTATTGTGATTCATGTGCAAAAATCATTTAAAGTGAAGATTTATGTTGCATGATTTATGCATTTCCACTTGTGTTTGTTTGGTGTGCATGTTTGCTATCATTGTGTTCATGATAAAAGTGAAGATTTATGTTGCATGATTTGTGCATTTCCACTTGTGTTTGTTTGGTGTGCATGTTTGATATCATTATGTTCATGAGGTTCATGAATTGTGTGCCACTAGCCAACAATATAGTGAGTGAACATAAGCTCTTAGGTTAATCTTTAAAAAATGTGTATATTACATGATGGAAAACCCAAGGTGAAAGATTATGTGCCTTCTCACACATGCCTTCATTACCACAATGAACCTTAGGGTTTATGACTAGTGTGGTTATTGGTTAAGCATGGCATAAGACTACCACCCAATTCTAACCATTGTGTAGGTCCTATTTAACCTTGTTTTGCCCAAACATAATGATTATGGGTTAACTCACACTACAAAAAATTTGCATATTAACAACTAGATTTTCCAACTATTTTTAATCATAAATGCCACATGTGATTATAATTTGTTTTAGTTACCTTAGACAAGCTGCATAAAATTTCAATCACAAAAAATAATACATGGCACTGAGTCATAATGGTAGTCGCATAAAGATGTGATTTACATGAACATCTCATCCATCCAAATTAGCTTACATGGCATTATTGTTTTGCAACTCCTTCTATGATTAAACAATGTAGTCGCATTATTTATATCAATATTTTTAAAATATTTATTATTTAAAATCAATATTTAAATTATTATTTCTGTATTTATATATGTTATATTATTAATAATTTCATTAATTTCAACTTGTGAATTGTTGACACGTGCAATTACTTAGGTTAGGTTAAAACCTAATTTAAGTTATTAGGTAAGCCACTTAATCTACTTAGTAGGTTATGTAGATAAGGAATATTTGGTCAACTTATCACCATTGACCACATAACCCATGTCATTTGTGAGAATTAATTTTTGAACTTGAAGCATGGAAATCAATTCATTTTCCACCAAGCCACCCCACTTTTTGTGACATTATAGTAATGTGCATTTTATTTACCTTATTCAATTTAAAACATTGTACAAAAAAATATTTTTTTATATTTAATGTCTTATTCATATTTTGTCCAAATGACAAGATTTAAAGTTTAATCTTAAATTTTTTTCAATAATGTACACAACTATTTTTTTTTTCCAAAACTGTAAACTAAATTGAAAGGAAAATACTTGAATTTCATTATTGAATACCAATTCAATACCAATTCAATGACCATTCTTTGGAAATAATTAATTCAAGTACATGATTTATAAATGGAATTTTTTTATGGATAATATAATAACAAATAAAATTATTGATTTTGTATCATAAACCTTCATTTGATTCTAAAAGTTATATTATACAAATTTGATTTTGAATATCATAATTTTAACAATAAAATTTAATTTTAATTTGTGATATATAATTTATTCAATATAATATTTATAAATGGATATAAATAATTAACATTTTTATATTAAACATATTATTTCTCATCTAAAAGATTAATCTAGAAATTTAATTTATATTTTTAAATATTAAATAATTCCATATAATTGATTTAATGGCATTATAAATTTTATTACTTTTACACTTATAATTTTCTTTTACTTAAAATTATGATTAAAAAATTTATGTAAATATATATATATTTCACATCTCAAACCTCTATTTGATTTTTAAAGTTATATTATATATTTTTAATAATATATCATAATTGTACCAACAAAAACTAATTGTGATATGTGATATATAATTTAGTCACATATAATGTTTATAAATGGATCATAAATTAACCCTACTACCTATTACCTAGCCTACCTAATTAATGAACTAATTTAAAAACACTACAATATATCAATATGATAAAATTTAAAGTTAGAATTTCCAAATAATGGACCATGGTGCATATCTACTAGTGTCATGGGTCTTCTAAAGTTTCACAAACCTACTAAACCCTACTACACATTTAATGGTTAGTTCATTCAAAAAAACTAAAGAAAATAATTAGACCACTAAATCCAACAATTGCATTGGTTAATTCATTTTTGTTACATTTATTTACATGTACATTTGTAATTAGGATTTATAGTCATAATTGAAGTTGAATAAGATGCCACAAAGTGTCTACTAGCCTATGAACCATGTCCAAAGGCACAAAAACAACTACATTTTCATCTATTTTGAAATGCCACTAGAAATAGATGATATAAGTTCATTTTTCATCTTCCCTATCATCCAAACAGACATTGGTCATAAGTCATAGTTGCATATGCAACTACAAACCATTTCTTAGTCGTTTTTATGACTACAATCATTTCTTCCATGGTGCCACAAAGGATAGTCACATCAATGGTTGGAAAAAGGTCAATTTGGACACAAGTCACAAATGTGTGAGTTAGAATGGATAGAATTCCTTGTAATGGCAATGTTGGGTGGGTATCAAAAATACCAATAGGTATCACTTGGGTATTCGGGTATCCTTATTTAAACCTTTCAAAGGTATCACTTTGAATGATACCTTGATTGAAAACGTGATTACTAGTTCTCAATTGTGTGAAAGATTAGCTAGTGAAAACTGACTCAAGGAAAAAATTTAAATTATTGAAACTTGAATGAAATAAAGTTAACTCTTTACCCAAATCAAGATTTCAAAGTATTATGTATAAGGTTTACTACACAAGGTTGCATTTAATGCATAAGGTTCAAGAGTAATTATAATAGTTATACAAATAAGAACAATGAAAATATATGTAACAACAATGGAGGCATTCAAAAAAAGGAAATATAAGATGAAACTCAATCTATCACAAAAATTGATAGTTTTTAAAGCTTCAACCCCAATTGAATGTTAATGTATTTTTTACAGGTTTTTTTAATCTCACCCTATATGACCAAGGTTATGGTGTTGTGTTTACCTTACTTTACAAATGATTCTATTTTTTATGATTTTTTTAAAGGAATTAAATCAAAAAATTGTTTATAATTTTGCTATGTACTTTGATTTGAAAATAAATAATAACTAGTTTATGAGAATCATCAAATGATAATTGATTATTTCAAATTTATGAGAACCAACATTCTAAGAACTGATTCTTTTTTTTAAAAAATATTGATACCTCGCCTTGGTGTATTAATATTTTAAATTAAGAAAAATGAAAATGAAAACATTTTGTAAATTATTTTGTGAAAACCAAATCTAGTGAGTATCAAAAAAATTTAATACATGCCCAACATGGGTTTAATTGGGGATAGGTTATACGAAATTAACATTATTGCAAATGTGTTGGATTTGATCACTAATCATCCCATGTTGTGTTTGTAATGCTAAAATCAAATTGATGATTGATAGACCACTTTTGTTGTGTTCATAATGTGCCCAAGTTATGTCGCCCCTATGAAACATTTTTTGTGAGTGAAGAAACCCTAACCATATAAATGTAACATCCTTGGGTTTATGTCATCGGGATCATAATTTAAGGGGTAGGTTAAAGCATAACAAAGTCAACATCCTTTTTAAATGGTAAGCATTATGTTAAAATGGTATTATATTGTTTGGTTTATGTGAGTTGACAACAAAGGTTGTAAGCATTAACATAAGATCACATAACACATTTCATGAATGATTTTTTTACTAACCCACTAAATACTAAAACAAAGTTAGTAAGAAAACTATATCTTTCACAATTCAAGCTTTGGACAAATGAAGAAAAAATGTGTACTAATAAACAAAAACCTAAAAAGGAAAATAAAAACAAAAGAAAAAAAAATGGAAAAACCTTTAAAAATGCAAATGCATTGCTACTATAAAACATGGTTTTTCAAATGGTTCAAATTGACTAATTGGTCTTTTTTTATTAATGGACATATCCATTTTGACTAAAGGCCCAAAGCATGTACTTTTTGACCACTCAACTTGATTAAATAGTGACTTATTTACCAATACATCTAGTCAAATTAGACAGCCCTAATCAAAATGGCCAATGGTTTTTAGTCAAATGGGACATCCAATCAATTTGAACATAAGAAATTGACATCATTAATCAAAATGACCAATGCTCTCTAATCAAATGGGACATTGTATGCCTATTACATACTTACTTCCTACCTCCCACTTATAATTTTACAACCTACTTACTTACCCACGCACCCACCCACCCACCTATTTCCTATAACCTACATACCTTCATACCTCATAATCTTGTAGTGAAGTGTCAATATAATCATTGGGGAGGTCAAGGGTTTAATTCCTAACATTATAACTTATGTACATGCTTAAAAGGCTATGTAGGGTAGGTTAGGTAGGATATACTAGGTTAGGTTAAGGTAGGTCAAATAAAATAAGGTAGGGTAGGGTAAGCTACCACCTACTTACTTGCCTTTTTATGACCTACCTATTTACTTGCAACAAAAAAATTTATCTGGGAAAAAATTTGATTAATCAAAATTACTAGTCAAATGGTCCATACTTTGCTAATAAAAAAAACCACCCCATTCACAACAGACATGTCAAAATTGACTTGTCTAAAATGATGGAGTGGTCTCTTTTACACCTATCCAAATTGAATATTTCTTTATTAGATTTTCCAATCAAAAAATACCATGTTTTCTAGTCTAGTGAATGAAGTTTAGATTCCATTATTGAAATTTGATTTTATGAAATTGATTATCTTTAATTTTTTGCACATAACTTCATCAACAATCAAATAATCATCGATGTAAACATGTCCAATATCATATCATAAGACCATAAATCAACTTTAAATGTTTCATCCTAACATTTGTGATATATATATATATGACTTGTGATGGCATAAAAATTATATTGGTGATTAATATATAATAACTTATGAACCTGTAAGTAAAAACCCAAAAATTAAATATTATAACATTGAAATCAAAGTTGTAAATCGGAGTTGTTTGTTTAACTATAATGAAAAGTTTATTGAAAGAATAAAGTGATGAAGATAAACTTTTTAAAGTTCTAACATTGTGGAGCTTCCATTACATATTCACAAGACATACTCATAATATCATTGCCTTCTTCCTCATGTGCATTTTCCATTTTCTCTTTTATTTCTTTGTGGCATGAATCCTTCACAAATCCACAATTTCTATTTTTGGAATTGAGTTTTTGTGATTACAATGTCCCTAGAAGTAGAATATAGAAAAAAATGAATGCTTTCAAAAATCAAATTCCAAATTGTTGAATGAATTGTTATGAAATAATCCATATATGACAAAGGTTTTGTCCTCTTTGGACAAAAATTGTGAAAAATGGTCAGACATGACAAACAACTTGAACTTGGTCAAATTACATTAATGTGTTTGCTAAAAATTAATCAATGATGTATAAGGTGTAAACATGAGTTTTGCAAAACAACTCCATTCATTGGTTGCTTCAAAAAGCATGTGTGTGAAAATATTGCTTGGGCTACATTCACATGTTTGAAATATTGTTAATGTGTGAAAAATGAAAAATGAAAACACCAAATGATATTGAATTATTTTTATTAATACATTTGTTGGATTTAATGAAAAATAATGTGATTACAACAAATGTAAAAAAGTTGCCAAATTATTTTTTAGAAATTAATTAAACTTTTTCATTATAAGGTTAGTTCAAGGTCTAATTTAGGTTTATCATATAAGGTTTATGGTTTAAGTATCCTAAATTTGTTTCAAAAACTAACAATGTGGGAATGACATTAAATTAATATGCAAATTTCACTAGAAAAAATCTTCAAATATATGACTAAGTTTATGATTGGTATTCCAATCATAAAGGATTAAAATGACTCATAGCCTTAAAGTCATTATGGACAAGTCATTGAGGACAATAGTCATTTTGGACATGATGTGACACAATGATGTGTCAATGACGTGACACATTTCATTCATTAGTCATAAAAGACATATGTGAAATCATTGGTCATAATTTAATCATTTTGTAATTGATTTTTATTATTCATATTATAATAATTGATATTATTTTAATGTAAATAATAAAATATATTTTCATTTCCATTATTTTTCATCATATCAATTGTTAACATGTGTCACCACCTAATATAGGTTAAAAGCTAATTTAAATGGCTAAGTAGACCACCTAATCTACTCAAATAATCATCTAACCTAGGTATTTTAATTAAGTGTGGAATATTCAGTCAATATTCTGTCATTGACCACAATAATGTCATTTGTGAAATTTGATCCTTGTACCCCAATGATGAAATTCAATTCCTAAATTGGCAAGTCACCTCACTTCTTGTGTAAACACTCATAAACCATACTTCATTTAAACATTACACACAATTTCAAATTTGATGATTCATATATTATTGATAAATTGTCCAAATGAAATAACTTATTCATACAGTTCCTTCAATAATGTACACAAATTATTATTATTATATATGTAAAAATATGAATTATTTCAAAAGAACAAAATTTGAATTTTGTTACTAAATAATATTTCAATGATCACTATTTGGAAAAAATAAATTCAAACACATGATTTGTAAATGGAAAAACTTTTGTGAGTAGTATAAGAATAAATAAAATATATCTTTCATATATTAAACCTTCATTTGATTTATGAATTTATATTATACAAAATTTCTTCCAATATATCATTATTTTATTAATAAATTTTAATTTAAACATATGAATCCATAAAATTTATCCACATAAAATATTTATAAATGGATCACAAATCAAAATATAAATATATTTTTTATATTAGTCATATTAACTTTATTTATATATTTAATTTACATATATTAATTATAATCTAAAATAATGATTTTCTTAAATTATAAATTTTATTGAATTTACACATATATTTATAGTCATTTTTGAATCATTGTAAAATAATTTTATGATTGCATTATGTGTGTAATGACAAATCATTTTGTCCACATCATTTGCATAATCATTTAAAAATTATATTTGAAATAATTTTATCCTAATCACATTTTCATATGATATTTTGAACATCCATGTCATTTTGTCATCAATCGCATATGCCATATGCATGAAAACTTGTAATGAAAAAATGACATCATCCTTCTTATTACCATGTCATCATCTACTGGTCAAATGCACTAGTAATCCCTATTTCAATGTTTAATTCAACAAGGTTGACCACAATGTTGGCCCTTGTGAATTCCAAGTATTGTTGTTCATCTTATTTGCATAACAAAAAACCATGATAAAAAAAACTAGAATATATGTTCGACAATCAAAAAATGACCATGAAGATAAAAAATAATAATAAAATAAACAATTAAAAGATTTTTAAAGGACCACAAAATGAAAAATAGGACCACAATCACAAAATGACATTTACAACACCATGAAAAATTCACAAATATATAGTTGCATATATGCTGCACAAGCACATGTCGCATGCAACAAAAAAATAATTGCATGCGACATTTTTTAATTGCATAAACACTTGTAGTTGCATAAGACAAATTGCAAAAGATAGTTTTTCTTCTTGTGACGTAGTACAAAAACAATGGTGATGATAATGATTAAACTAACTATTGGTTATTAACATTGCTCTTCCCAACCCAATAAAAAAACATAAGGGATCAAACCATAATAAAACACAACCATGTGACGAAAAAAACTAAAACACAATCACAATGATCAAAACATGATTAGGAGATAAAAGGTCACACTAATAAGAGCCATAACAAGTGTAAAAAATTATTCATTTTTCATGTTTTATTGTCAAAAATTGTACTAATGTTGCAAATTTTTTATGTGTTTACATAAAATGTTTTTAATATGTTGTGGAAACATGTGAATTAATTTGGATTGAATCTAATGAATATAAATTATTGAAATGCATTCATAAAATAATATAACTATTTTTTTTCTTTTTTTTAGAAACTTGAATTTTTTTGAAAATTAAATAATCTTATATATAATAATTATTCACATCTTTACATAATAACATAATTTTTCATAACAACAATATATATTTTAAGCATTATAAAAATCATAAATTTTTAATCCTTCACATTTAGTAATCAATCATAGTATATCACATCATTTTGGCAAGCATTCCCTCTGTTTTTGAAGTAGGAAAAAATTAGTCATTCAAGTGACAAAGTTGGTTCTTATTATTTTGTTTGCACCCTATGAGCACAAATGAAAGGTAAACTTGGTTGTGGCATTCATCTAAAAGAAAAGAAAAGAAGACGGTGATGATGACCACCATGACGATGCTATTTTAGAATTGTGATGAAATCCATCACCAAAAGACCACAGCAAGTTCAATTTTTGTAAATAGGAAACTAGAAACTTAAAACCTTAATTTTCCAAAAATATTAATCTTTTTAAACACAAATTTAGATAGCTCCATAAATCTACACAAGGCCATGTACTTATATATTTTCAAGCCATTTACTTGCATGTGAAGGTTAAATGAAAAAATTAATGAAAAAATTACATGGCAGGTAGTGTAAATGGTCACATATAGATATTTGGCATATAAGAGTTTTACACATTGAATATACAACTATTGACACTTACTAGAACCTCATGGCCAGGAAAAAAAGTTTTTAGATTTATGGAACACATTCGGATAGTTAATTAAATCTTTAAATTTTAATTTAAGCTTCACTTTGAAAATGTGAGAGAAAAGTAAGAATAATAATAAAGGAGATTGGAGGTTTATCAATTTATTAATATCCCCCTCCCATCTCCCCTCGCCCTTTTATTTCTTGCATATGTTCCAATATGGTTTCCAATAGTTCATCATCATTTATCATATTTGATTTTATTGTACAATGGACATGAAAAACGCACCTTTTCATGTTATTTTCTGAAAAGCTATTGAAAATAAGAATTGTTTTGAATAACAATTCAAAAAATAATAAATATGAACTGCTTGAAGCCACAACTCTGTACAAAATTGGTACCATCCTCTACATAGTAATTTTAAAAATAGGTACATTTGCTCTTAAATAGTGAGCAGCAACCATGAAGAGGTTTAGAGTAGTGATGGCAAGTTCCAGGTACTCAAGAGGTTTTAGGCCACCCGGATTGAAGGTTCACAATTTTATTGGAACTAGAATTAGATCTGGACCATAGAAGTAGCCTCTTGTGAAAATTGAGATTGGGACCTAGACCTGGAATATCTACCATCTTCTTTTAAAGAGGTTAGGCTCTCTAGCAGCCTAGGTGTAAATTTGACTGGTGGTTCTCTAGCCTAGGTATAAACTTTGACTGATGGCTCTTTAGCCTAGGTGTAAACTTGACTGATGATGGTTCCCCAAAATCAAAGAACTAGTTTTGCCAAATCATACAATTGGATTTTACGCTTAACAAGGGTTGTACAAAAAATCGAAGGACTGGGTTGAAGAACCTACACTAGGTAGATGGTTGGTTCTTTGCCAGGTCTTTGATTATTTGAAATCATTGAAATTTCATATAAAGCAGAGGTTCTTATAAGAACCTACACTAGGTTAGATAATTTGTCCCTTACTATTGGTGCCTTAATAGTCCCTTATTGGTGTCCCTTATTAGTGACCCTTAATCCCCTATTAGCTTGCTCTATTGGTGGCCCTTATTAGCGGCCCTTAATCCCTCATGAGCCTCTCTTGTTAGTGCCTTATTAGCGTCCCTTGGAGAGTCGGGCCGAAGGGCGCAGCATTGACGGGTACAGTACATAGGAAGGCGGGAAGACAGGGACCCGACGGCTGGCTGTCTGTCTGTCTGTGTGAGCCCCGGGAGGAAACCGACTAGCGAGCGAACGTAAACCTCGGACATCTTACCTCGCAGGTGATGGCCAAGGACGAAGAAGATTTGAGAGACGAGATGGAGGAACGGCTAGTGAATGAGGAGTACAAGATTTGGAAGAAGAATACACCTTTCCTTTATGATCTTGTCATCACGCATGCCTTAGAGTGGCCCAGTCTTACGGTGCAATGGTTGCCTGTTCGAGAAGAGCCGGCTGGGAAAGATTACTCCTTGCAGCGTCTCATCGTGGGTACCCATACCAGCGAGAATGAACCCAACTATCTCATGCTGGCACAGGTGCAGTTGCCTTTTGAAGACTCGGAGAACGATGCCCGACAGTACGATGACGAGCGTGGCGACATGGGTGGCTTTGGCTGTTCTAGTGGGAAGGTATGGATGAGTATATTGGCATTTTCGAATGAAAGACGTATCTTGTAGCCAGTTGTGATGCCCTCTTATTTTTTGTATTCATATTTTCTTTCTTGACCTCTTTTCGAGTGCACTGAGAACCAGTTTGTATTCCCGCATCAGAATATGTCCCCTGCGTTGAATTGGGACTTGAGGTATTGGATTGAGTGGGCACCATGTTTCAACACTTGCAATCAGTCGCATTTGCCTTGTCCGTGTCATACAGAAATTTGAACATCACCTGGCATCTATCAGAAAAGAAAACCGTAATAAGAAGAAGTAATGGGGATGATGGGGCGGGGGCAATAATGGAATGGCAGGTGCAAGTGGTACAGCAAATTAATCATGAAGGAGAAGTCAACCGAGCGAGATACATGCCGCAAAATCCTTTCATCATAGCCACCAAGACAGTGAGTGCTGAAGTTTATGTTTTTGACTACAGTAAGCATCCATCAAAACCTCCTCAAGATGGACATTGTAATCCAGACTGCAGGTTACGAGGACACAAGACTGAAGGATATGGGCTCTCATGGAGCCCTACCAAAGAAGGCCATTTACTGTCTGGGTCTGATGATGCTCAAATCTGTCTCTGGGATGTACGTGGCACATACAAGCAAGGCCGTGTTGTTGAGGCCTTGCAAATCTTCCAGGTCTGTACTCTGTACCATGAATTGTTGTCCTTGCATGGTATGCTTTCCTGTAATCTCATGGAACAGATGGATTCTAGGAACTGTTTTAGGGTTTTTCATCAAAGGAATGCTTTTGCCAGAGATGGAATTACCAGTGTCAGATAGATGGCCATTTCCATGTTGAGAGGGTTGACTCCAAGCATGCTTGATCATGGTGGATGTCCAGTGTGCTTAGATCTGACAATTCACTCCTTTGGGGTCTATTGAATTCCCAAGTGTCAACAAGCCTTCACTCTTGGTCGGGCAGCTGTATTGAGAGGCTCTCTCTATTGTGCTTTTGGGGTTTAGTGCTTTCATTGTGAATTAGGGGAAGCTCCAGACTTCCTTGGATATTTGTGCCATTTTAAGAAATAGTGTGTTTCTGCAACAGGGCCATGTTGGGGTAGTAGAGGATGTGGCATGGCATGTGCAACATGAGTATCTCTTTGGTTCTGTGGGTGATGACCGCCAACTCCTTGTTTGGGATACTAGAACATCCACTAGTGAGAAGCCACTGCATGCTATTGAGGCTCACCAGGCAGAGGTAAGCAACTCTGCGTTTATTTCTCTAACATGCAAGCCTTCTTTTTCAAACTACAGGCCTAAATGTGTACCTGTTACTGAGCTGACCTGGTTTTTATTTGGACACCTACTCCACACTTTCCTGTTCCAGTTTTCAACCATCATATAAGGGAATTGTGAGATGAAGGGGTGAATGCAAGTGGTGCTTACAACTAAGAATTGAAGCATTCAGATAATGTCATCCCATTGATGGCTCATCCACATTTTTTGCATCATAAGCTAGTGTGGAAGTTTGCCTTTTTGGCTGAATGTTTGAAAATCTGGGACTCATGGTATGGTGATCTGATCCTAGAGGAAACTGTCTTTTGGTTGGTATAGGCTGCTAAGAAAGATGGCTATTGTTTTAGTTCTTGTTATGTTTTCATACCATTCAATGTCTGGACATTACTGATCTAGAAGAAGTCTCCTGTGGTGGGAGTGGTCTTCCAAGGAATGATGTTGCTCAGAGTAAGAACCACTAGTCTTCATAGACTAGTAGTGACTAGCACTCATGACCACCTTTCAAATGCTTGTGGGTTCAATTGACTACTTTGGCATGCTAGGTGTTATAAATAATAGCCAACCCAGCTTTAGTGGGGCGCATTAGGTTGGGTAAATTGGTCACAAAAACTCAAGTGCACATAGGTCCTTCCAAGTCCTAGAAAGGTTGAATAGACAGTTGGTCACACTAGGTCAACAAACTTTGCATCATTCTTCTTCTGTTGATTAGTGATGTCTCTTGAGTGCTAGCCAACATCACGTCTGAGTCTTCCCATTTCTTCTGGAAAGGCAACAGAAACTCAGGACGCAGATTGTGTATAATGGTTTGCCCAATTTTTTGGGAAGATTATTATATGCTTATCTACACCCACTGTTGGGAGCTGATGACCTCAGTGGGTAGTCATGGCAGCTTGTCACTGCCGTTCGTGATGAAGGTGATGGTCTGTCACTTTGTGAGCGACTCTCAGGAGGTTATGACTGCACTCATTGTCGTGTTACCTATAATTGTTGTTGTGGAGATTTCTCTGCAACTTCATCAAGCTTCTTCTGTTGCGCAGAGGCAGTAAGGCAGTAAGGCTCCCAAGTATGTTTGACAATCTCTCCAGAATCACTGAAAGCTTTATGTTGGCTGATTTCCTTTCCTCATCATGTAGGATGCACCTTCTGTTTCTAACTTTTTTGCTCTGTGTTTGCCATAACTGATTTCTCCCTGTCATAAGCTGATATATGCTTTAACTCCAATCTTGTTATGTGTGGAATTTCAGGTGAACTGCTTGGCTTTCAATCCGAAGAATGAGTGGGTGCTTGCTACTGGTTCTGCTGACAGGACTGTGGCTCTATATGACTTACGAAAACTTTCAAAGTGTCTTCATTCTTTTGTAAATCACACGTATGTCCACCATGCACCTTTGCCCTTTCTTTCTATTTATGTGTCTGTTATCAGGTCAGTCCTTTGTCCAGTGCCTTCTTGTCAGTGGAAGTGTTTTTGCAGCACCCCAGAATGAAAAAGTTTCTTGAAGGATAATCAGCTCTGTGTCATAGCTAATTCTGTCGGTTCAGCTCTGGTCACATAAATCAGGCCTCTGTCTTCGTTTATAAACACAAGATATTGTGAAAGCCCCCATGGTATTATTATTTTTGCTTGCTTGGGTCCTTGAAATTGCAAGCACAATTGCCTGTAAAATAGTTTCGGAATGTTCCCTCATGAGGTATCATGTTCCTCAGTTCTGAAGTCATTGCAAAATTGTTTGAAGGCATAGCCTTCAAATTTTGTTTTTTCGCTGAATAATTCACCTAAGAGTCTGCCACAAAATCATGTTATGCTTTCTGTTTTTTATGTATTTAAGACCACTAGTCATCAACATTTGTGAGCTGGTTTCAAACATGTATTGTAACTGCCAGTTTTCAGAAATTGCAATGGTTCACAAGTTTGGATGCCCAAATTGAGAGTCCACAATGTTGAATCCCAAATTTCTGGTTAACAGTGGTGGTGAGGGTATGTTGCAGGGAGGAAGTATTTCAAATAGGATGGAGTCCCAACAATGAGACAATATTGGCATCTTGTGGTGCTGATCGCAGGCTTATGGTTTGGGATCTCAGCAGGTATGTTCTTGTGGATCCTGCAAGCCCAGCTTTCTATGCCATGTAATCATTGGTTAGCCTCTATCAAGATCTGCAGCTTTGTTCTTGGATCCTAGCAACAACTACTATGGTACTTGTTTGAGAATGTAAAATGGGATAGAGCACATCATCTGGATTCAAGGGCAGTATAAGCAAATGAAAGTGCCTAGGTAATGGCATTTCAGACCTATAATCTTCAATATATGATACTTATTGGAATCACAAGCCTTAAAGCTGCTTGCGTAATTTCACATAACTGGCTATTTGATGTTTTCTTGGTTATGAAACAGGAAAATTCCATGTGTTGGAGCTGACTTGTTCGTGGGATTGTTGTTGGCATTAGGTCACTGTATGGCTCATAGATTTTGTCAAAGGCTGTAGTTGATGTGGATGGGCTGATTGAGTTGGTGACAGAATTGGGGAGGAGCAAACACCAGAGGATGCTGAGGACGGGCCCCCAGAACTGCTTTTCATACATGGGGGACACACCAGCAAGATCTCCGACTTCTCATGGAATAAACAGGAAGACTTTTTGATTGCTAGTGTGGCAGAGGATAACATTTTGCAGATATGGCAAATGGCAGAGAACATTTATCACGATGATGATGATGCTCCCATTGAAGATGTGCCTTAGATCACATTGCCATCACTAAGAGGTTGATCACCTAACTAAAAAGAAGTTAAAACTGCAGGAAAGAAAAAGTTGTTCAATCTTTGTTAGAGAGTTGGTATATGGGTCATGTTTGTTCCCACAGAGGTGACCATGCAGACTGCATGGATGGTCCATCTTTGGTCCCAGGGGAAATCTTAAAGTGGGTCCATGCCTTGTTATCTACTCCCAGTTTTACTGCCCTCCAGTGACATGACTTTTGACAAAAGGTCCTTCTGTCATCTCTCTGGTGCCATGAGATTTTCACTTGGGCATACCAATCTGGGCCTTCTGAATCCTCATCTGCCATTTTTTTACAAAAGGTCTCAGATCCAGTTTTGGGTCACGCTTCAAGGTGCTCTGACACTGTGAACAACAGTTTCTGTATAAAATACACTAAAATTTAATATAGAGAGCAATTGGTTTAGTGGCTTTTCTCTTTTACACAAATCTAACGTAGCAGTGATTTTGATTTTCAAATGCAGTAACCACATTATGTTTGCATGTGAAGCCATGTAAGTGGAAACTGTGCAGTGAATCTCAGATCAAGGTACTTGCTACATGCAAGAGTGGTTTTGATGAACTGTGTTGCTGTATCAACATGTAGTTGATTCACAGATACCTACCTGTTCTTGGTGAATCTCTAGTTTGTTTGACCAAGATTTCTCTCCTGGAGAAAATCACTGGAGACTTAAATTGTATGTTTCAAGTGATGGGGAATGAGTGAATCTGTGGTTTTTAAGAAGTCAACTAAGTTTTGTGGTTATTTTCTCCCATGGATATGTGCAAGATATGAGCCACATTGTTCCTAATCCCACTGGGATTTGTGCAAAGGGCTCACATCAGAAATGAGTCTGCCTGATAATTTGGGTAAAATTCCTTGAGGGACCAATTGTTGAGTGCCCTACTAGGTAGTATCCAAGCAATTGTTTGGTTGCCTTCAAATGCACGGGATTGTTTCATTTCCAATGGATCATGCAGCACACTGTGATACTCAAGGTTTTGGTATCTTGGAGAAAGTGTGCTGATGAATATATTCTGTCTCTTGCTATCTAAGCCTCCGCTAATGTGAAACAATGTGAAACCGAGTCTGGACTTGTATATGCATAAGATATAATTCTCTTCAAAAAGGTTAATAATAAAGAAATATGATTGATTTTGATAGGCCAATTTTTGGCCCATGTGGTGACATTTAATTGGGACTCATTACATATTGTTTAGTGTTTATGCATAGCAGTGAGGAAATAATTTGCACACTATTTTGGATGGACATTTGTGGAGGCCCACATTTGAGCATGGTTCGGACTCCACATAGGAAGCCAGGATAGTTGTGTGCTTCTATGTCAATGTCTATGGCCACAGTGAACCAGCACCCACCAGTGCACCATCCACTCGATACCCATTATTAGTCAGTTCTGGATGAACCTCAACTGAGTTTATGTTTGGCTTCACCTTATGTAGGAAATAGGTCTCATATGTAGGTAGATAGGTAGGAAAATAAGTAATTAGTAGTCAGGTAGATGTTTTATACATAGGTAATGGCTGTTTTTATTACTTATATACTAACAACCTGCTTGTGGATAGGTAGTAGGTGGTTGGGAAAAAAATCCTGAGCTAATTGACCATGGTTAGTTAGGGAACCAGAACCCAATAGAAAATTGTTTCCTAACTACTTACCATTCATCCTTAATGGGTGTGCTAACGAGTGTTGGTTCACTGTGGTGGCCAATGTCTACAGCTATCGTTGTCACCACACATAGAAAATATAACATAAAAATATTCGAAATGGTACAACATTTTAAAATCAAAATATGATTCAATTGCAATAGTGTAAGAATTCAAGCTTAAAAAACACAAAGCAAAGCCCAAGAAAATTTGCAAAAGAAACTTGCATAACATAAAATAAATTGTAATAATAACAAACATTTGTTTTGTAATGTCAATCACCAAAAGTGATTTGAGATCATACAACTTGAGATTATATTCCATTCACAAAATATTTCAAACCTTGTTCACACCTAAACCAATTTGAGATGAAAACCCAAACAATAAAACTAACCCACTTTATCCCTAATTAATTCATATTTAATCAAATAACTAAATTAACACATCTAATAGTTGTGTGCTCCTATTTGGCACATACAACTATCGCTATCACGCCACATAAAAAATGTAACATGAAAATACTTTAAATAGTACTTCATGTTCAAACTGTCTCTTTATCTAAGGCTAAGGTCCCCCTAAACCAAGTAACAATGTTGAACTACTTAATGGAAATGCACCATGGATGAACATTTTAATTCTAACATGAAAAGATTCGTAGGTTGGGTGCAAATAAGAACCCCATTATTAATTGCCTAATTGCAATCTTTCAAATTCCCAATCAAATGTGAATCACCATGAGAAAAAACCTTGAGGTTAGTTCTATTATCCAACCCTAGGAACCTAGGTTTACTTGGTGCATGCAAAACCATTTATCAATTGGCACTTCCTCCAAGGGTGGGATAAGACATCCCATATGCCAACCTTGACAACATTGATCATAAATCAACATAATAGTGACTCCTAAAGATTGCCCGCATAACATGATACGTTGTAGATTGGTAGGAACCATTAGAAGATAGGTCAATTTGGCCATCCGTATTAAGAAGATGACATGGTGCACAATTGCACACATGGTATTTCCATGTTTGACCATCTTGGCCTTCCAATAATAACATTTCAAAAGGTAGAACCTTTTGCACACGAAGAATAACACATCTTATAGTCACATCTAAAGTAGTCAGTGTTGTTTATTACAAGTAAGCATAACCCTTAACTCAAATTTATGGATCAAAGGCCAATAACCACCTCCACAAATAATGGCATAATGCAACATATCTTAGTGTTTAGGTAATTGCCAAATTTTCCATAACCATGGGCATAATACATTGGAACAAAGCATTGAACATGTTTGAATTCTCACACATTGAGATCATCCAAGTTGATTGCCACCATCACCTTTTGTCAAATTGAGGTTAGTAGTTTGGGCTCATAACCAAATAGTGAAAATTATGGTGAAAAAATGAAAGAAAAACATGTCAACTGAACCTATACCTATAGCTAGCCATGGTAGTTACAAGTCCCAATCTTGAGTATGGCCTTTTTGGAGTCCATATTTCCACAAACCCCACTTCACTGTCTACACCATCCACTTAGCCAACCCATCCACTTTAGCATGGTCTCATGAAGTAGTGTGATTTTCAATCAATGTTTTATCACACAACTTTTTGAACTCCTCAAGAAATCCCATACTTTAAGCAATGAATATTTCAACTAGAACCCCAAATCTATTAAGCACCTTGTTTAAAAATGCATAGGCCTTCATTATTACGATCCAACAATTGCACCAATCCTAACCACTTCAAGAAATGTTCAATCATAACCAAAACCTATCAATTATGTCAAATAAATAAATTAAGTGGGCTGGCAAAATTTAGACTCCACTCATATCCAAGCCCCATGATGGGAAATGGTTGAATATGAGTTGTAGGTGCATTGAATGAAACTCATACCCAATCACATACCAAACATTAAAAAATAAATTGTTGAACCTAAAGTTGCATCCCTTGCCACCAATATTGTGCTAAAACAAATTATAGGTCTATCGGACCCCAAAATGGCCCAACTATTCATGCGCATGATTCATAAGGTTCTCATGTTGTTTTGGATGAACTACAACTTGCACTCATCCATCTACCCACACCCATAGGAGGGAATTACTTTCCCATTTAAATTGTTTACCCTTATGCACAATCCAATTTTATTCCTTGGGTGTCAATCCAACTAGAACTTCACTCACTTGTAGATGCAATAACATTTTTATCCACATGTATGTCCAGAACATCATCACCTTTCGGTTCAATGTCCACATCATGGTGAAAACACACTAAGCCCCCCAAAAATTATGGTCACAAGTATAATATTTCCACAATTAAAAATTTTGGTAACATATGGACACCACATCTTGGATTATTTTTATTTTTTAAAAGTATATTTGATTAGCTTTAGACTTTATCTAATCAATTATTTTGAAAATTCCAACAAACATTGAAGAATTTGAATATATGGAATATATTTTTAACCAAATAATACCTGTCACAAAGTTTGAAATTTGAATATGTACTTAAAAAGTAAGGTTGTTAATGGAATTCTTGGGTGAATTTTTTATGGTGTATAATATTGATATACATCAATCAAATTTTTTAAAATCTAAAAATTTAAAACTTTTGGATGAAATTCCATTCAAAAAATGTTTTTTTGGCAGCTTTTTAGTAATGAATTCATAATAATATCTTCCTTTTAACAAAAAAACCACTATCATATCAAAAAGGAGATTTTATAGATGGGCATTGCATTATTTTTTCAATTTCCTTTTGTTTGGTAATGTTTCTTGAATCACAAACAAAAGGCCCTATGGCCATTGAAAAACTGTAAATTATATACTATGTGTGCATTGATTTTATTTAATCCTCTTCATCTAACCATTGGATCAAGATTAATTTAAACACAAAGTGAACTTTGAATTCCAAAATAATGTTATGCAAATTCTAAAGTTTTTTGCTTGTGTTTAGGTTAGCCAAAGGATGCCATCCAAATTTTAGCTTACTATGCACTATAAGACTTGTTATACATCAATTTTTTTTAACAAAAGTGTTTCACCCTTAGTGTGCTTTCACCCATTGTGAGAACCCCCCACCACACATATTAGTCTAAATTACATGACTATAACATCCAAGTACGGTACATAGGTATGTTGAGGAGTGTCATCTTAATATCACCTCCAAACCCACATCTCCATGCTAACAAACCCTAATGATATCCTCTTTGTTGGAACTTTGGTTTTGATTTAGGCATATTCATGCAAAAGAAAGGCCCATTTAGCTAACTCTCCTATGAGTTGATCATATTCCATCAAAAATTTGAATGACTAATGATTGATAGTCAAAGTGAATGGGCTACCATAAAGGGAACATTAGAATGATGACACAATTTAAACAACTGCAAAACATTCCCCTTCAACTATACTTGGCTTCCATTTTATTGTTGGACCTATTAACACATGCCACCATAAACCCTAAATCATCATCAAGATGGGTAAACACAACTCCCAACTATAAAATGTTCCAATCGGTGTGTACTTGGAACAATTATCCTTGGATAGGTCACCTCAAAATAAGAGTTGATGTGAGTATGGCCTTTAATTCCTAAAAGCCATGTTCTTGTGTTTTCATCCCATATGTAATATTGATCGATCCTAGTCAAATTGGGTCAAAGGTTTGGTAATGTTGTTGAACCCTTTGATAAACATGTGGTAATAATTATTCAAGCTTCATAATGTTTGTAATCAACTAATATTTGTTAGTTGGGGAACTTGTGAAATTGCTTCAACCTTGGCCTTTTGAACCCTCAATCCACATGGATAGATCATGTGACCTAGGTATTCCACTTGAATATGAAAGATTTGGTACTTACCTGAATGAAACTTAAGGTTATGTTTCTTAAGTTTCTTAAACACTTAAGGTGCATGTGATCTCTTTGGGTCAAGTTAAAAAATAATTATGCCAAAAGCCTTTACTAGTACAAATAATTTTTCCCATGAAAGTTAATACTCCAAAATGTTGTTTTGACCTTGTCATTGTTAGGAAAGGAGATAAAACAGTAAACATATAGGTAAGTTGATAAACAAAAACAAGTCAAAATTATAGAATAAGCAAATCAATATGACAATATCTACACAAATCGGTATGGCAACATATCATTATGACAACATAATGCAATCAATTTGCCAAACAATTAAGCAATTATAATCGTTTTGTGGGGAGTACAAAGTACATTTCGATTGATTTGCAAGGGGTTCAAATGATGATTATTTGCATGTTATGTAAATCTTTTAGGAAAGGGAATTAAGCAGAGGAGTTATGAAAGGAAGGAAATGAGCAAAACATTGTAAAACTTCATGGTTTATGGAATTATTAAAGATGTTTTTTCTTTCCATTCTTGTGATGTAACATTTTAATGTGGAATTAATTAAATCAATTTCCAAACTTAGAAAGTATTAAATGTTGTCTTAGTTAGTGTCATAACCTTAGCCTTGGGCTTGTGACCAAGGCAAGGGTTTACAAAGGTGCGGGCCAAGAGTGAAGCCTGGGAATCACATTTCATGCTCCCATGAGTGTAGGAGTGCAGGAGAATGTGAAGGAATGAACCCCCACATTCCCAAGTGAATTCCCACTTTGGGAGTTGGAGTCCCAATGGACTTTCGAATTTTTAGAGGGCGATTTTAGGGGTCAAAAATCATTGGATTGAAAAATTCCTTATACCATTGAAAAGTTCTTGAAACTTAGATGTCTAAAATGGGCTTGCATGACCCATTTGGGTACTTAAAACATAAGTTATGCCCAAAAGAAAGGTCAGGAATCAAATTGCCAATTTGATTCTCGACCACCGATAGTCAAGAATCGCCCTAATTTACTTAGGTGAAAGTGACGTGCCACATATCATTGAAAAGGTCTCAACGAGGCCTACAACTTTGCTTTAGACCTCACCTTAATCAAAGGTTTTCATAAAAAGTTATGGGCTTCCAAAGTCGCAGGAATCCCAATTTCGAAAATATTGGGACTCCTAACTTGAAAGGCCTGAAAAAAAATGATATTTGGGTGCAGGCCCGTGGTCAAGCACAGAGAATACTATAAAGGGGAAGGTGGTGGCTTCTCCCAAGTCCGAGCTGTGGTGAATTATGTGAGTTCATGTTTACTCATGGCTCATCCGTGCACCAAAAGTGCTCCAACTAAGCATTCACCAACTTGTTATTTGGTTTGTGCAAGTCCGTGTGAATGATTGAGCCACTCGTACTAGTCCCCATCCCGAAACTCCATCACGCTCCTCTACCCCCGAACTGTTGCGAACCAGAGAGCGCACCCAAATTTCGTATCTTTCCACTATTTTCACCTTGGACTCACAATTGAATCTATCAAGGAATTTGGGGGTGTGTCAGTTAGTATGTTTACATGGTACTCATTTTAATGGAATAGGACAAGAACCCAATGGTGATATAGAAATAGTTAATTTATTCATGGAAAATCAAAACTAATATCTAC
>Ga0116231_10001229_pt1 | contig 51648 bp, 30 predicted proteins | sample S1TSphgellanicum_2_FD_89695 | JGI IMG/M metagenome (GOLD analysis project Ga0116231, IMG submission 89695) | Host-associated microbial communities from peat moss isolated from Minnesota, USA - S1T2_Fd - Sphagnum magellanicum MG | ecosystem: Host-associated > Plants > Peat moss > Unclassified...
TGCTTGTGATCTGAAATTAGACAATTTCAAACAAATAATTGTTTTTTAAGTGAAAATTTATTTATTTGTATATATTTTTTGAGTCACCGTTGCCCATATTCACAACCCTAAACCATGGTTGATAAAAAAAGATTGGTGTCTTTCATGACTATACCCTTGTTTCAACGATTTGGGCTTACATTATCTCGACCGTGCTACGCTACCCATTGGTGTGGAGTTTTTAAGTACGAATTTAATGCTCTAGTCCACTTTCATTCCGCTTGTAAGTGGTGGGTGGCCTGAGAAAGTACAGGGTCTGAAGCTACTCATGGGGACGTAAATTTAGTCCGTAATTTTGTAGCCTTTTTTTTGGGCGGGGGTGGGGGGGGCTTACCCACCAATCTGGGCAGGAGACGACTGGGTAAAGGGACCCACATGACGGTTAAATGTGTGTAAAGAGATGGTTTATATTCCATACTGTATATGCTTTGGTTTTTCAATACCCTACAATATATAACCTTGGTACCTGGAGACTAGGTTAGCACCAAATTAGGGCCTTGATTTAGGGTTTAGGGTTTAATATGAAAAATTCCCCCACTGATTAGGTATATAGGCATAGGACGATTGTGCGTGATAACTTCACATCAACCCTAATATTTTTGCACGTTTGTGATTAGAATGGTTTTTTGTGTTTAGACAAGCCAATTTCACCAAAACCAGCTCAAACAACTTTGTCAAAAGAGTAAGTGATTTTTTACATCTCAATAATTTTGGGTTTAAAGTTTTGAAAAATTAATTAATCTAATCTTGAAGAATCTAACACCAAAAAATTTAATTAGATTTAATTTTGGGTATTAGATTCTTAAAGTTTTGCACATATTTTGGATTTTAAGCATTTTCACTTTGGCCACAAACCCAAGGTGGGGATAGCCATTATTAACATGTTGATTTAAAGCCCATGTCTATTCATGAGTCTCTTTCATGGGTGCTTGCTTTCTTTACACAATTTTTTATTCCGACTTCCACTACACCACTTCATCATCTTGACACGATGTTGAGAGCTTGACCCCTTATACTTGTTCGTTGTATGTCCACCCACAAAAAGCACTCACAAAAAATATTCCCATCATGTTTTGTAGTATTTTTTAAGAAAAAATAAATTAAAAAAATTATGTGGCGAATTTTCACATCCCAAAAACAACCCAAAAAATGTAATGTGGGATTATTCTTTTCTTGCATACACCAGTTATGGAATAACTTTTTTAAGTGGTTAGAGAAGTTAGTTGTCAAGAACATTACAAGAGGAATAATTTTTATATAGTTTTGGCTAGAAATCACCCAACTCCAACTCCAACTCATTAAAAAATGTTACTATATGTGGTAATGAATATAAATTCTGAACACTCAAAATGTAGATCTCCATACCAAACTTTGGCTTTAATCAATTAGGGTTGTCTTACAAAGTGGAGTAGGTAGATAGGTAGGTAGGTATACATGTGTTAAGTGTTATGAATGTTGTCTTTTGGATTCCCTTTGCTATAAATATTATGCTTGGAGACGTTTATTGCAAGAATTCCCAAAGTTTGTGAAGTTGACATAAAAATGTTGGAAAAAGTCCCTACTCTTGATACCTTAGGTTTAGAGGGTCTTGGCTACATAGGTATTTATCCACTATGGTGGGTTCTAGTGTATAGAGTCCACCATAAATTAACAAAAAAATTCAGAGATTTTTTTTTGAATTGTTTTTTTAAAAAAATTTAGTGTAAATTTGACCAATTTGACTAATGGTTTTTCCAAGTTAAAAGTTGTATATATGTATATGGGTACATACAACATTGACTACCTTACCCTAGGGTCAGTTTCGCGGTTAAATATCCCTTATATATTGAAACAATTCCTTTGTGAAAATATGAAGCTGTGAGGTTGAAATTCATCATAATTACACCAGGGCTACAGTATGAATACTTTCATTACTCATATGGCAATCACTATTGTATTTTGTAGTAGATTATATTATAGATTGCAAAATATATAATAAAATCCAATGCAAAAAATGAACTGATTTTTGAAAATAATAATAATAATAATAATGATTTGTTTTTGTCAATGTGGAAGTTGACCATAGGCTATTTATTATTTATTATGAGGGCTGTTTTTCAAAGATGGTTTGCCTTCTTCTTCTTCTTCTTCTAGGCTATTCCAAGTGAATGAGGGATTTGATTGATTTCAAAACTTAATACTGACTCATCATTCATTGAATTCTTATGAATCTCTGGAGTCTCATTTGGTGGTTGATCAGAGACTATGTTTCCTCAATGGGCTTTGTATGAATAATCTAGAGAAGGGACAACACAAAATTGCTGATTTAATGCACCCAATGCACATACCCATTGTTAAGTTTGCCATGACAATTTTTTTTTTGGGGGGTTATTTTGCAACCTAAAAAAATTCATGGGTACCATTTTATATCAAGTATCAACAATAAAATTTGAATTAAAAAAATTGAGAAAAATAAAATAAAATGGAGATGATTCTAATACACTAACTTAAAATAATAATAATAACAAATAGGGCTTTGTTTTTGCATCATTCTTCTAAGACTCCAAAACAATCCAACTTGAAAATTCAGTACCCAAGGCCACAACATAATCTCAATATATGCTTTCATTTTAAATACCAAATTTGCTTCGCTTTCCCAAAGAGCACAAGTTAGAACCCAATGGATTAGTAGGGTTTATTCGGGTTTCATCATGTTTATAAGTAAGGTTGATTACCCTAATCCGCAGGCTGATTAAACCCCAAGGTGCCTAACACCTTACCCTAAGGTTAGTTTTATCATTAAATACTCCTCAAAATAGTGAAAGGAAGTTTTACAAAAATATAAAGTTCTTAGTTGACATGTTGAAAATCATTATAATTATCATCCTCTACACTCTGAATAATTTCAGTACTCATATCAGAATATCATAGTAGATCTATAAGGGGGGAAAAATAATAATTTCAATTTTTGAAAAATGGAAAATAAAGTAATTATCGATTTTGTCAATGTGGAAACTGACCCACTAGGCTATTGTAATTAATCAATTTTTTTGGTCAGTTATGTTTGGCATTAAAATAATAATAATGATTTACAATTTCAGCATTCTACTAAATTAAAGCTATTATTGTGCTGGAGAGGAGCTTCATTGAGATTTTTGGCAATGGCAAACACCTATTTTTCAGAATTTTTTGGCAATTGCAACATGCAATTAATTAGTGCCTGACCAGCCTAGGGTAGTACTATGGTAGTTGCTGACCATCCCTAATAAGTGCTCCTGAAGGCCATTGTAAACTTACGGAAATGGGTCCTTTGGCCCGGCCAATAATCCCACTTTAAGGAAGGAGCCCGATACAACAAGATAAAAATTATTTCTCATGACTATAGTGAGATTCATTTGCGGGGTTTGAAGAAAAACTTGGAAAAAATGTGTTTTGTCAGTGTGAAATGTGTTTTTTTTCCGCCCAAAAAAATAGCCAATTTTTTATTATTATTTGCACCGTCAAAAAAATATTATAATTTTTTTGGGTCACATTTTGGTGGTAGATGAGGAGAGTTTAGTGAATGACAATACATGGGAGGGGGGGGAGGAGGGACGGGGGGCCGGAGGGCCGGGGGGGGGGGGGGTGTAATAACTAAGTAGGTACCTACCTAGTGTGAAGAGAAGTGGTTTGTTAGGAGAAAGCACAAATTAGTGTAATGATAATTAGTGTTTTGTTTTTTGTTTTTTTTTCCCCAACAAAATTTTGTCATTTCCAACAAATTGGAAAAATGTTTTGGGAAAAATATTGCCTTTTTCTAGTGTAAATAAATTTGAAACCCCAACTTTACTAATTTTTGGAATAATTCGCCATATTTTTGGAATACCATAATTTTCATTTACTAAAATAAATAAATAAATAAATATTATAAAAATGAATGAATGAATTTTAAAAATAAAAAATTAAAACCTTGGCACAGACTGAGGATTAAAAGTATAACAAAAATGGCTGGTTAGTTTGTTTATTGATTGATATATGTAACCAACTAATTGGTTGTTTCTTTAGTGTTGTTTCTGTCTTTTTCTTTTCTTTGGAGCTTTTTGGAGCTTTCTGGACACCCCCAACACCTTCTTTCTTTCTTTCTTTGCACTTCTCTTTGTGCTCTTCTCTCGTGCCCTGCTGCTGCTGCTCCTTAGCTTCTTCTTCTTCCTTCTTTCTCATCAGAAGCAGCAGCAGTAGCTGGGTTTTTGTTTCTCTTTGTTTCTTCCATTGCAGCAGCTTCTTCTTCTTCCACTTTTGTTTTGTTTATTTTTTCCTGCTTCTTATTTGTTTCTCAAGGTGGTTTTCTTTTTTTCTTTTTTTTTTTGGCTTACTTGCAGCTCTGTCTCTGTCTCTGTCGCTCTCTGCCAGTGTTTGTTGCAGTAGAACCCTCTCTCTCCCTCCCCTCCCCACCCCCCGGTCCCCAAGCTTCTTGTTGAAGGTTTGTTACCTCCAAAGTCTCTCCAGAGCTCTTCTTTTCGATCTTTTGTGGAATTATATCCAGTTGCAGCTTTGTGAAGAAGCTTCTTTTTCTTCTGCTGCTGCTGTTGTTGCTTGGTTTTGTGGAGTTGGGATTAATGTCTTGTTTTTCAGATCTATATATGCCGCATCGTCGTCGTCGTTTCTTCTGGAGCAGTAGCAGCTGAGCAGAATAAGTTCAAGGGGCCTTTTGATCTGCTGCTGCTGTGGTGCTTTAGCTTTGGTTCTCACCGGATGCCCCCCCCCGGCGGACACGGTTCCGAAAAAAGTCTGTATGGTTCCGTCTGGTTACTTTTTGTAATGGATCTTGAAGAAGCTTCTTCATCGACCAGCTCCTCGCATTAGAAAAAGCTTGCTGCTTCCACCTCTTGAGCTCATAGAGAGAGAAGCTCTGTTTTCTTTCTGCTGGTTTTTTGTTCTTGGCGGGGTATACAAACAATGTCAGCAGCTTTCTCCGGCATTACTAGTAGTACTACTAGTCTTGTTACAGCTGCTGCTGCTGCTGATTCTTCACCAGCATTGCGAACTGGCATATTTGTTTCTGACCGCCGCGAGAGTCTGAAGAAGAGAGGAGTGAAGTTAGAGAGGGTTTCTTCTTCTTTCCTGCAAATGTAGCTTCTTCGGGCTATAAGCGATAATAATGCTGCCTTGCGAAAGATAACAACGAGTCACCACTATGGCTCGTAGAGCCTTCTTGGAGCTCGGCTTGTAAAAGCTTTGTCAAATAGTTTTGTTCCTTCCGTGTTTTTTGCTTTCTCTCAGGTTGGCAACGAAGTAGAGCTAGCCAAGAGGCTGCTGTAGAGAGGAGAAGTTTGTGTTTCTTCGATGGGTAAGAATAGCAATCTGTCGAGCGATCTTTCCAAGAGAACAAACGTTATGGGGCTGAAGCTATGGGCGATCGTCGGCATAGTTGTAGCAATCATCATTGTCGTCACGCTTCTCATCTTATGGATATTCCTTTTCTGGCGACGGAGAAGAAGCAGCAGCAGACAACAGCACTCCAAGCTTTCCAAGCAACAGCAACAACAGGAAGCTGCTGCTGCTGCTACTGTAGACAACTCATCGCGGGAGATGATCAAAGAGGTGAAGATAGACCGTGTAGGCAACACATACATACCACCACCAGATCCTATTCTCGTCACCATCAGCGAAAGCTCTGGCGAGAAAGAGTCCATGGAGAAAGGCGTAGTCCATGTAGGCGATGATACAACAAAAAAATCCAACAGCAGCTTCAACAAGAACGGCAGCAGCATATGGCAACAAAGGACTTCTTCATTTACGGCGGCAACAACGGCGGCAGAAATGGGAACGACGACAATGGCGGTGGCAGCAGGGGGACACAGTCCGGCCCAAACCCTATACAACAACAAACCCTCGACGACGACGACAACAAAAAACCCTATAATGACGACGACGACGACGACGACAACGGGACAAGCTCTTAACACTAAAATGGGTTTCCAGCAATCGGAAACGGCGATGCAGGAGAACAACAAGCGAGGATCCTTGGGACATGAGACTTGTGACAAGGTGGTGGCTTCGTTCTTGAGCTTGAGTGGTGGATCAGGGTCTGCCAGGAGTTTAGATTCGCCCATCTCGTCGGCGCCGGAGGTTTCGCACTTGGGATGGGGACATTGGTACACTCTTCGTGAGCTTGAAGCTGCCACACTAAACTTCGGCGAGTGCAATGTGCTTGGGGAAGGTGGCTATGGCATTGTGTATAAAGGCCAGTTGCCTGATTCTACCATGATTGCTGTCAAAAACCTTCTCAACAACAGGTTGGTAGTTGCTACCTACCCTACCCACGCACCCACCTACTTACCTACCTACCTACCTACCCTCTTCAAATGTGTGTGTGTGTGTGTTTGTGTGTGTTTTTTTTGCTTTTTCTTTTTCCTATTTTTTAAAATAACATTTTTAATTTAGTGTATACTTTGAGTGCTAATATGTAGCATTTTATTGTAGTCCAAAACCCTTCTCAACAACAGGTAGGTAGGTAGGTAGATAGGTAAGGTACCTACCCAGCTTAGTAGATTCTCCTCTTTTCATACCTACTACTCTCCTTCTTTTCCATGCCATCAAAATTTGTCTGTGATTCCTTTTTCTTTTCTTTTAATTTCTTTTTTTAATAATTCTTTAATTCTTTAATTATTTTAATTAAAAAGAAAATTGAGTGCACACTCAAGCAGCTTTTAGATTCAGCTATGATTGTAGTCAAAAACCTTCTCAACAACTAGGTACCTAGTAGGTTCTCTCCCTCCTTTCATACCTACTACTCTCCTTCACTTTGGCCATCAAATGTCTGTTTTTTAAAATAAAATAATTTATTATTTACATCTTTTTTTTTCAAATTATTATTATTATATTTCCAATTCACACTTAAAGCAGCAGCACTTTAGATTCATGTCATCTAGAACTTTGGGAAAGAAAACTTGTTACCCAACAAACCCTAAGTTTTGCTCACTATTATGGAGCGTATGATCATCCCGGGAAGATTATGTCGTATAATGGGGTGGTCCAAGAAAATGACATAATCCACCACCCCAGACCTTAATGTGTTATTTTCCCTTCTGAGTTCAGGGTGTAATATTGCCAGGGCATTATACAGCGTAATGATGAAGGCTCATATGAAATTGGAAATTATGTTTTGTAATCTCTTGCTGTACGAGCAAGAAAGGGGAAGCCCACCTCTCCATACTGGACTGCCTTGTGCAGGAGGGCATTTTGCAGAAACACAAGGCAGTTCTGGACCGCCAGCAACATCATTCCAATCAACATAAAGTTCATTAGGGTTATGGAATCCATGTTTGTCCTTCCACAGTTGGACATTATAATAAAGACATGCTGCCCGCTTTGAAACTAATGGAATTTTTGGCTTGCCCTATGTTTGGCTTACTTACTTACACAGGGGTCAGGCAGAAAAGGAGTTCAGGGTGGAGGTGGAGGCTATAGGCCGGGTACGCCACAAAAATCTGGTCAGGCTACTGGGTTATTGTGCAGAAGGTGCTCACAGGTACTTACTTTTCCCCCAGTTTTGCCATAATTCTTTTACTGAAATACAGGCAAAACCACCATTTGTGTAAACGAACCCTTTTGCCAACCCTTTTGTCCTCAAATGGAATGAAATGGAGTGGCCCGACCCTTTTGCCAATGCTTTTGCCAACCCTTTTATCCTCAAATGGAATGGAATGGAGTGGCCCGACCCTTTTGCCCATTAGGGTTGGATACAAACCCTAGCTCATCCTAATGGGCGTCACGGCAATTATGCACATAATTGTGATTCAAACCACAACCAAGTGGAGTTGTTGATGGTCTTTTTTCCTTTGTGGTGCAGGATGCTTGTTTATGAGTACGTAGACAATGGAAATTTGGAGCAATGGCTTCATGGCCCAATCTCGAAAACTAATCCCCTTTCATGGGAGGCCCGCATGAAGATTGTTCTTGGCACTGCCAAAGGGTAAGATCATTATTTTGTCTGGTTTTTAAATTTATATTTAATATTTATTTATATTTTAATTTAATAATTTTAAATTTTAAATGTTTTTTTAGCAGATGAAATAGTTAAAACTCAGTTGATTTTCTCAATTATTGCAAACTTAACCCTAGATACTATGCAACCCACCAACATGTGGTTGACTACTACCACCTATTGCTGCCTGTTTTCTGGTGCGCTCGAAGCTGCACGATCAATTTAATCTTTTGTTATGATGCCATACCAGAGGTCGGTTTTTACAGCCCTCCATGATTTTAATTAACTATAGTTGAGTGGTGCCAATTGTGGGGGGGTGGGGCACCATGGCAGTCTGGCGTATTTGCATGAGGCATTGGAGCCAAAGGTAGTGCACCGGGACATCAAGTCCAGTAATATTCTTGTTGACGCACAGTGGAATGCCAAAGTGTCAGATTTTGGCCTTGCTAAGCTTTTGGGATCTGGGAAGAGCCATGTTACCACCCGAGTTATGGGCACATTTGGGTAATGCACTGTCTTTTCTCATTTGTTTGTTAGGGACCACAAGCTCATTCAATTAATATAATGTTTTGGAAGGTTTGGCATATATGGCATGTGCATGCACACATGCATTAAGAGTGCGTTTGTTGATAATCATAGCCCTATGTATCTTCTTCTTCTCTTGGAATTTTACCATGGTAGGTTTTTGGAATCTAGGGTAACCATGGTTGTGATCGAGATCATCTTCTCATCCATCCTACATTGCATCCATGGTGCGTTAGGTTACTAGTGCAAACAAGGTTCTTAGGAGATGACGGTGGGGCATGTGCTAAAAAATTGGGGGTGCAAAATGCAGATATGTGGCACCAGAGTATGCAAACACTGGTCTTCTGAATGAGAGAAGTGATGTTTATAGCTTCGGTGTGCTTCTTATGGAGATCATAACTGGTCGCGACCCTGTTGATTACAACCGTGCTGCTGGCGAGGTAGGGTTTAAACCCTAAAACCTTCCTAGTCATGGAATTTCAACTCCACCACCATAGCTTCTGCAGCCTCTCTCTCCTCACATGGTTTTTACCTCTCGGAATGAAAGCATTAGAAAAACCCTTTGCTTCATTTCTTGGAAGTCAGAAACCCTAATTAAATGCTTTGAATATGTGGGTATTGCCCATAACCAAGGATTGCATTTTGGGTCTCCATTAGATGTCCTCTCTTCTTCATATGACGGCAAGATGTAATGTAGAGTGATCACCTTCTCACTTCCATGAAGGTACACTTCTTTTAGTGGGGTTGTTTTTAGGGTTTAGGGTTTAGGGTTTAGTGTTTAGTGTACATACCTTCATGTTTTGATGATAAGAAGTTGGGTGTTTTTCTTGCAGATAAATCTAGTGGACTGGTTGAAGCAAATGGTTGGGAGTAGGCGTTCCGAAGAAGTGGCAGATCCGAGCATGGAATTGAAGCCAACTTCAAGGGCGCTTAAGCGCTCTCTGCTTGTCGCTTTGAGATGTGTGGACCCAGATGCTCTGAAACGACCCAAAATTGGCCACGTCGTTCATATGCTTGAGGCAGAAGATTTTCCCTTCAGAGACGTACACATACTCTCTCTCTCTCTTCTGCCTGAGCCCGATTAATTTCAAATGTGTACATTTGCTTTGTGCAAAAGTTTGTTGCATTAATAATCCTTTATGCTTCTTCCTTCCTTTCTTGTGTGTTTACATAAATAAAACTCTTGCCAAAATCCATGTACTTGTTTCATAAAAAACCCTTGATTTTTGTTTTTGATGCAGGACCGGAAAGCAGGTTCAACGACCACCATGCGGTCCCATCGGACAGAAGCACAAAGCCAAGAGCGGTTATTGCAGCGACTTTCGACTGGGCAGTCGGCGGATGATAGTGACACATCGGTGGATGAAAGTCCTGCCGCCAAGGCCTTTGTGAAACGCACATGTAACTGGGAAGTGACCAGAAACTCACCACGCCATTATGAGGGCTGACGCCAAATGGGAACTAGATATTGTTTTTTTTCTTGAATATTGCTGCCCATTCATGACGCTGCTGCCCCCCTCCCCCTCCCCCCCTTCCCTTTAAGTATCGTTTCCCAGACTCTCTTGCAACAACAAACAACAACCAAGGGATGGATGAGGTATTTATTATTTTACCCCAAGGGAAGCAGGAACAAAACACTGCAAAGAAGGAAAAGAGAAAAAACCAAAGGAGTGGAAGAAGAAAGGAGCTTGCTCACTCCCCAAATGCTGCAACCTCCCCAAATGCTGCAACAATCAAAGGTGTCAGTGGTGGTGGTGGGCTCAAGATTTGTTGTGCAAATGTGTGTCCAGTGTGAGAGGAGCATACTGGACAATGAAAACTCATTAAACCTAAAAATGAGCGAGTGGGAAAGAAGAGAGACAACCAAAAAAACCAAGGTTTAGATTGCAGATCAGAGAAAGAATAATGTTGTTAGGGTTAGGGTTTAGGAGAATAGAACAACTTACGCTTGTGGGTTAATTTACTTGGTATGTACTGTACTCTATAGGCTTTGCAAAATGCTGCAAAGAAGAAAAGTATGTCCATTCTATATTTACAAACCTACTACTATTATGACATTTTACACTCACTGGAAGGAAGGAAGGAAGCAAGCAAGCAAGCAAGGTTCCCTTACAATGACATGGTTTAGCTTCCACCCAAGTTAATCCAAGTGATATTTCATTGACTTGCAAAGGAGTCTAGGCACATGTACATTAATTGTCATGTCCTTTGGTTATGACAAGCTGCTTCTTAAGGATAAGTAATCTTAGAACAATCCTAGAGAGAACATATTCCACATGCTTGGTTTTGAACAAAATATTATTTCTCTTGGAAAGTAGCAAGAGACTCAACTTTGTGAAGTCAAAAACCCTAATGCACACACACCACAATGGGAGAATTCATGCCATGTTATGTGTACGTGTGTTAAACACAAAATTATTGTGATATATTTTGTTGCAAACAACTATGAATATACACACCTAGACATGATTAGGGTCCTTACTACCCCATACAACATGTTTTCAATAGTAAGCCCTCAGCAATGTGTTGTCTCACTACTAGGGCACAACAAGTAATAACGCGACATGTTGAGGGCTTACCTTACACTTTATTGCCTCCGGCTTGTATTGGATCCCATCAGGTACGTGCAATTATATTTTCTTAAAGTGGGCTGGCTTTTTACACCATGTAAGGTGCTCTCCAAGTACACTAAAAAAAATACCAGTGCAAGTCTTTCTTTATGGAACTTGTGGAATGACTGGGATCCCAGCCTTTGGCCAGGGACTTCAAAACCTTTGGACACAACATTCCTTGATGTTAAGATCTGCGAACAATGTTAAGATCAGTGTAGTAATTTGTGCTAAAACAATGTGAAAATCAGTGTAATAATTTGTGCTAAAACAATGCTAAGATCAGTGTAATAATTTGTGCTAAAACAATGTTAAGATCAGATTATTAATTTGTGCTAAATCAATGTTAAGATCAGATTATTAATTTGTGCTAAATTGATGTTAAGATTGGTGTAACAATTTGTGCTAAAACAATATTCAGATTGGATTATTAATTTGTGCTAAATTGATGTTAAGCTGGGTGTAATAATTTGTGTTAAAACAGTGTTAAGATTGGATTATTAATTTGTGTTAAAACAATGTTAAGATCGGTGTAATAATTTGTGCTAAAATACAAGTCCATCCATGACAGTGTAGATACCAGAAACAAGCATGGATAGTAACTGGCATGATATGGGCCATGCTATTTTGTCAGTCTGGATCTGGCATTGTTGGTGCACCATTAACCCCGAGATAGAGAAGCATTGTGCACAGCTGCAGATGATGGATCACACTAAGTTTGTTGTTTTTCTCTCTCTCTCAGACCAATCAGATTTGTGTCTGGGGTTTTTTCTTTGATTCCATCTCTTTCCCATCTCTTTGATTCTGAGGTCCAGTGATTTTTTATCAACAAATTTTATTGTATTTTAGACTAAAATTTTTGGGAATTCTTTTAATCCCCAAAAAAATATAAATCTGGTGAAAATTCCACTGATTTTTCTACTTTTTCAAAAAACATTGTCACAATAACAAAAAAATGGAATTCTCTTTTTTTTTAATCCCAAAAAAAAGCAACAAAAGGAACAACCCTGGCACCTGCTGTGATTTCAGCAATAAATTTCCAAATGTTTTTTGCAGACTTTTTGAGAGTACCTATTTGAACACCTCGTGGGTGATGGATCTGCAGACATGAGTGAGCTCATAGTGTCGTCCTTTGATAGCCTATCGAACCTCACACATGACATCCGCAGCTCCCTATTATGTACTAGCATCAACACCCCCATGCCCATTACGGTTTGTCAAGGTGCCAGGCACATCATACATAAGGGTGAGCTAGGGCAACACACCCAACCAATATATAATGGGCCAGGAGGGCAAAGGCCATTCCATGACATTAGGGTCTGGGGTGGCAAATTCAACAATTTCAAAAAGAACACATGTTCAACAAGCAGCTCATCGCATAATGGCTCTGCACATTGTTATATGTCAAGCAACTTAACATTATAGGCAATGAAATTGTGGGACATGGTGAGGTAATTTAAATGCAAAATTATTAGGTTTATGATATGTCCAAAACGCCTCTGTCATTCTTGATACGCATTGTTCTGATGGATTGTTTGACCAAATGTGATCTAGTTGTGAACCATATATTGTTGTGTTTTCTTGAAATTGAATTTTCATTTTATTGATAGTCATAAACTCAAATAAATGTCTTATTTTTAAAGTTTGTTTTTTTGAGAACATTCACATTAAAATCCCCTAAAACAACTATTGGACAAATTGTGGGAGATTTTGATATTAATTCTTGAAGTGTAGATTAAAAATTTGTTAAAGATAAAGATGGGGGCTTATAAACTACAATGATGTGAATTGTTCAATGAGTGCTGGTATTGAAGGATACAACTATGAATTCTAATCTAGACATAGTTACAAATTCACATGAATCAAGTACAATACTTCTATCATACAATAACATGATTCCTTGGCTTCCATATGTAACAATTGATTTGTATTTTGAGTGATTTGAATATTGATGTGAAAATTTATTTTGACTTTTGACTTTAGTTTCATTCAAGCATAAAATATGAGATGTTTACAAATTTTGATCTATTTCAATATTTTGAAAATGAAGTGATAGAGATCTTGTGTTCAATGATTGAATTACTATTTGTGTTTGTCTAAAAGGTTGCAAATATGGTACACACAATTGTTATTCAGATATTGTTTTTAAACGTTGCATTTCATTTGAAACAGATTTGTCAACTTTAAAATTTGCTTCAACTAAAGGTGCAAGTAAATACAAGTTTTATTTTTCTCTTACACGAGATAATGTTGTGTAAGTTAGTCTATGATGATGTATTCCATTGGGATCAAATGCTAAAAAATCAAAAGTTTAACCTTGAGATCGATGAATTATACGTGCTGCAATTGGTTGGGCATTGAGTATTCGTGATTAAATGATTTGAATTTGCTCCGACTTGTATCTCTTTAGAATTTGGTTATTTTGGTGTCCATGTTTCATGAATGTGGGTTATGTATAAATGTCGATTTTGTATTCTAATTGTAGATCCTACTTTAGGATTATTAAAATCAATCCATACGAGGGATTCATTATTTTGCAACTTGGTGACATCTCGGAAAACCCCATCAACTCCATTGAATAATCCGTGCATAATTCCCAGCACATAATTTTATTAACATTCTAATTTTGATTTGGATTTTGGAATGCAAACCTACTGTTTGTGATGAGTCATTCTTTAATTTGAAATGTTTGGGGCATGTATCATGGTGTTGGTCATTAGCATCAAAAACATATTCTTGTCCTTTAGTCTTTTGAAAAACGAAATCATTTCTTTCTTTTGTTGATTTATTTGTGCAATACATGTAAAGGAAATTTAAATCATTTGGAGGCAGATGTAAGCAGGTGTAATTCAGTAATGTAATGTCTACATGATTGTGGGTTACAATTCAAAATCTATTGAGGACTTCAATAAATTGGTCATCAGTTTGATGCATGATCTAGGTGAGTTCAAAAACACAAATGCAATCTAGCTAGAAATTAATCACCAAGGCATCAATGTTATCAAACTTTCTTTGGAACACCCAATTATTTCGAATACATAATGTTTGATATAAAATCACCAATTATTATGACATCCATATTTCCAAAGAAATGATTATGTGTATGTTTGATGGATCTAAGATGGAGGTCAATAAAAAATAAAATTCTACTGCCTATAAGAGAAACTTCATCTAACACTAGAAGTTGTAGTTCATCATAAGTTTTCAATAAGGAATTGAACTTTTCTACTAACAAAGATTGTAAATGTTTGCAATTTAATGGAAGGCTTAGTCTTGAATGGATAGTAGTCCCATTAATATTGAATGTCACTTTGAATGTGTACGCCATTAAAATTGCCTTTTGCTTCAAGAGATCAGAACCAAGTTTTTATGTTATAATGTCTTAAAGAGGCCTATATCAAAAGCAAAAGTGTGAATGTTTTACTGGTACTTGCTCCTTTGAGTCCTTCCTTACATGGGTGTGTAATACCTCATAATCCAAAGATTTGGAAGTTGTTAAAACAAATCCTACACCTTCATCAACCATGAGAGCCATTGTGTAATCCAACATAATATCCTTCTTCTTTAAGGGGAAGCATGCTTCATTGGCTACATCCTTGATGACTACTTGGCTTGACAAAATACCACATAATAAGAAAGAATTTGTAAGTCAATATATATTTTCTGAAGTACAATATGAAAGGACATTATGACATGGTCCTATGTCATATCTATGAGTTTGTGAAGAACTCCACAACAACACTTCGAAAGTCACATGACATCAGTTTCTGGTTCTAACCTAGTTCCTAGTTTTATGAAAATTGGATATGATATTTTTGAATTTTTTAAATTATTTTTTTATAAAAAAAGGACTAGAATTGAGGGCTAACCAAGGTTAACCAGTAGTTAACTACCAATTTTGGTCCAAGTTACTTGGAACTAGACCAAAATCAAGTTTGATTTAGAGCTAAAACCAAAACCTAAACTAGAATTTTTTTAGAAAAATTGGACCCCAAATTGGAATTGCTTTAATTTACTTTTTAGAATTGGAACCAAAGGTTCTTCATAAGAGTCAATAACTGCCCCAACATTGGTCATACTTTCAGCCTATGTTCATAAACCATGCCATATAGTCCAACTATACAAAAGTTATGCCTTGATTTAGTCCATGCAGATTAAGCTCCCAAATCTTATCATAAGAACACTTAATTGAATACATATTAAAGCTTGATGACACCTAAGAAGAATTCATAGATAATAATTGATTTAACATTCGTCCCTTAAAAAGTAAAATGAAAGGGTTTAGGATTTAGGTTCAAAATAAGTGAAACATTGCAACATAATAATTGAAAAGACCTAATGGATGAGGTAGATTCAAACCTAATAGGTTAATAACAATAATAACAACCTGTTTATTTGCTGCAAATCTCACATTTAGAAGTCTAAACAACATGTTTGTGCCTTGCATGCAACAATTAGATTGTAAAGAAAGGGAGTTAGCATCCTGATTGTAGTGCTTTGGCAAACACCCAATAATGAATTGCCTCTTCTTCATTGCCTTTTGACTTATAGTGCCTACTCATATGAAACTAAAGAAGAAAGTTTCTTCTTGAAACTATAGATAGACGGGTTCCTAAAAAGATGATGATCAGAAACACCATTGTTGCGACCACATATCATAAACAATAAAGAACAATATGTGGAATAAACATGTTTGCCACAAATGTTTCAATATGAGTTTCTATTGTTGTTGATGCTGCATATGATGTTGCATAACCATACATCAAGGCTAAGCCAACACACACATCATCTACATCTATTGTGTTACCATGTGCAAAGATTACTGCCATTAATCTACCAAACATAGATTTACTTATCAGCAAGTTCTTTAGCTAACATCAAAGCAATTTAAGGTTTTTACAATTTTAGCCACAAGTAGTTAACTCATCACCGATAACTAGCACTTCAAATACCACTACTAGTAATTAAGAACAATTGACTATGCAATACTTGGAACCCACATACCTACGAAATCCTTTCTGGCTTTGATTCTTTAATACTTTTCTCAACTTCTCCATAACAGTGTCAAGATGTGCAGCAACTATTTGAAGGTACAACTTTTATCATCAATTGAACTATGTTTCACCACGTGTCCCTCAAATCCATACATGGAAGTGAACTACATGACCTTTGGACCTATCAATGTTAACTCAAAAGGGAAAATGCATTGTTTTTTACTAAAATAAAAAATGGTTTAAGGTTTAGGGTTTAAGGTGCAAGCATAACTAAAATACCAGGCCCATGCCCTTGGCAAGACCAATTTGATTCATCTCATCTCTAATGTTGGCATGCTTACACATTAAAACAATCTTTTGTTGCACATAACATTTTTCATCTACTTTATGTAGTAACATTCCCAAGCATCTAACAAGGCACTTTTCCATCTATTAGTCAGCAACCCAACATGCTAGTTACATAAAATAAAAAAGGCAACAACACAGCCATCATTACCTTGTAGACAAATCACAAAACCGAAAAGAAAAAAAAAAGGATTGATTTAGGGTTTAAGGTTTAAGACCCATTATAGCAACAACAACTTCATAAATTTTTTTTATTCATTTTGTTAAACAACTTTAGACTTTGACAACGCACGGAAGTTACATGACCCAAAAAAAAAATTATAAATGGTGAAAATTTTGCACCCACCCACCTATGCAGCATTGCAAAATGTTGATGGTCTCCCACATGCAAGTCATACTACATACTCAGAACATTCCCAAATCCATTTTGGGCTTTGTATAACATCAAGTGACTTTGATAATAATTACAAAAGTGTGTGCCATAAGAGAAAAAACTATGATTTGGCAAGAAAGCTAACATGCCCCCAAACTCTTCAAGAGACCCAAAGGTGGGTCCTAAAGCAAAACAACATAACAAGAAAAGAATTAGGGCACGTTCCCTAACTGGTAGCATTTTGGGGATAGTTGGGTGTGTTAGAGCTCTAGGATGGGACTAGGACGAACTCACAAGCAAGAGTTCAAGATGAGATCAACCTACACAACCAAGAAAAAATGGTGGTTAATGCAAATTGAATGGAAGTGGTGTATGGACTTAATAGGGACAATCTTAAGCATAAGCTTTACATGGCCTGCAACGTTTGGGAGGAGGCACCACTCCCCTCCCCTATAGTATACTTTGTGCTTCTCCACGGAGATTACATCCAAATGTCACTTTTCCCTAGGATTCCCACTTAACTTTGGACGTTCATATCTTTTTCAAATCAAGTTTTTTTTTGAGATTGTGAGGACAATATCTTATATCCTTTGAAAATATCTCTCCAAAAATGTATAGCACGCTCAATCAAACCTTATTTGTCCCTTGCTTTCAAGGGATTTGTGGTTAGGAATCAAATTTTCGATTTGACTCCCACCCTTTCTTTTGATCATAACTCATGCAAATCAAGTCTAAATGAATAATGTGAAGGAATTTTAAGAATCTACACTTCAAGACCTTTCTAATGGTGTCCTAAGGTCCTAATTTGGTGTTTTTTTGCCTTTTCAACCAATGCTCTAAACATTCATAACTCCCACACAAGTGCAACTTGCAAAATGGGAATGCACTTGGGAGTCATTGGGCTTCATCCTTTGCACTTTCCCCCATTTGTGAAAGTGTGTTCACACCTAAACACACTCTCGGCCTCATGGGCCTTTGCATTTCACACTTAATCGCGAACCCAATGTTAAGGTTGTGACATTTTCCCCCACATGCATAGTTTCAATAATTACACATCGAAATTGTGTCTGAAATTCAATGATATCTTAACATCTCCAATGGTGTTCAATATTTGACCCTACAAAAATATTTCTCACATCCAAGTTTAGTTTTTTTTTTTTTTACAACCTTGCCCATAAAATTAAAACTGAGATTGCAAATAGATGGAGACTACTAATAGCAAACCACTTGGGCAAATTCAAAACAGAGAACAACAATTAGTTCATATTTATTATAGTCTTCTCTAGTAGGTGTTAAAAATTGTTGTGCCTTTTACCAACCTTAACAAATTGTGCAAAATGTTGGGCCAAAACCATTTTGTTGAGCCAACTAGCATGTCTTGATTGAGATCCAATGCATATTTTGTGTAAAGAACATTGCGAAGATTTTCCCAAGGTACTCCCATTACAACATGCAAACCAAGAACTCGGGCGTTAGAATTAAAGTTTCAAAACAACAATAATGTTCCCTTGTAAAAAACCTTTGAAATTATTTCCCAAGCATGAAACACTTTTTATTGAACCTAGTACAATACAAGTAGGCGGGACAAGATATGTTATTTTTCATCCCACTTGGGAGAACAAACAAAACTGGATAAAATCAAGCAAAGTCACACGAGGTGGAAAAATACAAGCTTCGATCAGTGGGTTTTACACATAATTGTTGATGAAAAGCAAAAAATGCATACATTCAAAAGTTTGAAACATAAACTATAAGAGAACTTCTTCATTGAAATCCATGAGGTTGTGTAGAAACCTTCTGAGGTATGTCAAAAAATTTGCAATCACATATGGAATAAAAGAGCAACACAAGCATGACATTTTGATGTTGAAACAACAATTGTTAGCACAACGTTGATGGATTGTGCAACAACAGCCCTAAGAAGTACATGAAGTATCAAACATTGAAGAGAAGAGCAACACAAGCACTTAAACACATTGAAGACCATATCTCATGCAACCAATTGTGTTTGTTTACCTTGAAAGATGGTGTTGTGAGCAACAAGGGGATGGAGCCAAGCTTTGAGGCCAGGAGAGAAGAGATGAACATCTTGAGTGTCTAAGGTTTGAAGAAAAGCAACCACAGAGAGCAAACCTTTGTTGTCATGCCTATCTTGTCGCAATACTTTGCCCTTTCTACAAGCTTGGGGATTGGCATACAAGAAGAAGTTCTCCCCCCACCGCCCCCCCCACAACAACAACAATAATTAAAGAATCATTTTGATGAACAATAATAATAAGATGTCCATGACAACAACCCAACATGTCGAGCTTTCGACAAAGGTACCAAGGAATGGTCTCAAGCTTTTGATGCTTGTCCTCACAGTTGTTATTGTTGTTGTTCCGCTTTTCGCCCATTGTTAAAAAATGTTCCTTGGATCTCAACAAAGGAAGGAAGCTCCATTGTTTTGTTTGGAGCTTTGAGAGACTCAAGAGTAGCGAATCAACAAGTGGCAAGGTTGCAGTGGCTTGCTTAAGTGAGTATCAAAAGACAAGGACATTCTTCCAACTTTCACATTTTCCTACATTCCCCTATATGCTTAACTAATTGCTTGAACCTTGCTACATCCATCACTCCCTTCTTCTTCTTCTTTTTTTAGTTCTTCTTTTTCATTTTTCTTCTGCAACAAAAGGAAGGAGTAATCCATTCCTATACCAAAAAACATGCATGTACACAAATCTAAATCCCCACCTAAGCTAGGGTGCATCACCACCACAATTGTCTTCATTCACAAAAAAATGGTATATAGTTGAAGGAGTTCGAGGAAAGTCCTCCAATAATTTGGTGATTAAAAAAAAACCAAAAATCCACCAAAGTTCAAAAAAATTCTATCAAAGCATGTCATTTCTCACAACCGTTGAAGCTATGATAAAAGGGGCAACGCTTGCATTGCTCCCGCCACTGTTTTGGGGTTTCATCAAAAACTTAATGTATTTAGGGTTACATCCACTTAAACATGGAAAATTACATCCATGTGATTTTTTTCATTATGTGAACACTTGTCATCTCCACATTGACCAATGAGTGAACCAAAATTTTATTCCCAAGTCCAAATCGTAGACAAATGTGTAGTCTTTTCCTTATGGGCAAAACCAACACACACACATTTTGCTCACTGTTATAATGTTATAATGATCATCATTGGAAGATTACATCATACAATATGTTTAGGAAAATGACATAATATTTTGCCGATGATTTTAGTGGGGGACTAAACATTGAACATTGAACCTTTTATAATAATAAAAAGGAAGTAATACGCAATTGACACCATTAAATTTGCCACATTCTCAGGTTTATTATATGGAGGGGCAATTATTTTGGCCCTAAATCTCTCCATTTAAAAAGCCTTATGCAAATCCTAAAGTATTCAATTGTTCCAAAATATTTTGCAATAATCTTTCATAGTGTCATTAGTGTATGACAGAGAGCTTAAGGGCAAGGCCATTATAAAATTAAGGGCACACAAGGTGAAAGTTGAGTGCAAGCTTGATTTCAGTAATGGTCTCACCTGTGGGCTTCATGTGAAATAAAAATCTATGCAACCTTCAAAGAGTGGGGGCGTTATGGTTTTGTTAAACTGTGAAAATAGGATGCCTGCTTTATTTCTGTGAGGTTAGTTTCTTTGTATCTTACAAGTGGCCATTAGGGACCACTTTGGGATGAAGAGAAGGATGAGGGGGGAAGATTCATCACAAACTTGCCCCCTCCATGTATATGTGCTTTTACAACATTCTAACCATTTGTTCAAGGTTAAGTGCTAATGAAATGTTGATCAATCATTAATATAATGTTGTAGTGACATTTTACTAATGATAATCAATAAACACAATGTGTTACAATGTGATCACAACATCATATCAATGATTGTATCAACAATTTATTAGAACTTAACTTTAAACACATTATTAAAATGTTATAAAAACACAAATAAATGGAGGGTGCAAATTTGTGACAAGGGCAAATGACAAAATAAATAAAAACATGTGAAGTGATAAGAAAAGAAGAAACTTGAAACATGGTTAAACTAATGAGACTTGAGAACCATGATGGAAGAAAAAGCCAATTTCACCAATGATGTATACGAAGTGGAAGGAATGGAAATGATGTTCATATATGAAGTTGACCACAAAGATGCGTTGGCCAAACACATGGATAAAATGTGATGACATCAATGAACCTTATCTTTGGGCTAAATCATAAAGACATATGAATTATACTTTGCATGGGAAAAAAAATTCATCTGAATTGGCCATAATGCATAAAATTAAGTACATGGTAAAAGACTTATGATAGATTGAATTTTGTTCATGATCATGTACATGCAATTGGCCATATAAATAAAATTTGACATGGGTGAAAATGATCTTCAACACAAAATTAACCACAAATGTGATGAAACTAACAATTGGGTGGCATGGAAAATCAAATTATATCGAATGAAATCAACAAATAGACAAATGTAGCACATTAATGAAGTTCCATTCATGGATGGAATTCAACAACATGGAGATGCATTGCAATGTATTCATAGACTCTATTATTGTATTCACATGATCATGATTTTAAAATCTAATTAATGTCATATATGTTATTAACTTCATCCATGTGTTGCAAATTCATGATTATCAATAGTATCACCCATTTCAGGTTGAACCATATGGTCATTTATGTCATTCAATCTCATTCATAATAGCATGTCATTCAACACCATCAATTTCATCCTTGCAAATAAATTTATCCATATCAATTTGATCATATTCATAAACTTCATCCATATGGTATGGTTGCATCAAAGTGGTTAGTTTCATTTTCATGGTTCAATTCCATCCTTGTCATTAAGTTTGTCTTCTTTTCATGATTCATCCATATGTTTTATTTCATGCATGCTATTAATTTCATTGGTTTTTTAGGATGAAGATGCAAGATTTTGGCTAGGGTTAAGATTCTCATATTGTGTTTCTTTCTTTCTATCATTGTTGGTTTTGGAACTTTTTGGATGTTTTCCTTTGGGGTCAAATCGCATCACACATTTATTTCAACACATATGCATGTTGAGGAACTTGGCATAGAAGCTTCTAGATTGTGGTGTGAGTAGGATTTTATGGAAGGAGGAAACATATTGTAGGAGGTGGGGTGTTGAAGAAAAATTGAAAGTTGCTTTTGGAGTAAGCATAGTATTTTTGGTGTTGGAAGTTGGTCACAATGTAAGTCTAATTGATGTCAAGGTGGGGAAGAAAGAGAGCAATGTAGGAGAGAAGAGGAATGAGTTCAAGGTGGAAGTTTATTGGAAAAGACAACTTGGGTAGAAGCTTAGTGGACTAAGTAGAATGTGTGGGGATGAGAAAGTGGTGAGTCTAATCAATCATGGAGAGTTAATTTTAGACTTAAAAAAGACAAAGTTAAGGGCAATGAATGTTGTGAGCAAAGGTAACCTCATTCTAAGTGCAAAATATTGTGTGTGTTTTTGTTTCATTAAGGATCCATATTTGAAGCACATGCAATATTTTGTCTTGGATTGTCATGTTAATAAAGTATGTTTTAAAAAATTGAATGTGGGTGTTGAAGGGTGTGATGATGGTCAAAGGGTGATGTGAGTTGTCAATTGTCCTCTCTTCTTCCACTACGTAGATGATCAATAGAGTGAATTGTCCATATGAATAGCATGGCACAATAGTATTGTAGTAATTGTGTGTTTGAGGTGGGATTGAGTGTTCATGTAGCCAGGTTGCTTGAGTAAATTAGAGTTAATGAAAGGTCTACTTGCTTTTTTAAATAGGTGAGAGGATGAATTTGTGAATGTTGGAGTTGGATTAATGCCTATTTCATGAGAGTGTTGCATGGCTATGGACATTGGCATCAAGGAAACGACATTGGAGATGAAACATTTGAGAGTTTGTGTGTTTGATAGGGGGTTTCCAAATTTGATTCCCTCCTCTACTTTTGGTTTATATTCTTTGGTTTTTCACTTTTGAACTAGGTATTCAAACTTTGTTTTTGGAAGGTAGAAGTTGAATTACAAGACAACATAGAACAAATGAAAAGTTGATGGGCCATGGAGAAAACAAGGACATATTTGCCTTGCTCACTTGCCAAGCTAGGAAGCCTAATAGTTATCAATGAAGGAAGCGATTTTCAAAGTTTAAACAAATGTTAGCCAATTATTGGGGGAAAAAAACACTTAATTAACAATAAGGTCATTAATAACCTACCTACCATTTTGGATTTTCTAAAAATTGATTAGAGAACATACCCACCCAATAGTTAGCATCTAGAGATCTAGCAAGAAAACTCTTATGAGTAGGTATTGAATTGTCCAAATTTAATTTCCTACTTAGACATTAGAAATTTTCATCCAATTAGGTTGTCAATCATTCATCCCTGAACCCCTTTAGTATATTTTGCACCTAGAACCTACATGAGTATTACATTAGGGGGTTCCCAAGGTGTGTATTTGAGAACTGACCCATATGTGTACATACATGTGGTTAAAAATACCAAGGTTAATTGGTAACTGGGGGTGTTATTTTGACACAAATTTGATAACATGAGGGTTGCTGGGAGGGTTAAATTGGGATTCAGGTTCTTGTGACTCAAGTTCACATCCTTTATTTGAAACATGCACTAGAAGCAGACCATGGAACAAGTCTTTTGCTAAATCAAAACCAGAGTTTACAATCTGCTCACCCTCAACATCTGATTCCAAGCACTCCCAAGTGCAGGAAGGCTTCCATTTCCCACCAGCTGTGAGAAAGCTTGGTGTATTTCTCTGCTTCCGCATTTTCTTGATGGCTACGGAGCAGCAAAATGTGAAACAAGTGGAAAAACCAGAGCATAAAATGCCAGCTACTACAAAGATCCAAGTACAAAATATGAATGCTGGAAAACAAAAGTGCTGAAAAGATTGGGACCCACAGGGCCTTCATCCATTTGTTGCACACAGACAGCTTCTTAAAACACAAATCCTAGAAGACTAAAAAAACTGTTCCCAGTTCTAATTAAAACTGAAATGGAGAGAAGATGGCATTAAGCTGTTACTGCTAAGTAGATGGAGGACCCTGATCCATTTGGTGCACCCTGACATTTAATGTTACAAAACAAGGCCATTGAAAAATCTAGCTGCATGATTGAACAAGACCTTCCAGAGAAGGTCAACTGTCCACTGTGGAAGGGTCAGGATGCAAGTTTATCGAGAAGAAACCACTCGGAGTCTCTCCATGGGTATAGGCATTCTTGGAGAAATTACTTGAGGCATTGACATTCCTCCCGAGACTACGATTTCTGCATCACAGCAAGTAACTGGTCAATTCAATCATAAATCCACTAAACACACCCCTGAACATATCTCAGACAACAAAGATATCTCAGGTCCAGAACCTGACCGCTGACCCTGGGCCATACCTAGTTCATGTATGCTGCCAATATTATCCTAGACTACAGACTTAATAATCCCAAAGTCAGCAAGAGCCTCGGGATAGAAACAAATGGAGAACCAGACAGGAATAGACAACAACAGGATACTGTGAATTTCACAGAACAGAAAGACAAAAGAAACTCCTTAAAAAGACAGAAGAAAGGAGATGACTCCATAATGACAATATACCAATGCCTTCCCGCACTGACAAATTGGGGCGAATGACATCTTTGGAGTTGACAAGGAAGATATCACCAATGTAGAGGTGGTTGGTGGGCACATAGATACTGCACAGCTCCTCTTCTCCTACATCATTCTGCAAGCACAATAAATCTGTTAAAAAAGCCAGCTATGTGATGGGAAATTCCAAAGAAGAGTCAAAGAACCCTGAAAACCCCTTTGCAAGGCCCAACAATGTTCATTACTCCTAAGACAACACCTCTGCAGATTATATATTGCTACCATTTCAAGCAGACATTAGCAGCATCCTCTAATGAAAAGAGCTGCAAATTGACTTAGTAGATATGTTTCTCAAAGTCCTTGCACTTCCAAGACAAAACTCATTAAAGGGCACAAGACATGCATGCATTCTTTTATGTGGTTCTATGGCAGACACTGACTTGTTGAAAATTTTGGTCCATTTAGTGCAATTCAGACCACATCAAAGTAAGAAGCATATCATCACCTGTAGTACAAGGGTTGAAGTTATGAAACCAAAAGCATATTCCCCAACACGTGGGTGTCGAATTATTGCTACCTCTTTAAATGCTTGTGTGTTTTGGTCTGCACAGGACCTCCCAAAAAAGCAGTTAAAACAGAATCATGAGCAGAAGGCAAGCTCACTTCATCCAATTTGCAAAAACATGCTGCCAAGGACAGTTTCATCCTTTACTATTCTTCTGATGCTCTCTTCTGCAAAATTCATTCAGTGGTGCATTGGCAGTTTAAAAAATCCTTCATCCCTACTTCTGCTCAAGGTAGCACCAGTGGCGGGTCACTACTTTAACACTTGTAGTTCAAAGATTTTGTACAACAGACAGCTCTGACAACCTCAGAAAGGAAATCATAATGATTGGGACAATAAATTTGCACCTGGAGAGATGGCTGCACTGATCTGTTTTGAGGCAGAATAGATGTGCTTGACCAGTGGCATGCGCTTAATAAACCACTCCCCTGTCAGCAACATGGAAGCTCCAATCCACGAAGACACAAATACTCCAACCAAAAATATGAACACAAATGTTGTCACAAACCCAAGTCCTGCGACACAACCCAAGAAGACAGTCTCATAAAATACACGTGGGTGTTGAGACAAACCTACAAATAAAGATATTGTATCTATGAGACTTGAGAGAAACTTCACACAATAACAGTTTTGAAGACACCGAAGTGTCAGTTCCAGCAGACCAAAACACAGAGTCCAATATCACTACAAACTCACCAGCTTATTCCAAAATCATCTCCTAGACCCAAACCCCTTTCTGGATATTGAAAGAACGGATAGTATGTGTTGCACAATACCATCTGCTGCCAACTTTCATAAAAACCTAACATGTACCTTCTGCCAGCCTCCTTGTTGTAAGACCTCAATATTCAATATCAAGCAAAACATTAGGATTGCTGGACCCTTGTTACCTCTTGGCCTTTTATGATTCAACTGATTACCAGCAGGATAGGACAAACATAAATACAGGCCCAGAAAATGCAGCAACCAATATTAGCAATAAATAAAAATGAGGATTGGAAAATACCAAAAACATGAACTCCAAGAGAGTCGTAAATTGGTGAGAAAAACCCATCAAAAAACCTGATGAACCACCAGGTGACATAGAATGTGACTGCAATCGGCAATAGGATTACACTGCAAGGAAGTTGAAACACAATAAACTTAGATTCATGTGCCTGCACCTGACAACAGACACCTTTCCAGGTGTACCTTGAATCACCCTCACCCAAAACAGAACATTCAGAGAAGATGATCAGGACCAGTCCAGCTCTGGCTGCTAGCATCCTTAGTCAACCTCCAATCACCTTGAGTGAATGCAACTACATGTTTGTCAAGCTCTCACCTTGACAAGGTCAGGTTTGTAGAGCATCTGAGAGCACAGAAGAAACCAAGCAGCCCAATCAGGGCCTGATGGAAGTTGAATCAGTGCCAGTGAAATGACAGCAAACAAAACTAGCCAATGTCTCTCTCCCTGCTGAGAAAGAATTTAAACAGCAAAGCTAGGATTCAGAGAATTGAAGGTCTGAGAATGACTCACCACCCACTCATGAACTTTTTTGAAGCCCAACTTGAAAGGAAACCATAGAATGCCTGTACATAGACCCCAAGTACAGCAAAATATATTCAGCTCCCAAGGGCCATCTCATTTCCAATCTGCTCCAAATCATGAAAAACATCTTGCAAGGAAATGGTATCATCTCAAATTGCTGCAACAATGTTTCAACCTATTGCAATACACAACCAATCTACATGCATTAATCTAGTTTGAACATGTAATATCAATCCCCACAAACCCAAATTGCACTGACAGCTAAGTGGGCAAGAAGGAATAGCCACTCTTGCAACAAAGCTCTCTGCTAAAGGTCAAACTAATGCCCAATTTGTAAAGCTACTTGTCCAACTGACTGCAGCAGCACACCTTCCCACTCTGCTTATCTTTAATTCTTTACCCCTCTCACTTGATTTCTAAAACCTTTCTCAGAGGTATGATAGTATATTTGGTTCCAAAACTTCCAATACCAAAGCAAAGACTTAGGATACAAAAAAAGCATCAGGGATGTCTCATAGGACATGAATCAGGAAATTAATTCTCTCTCTCAGATCCTGGAAGCTGTCTGTTCTACTTCTGGTGCTTGCAAGGTTTGATTCAGGAAACGTTTCCACAAGGTTGCTGTAATTCCAACACCTCTGAGTTTTGACTAATTCTGCTTCCTTTGGAAATATTTCTTCAAGCATAAACTCCTCAAGAATTGCAGTATTGGTTCGTATGTTTGTGTGTACACTAGAGGTTTCATTATGTGTACATTTCCAGACTGCAGGCTGCTTCTGAGTACATCATTTAAGGATGATCTGGGGCATCCAGGTTGACCTTGTTATATAGTCTTTGATAGTGCAAAGCCCAAGAAGCAATTAACAGCATACGTAGTCCTATTCAGCTACTAGCTTGCAGTAGTTTTACGGATATTCTAAGGACTCTAAAGCTCCTAATTCCAAAACTCTTCAGAGGCCAATTCTACTTGCTGAACTGTTTCATAATTCACCCCAAAAAAAAAAAAAAACAGGAAGAATCTCTGAAGCGCAAGTGCTGCAGATGTTCAGCTATTGTCTGTTAGAATAAGACATACCTCTCGCCCGGAGTGATACGCCGAGGGAGGAGGCGGGCCCGCTTTGGGCAGGCCCTCGACATCCTGTTCTTGGATCAAGGACTCCCTATCTGCTGCTGACCGGCCAGCAGAGGACGAAGAAGACAGTAAAGCTTTCTCTTCAACCATCTTTGTGCACGCAAATCGCAAGCTCTTATTCTTCTTCCTATCCTTCTTCTGCTTCGTGCCTCCTCTCTCTCTCTCTCTCTCTCTCTCTCTCTCTCTCTCTCTCTACGGCCTTCTAGCCTGCAAAATGCTGACACTCAACATCCAATCCCGTTTCCACATACATACCATTCAGAAAACACGGAGCACCAAACCCTAAAATGAAGAACTACTCCACGACTTGAATGAGGACGCGGCATCAATTGAAAGTGCCAGAAAATAAGGAACTCGCATCAAACCAAAAACAATCCAGTGTAAACAGCCAGCGCCAACGACGACCACCACCACGACAATCAAGACAAGACGACGTGCGAGCTCCAAACCCTAAGAGCATATAAACTTCGGTACCTACCGATCTAAAAACAAAACAGAGCTGCACAAAAGAAACTACTACAAACGGCAGAAGAAGAAGAAGAAAAAAAAGACAGACAAAAAAGAATGAAAAATATAAAAGAGAGAGAGAAAGAGAGCGTGATGAGCAAGTACAGGAAAAAGAGGGAAACGGATCTCGACGACGCGCGTGGTGTTGGTCGCAGTTCGAAAGTTCGTCTCCCCTGCCATCGCCAACTTTCTCGCGCGCAATATCTTCTTCGCTTTTCGCGCTTTAGGGTTAGTTCTTCGCAAGCGGGTGACCCGAGACTCAAACGGGTAGTAGGTACGTAGTAGTAGCCTGAGAGAGACTACTTACAAACGCTCTTGGCGACGTGGCCCTCCACTCTGAAGAACCAACAACAACGGGTGACCTGAGAATCAAACGGGTAGCCTAACCTCACAATCCACAACTCTTGAACGTGGCCCTATAGCCTAAGATCTACGGTTGTAAATAGTCCTTGATTCCATTGGTTGTAAAGTTCATCTCTCAGATCTACGGTTGTAAATAAATATTCCTCGGCTTCATTCATCACAATATACAAAGGGTCGTGTTTCACATCTACGGATTTCAAATTAGTCCAAACAATTCCATTCGTCACAAAAGGGTCATGTCATGTCTCCAATCTACGGATGTAAGTCATTTTCCTTGCTCTCATCCGTTCATTCGTTTGGTCATTAAGGGTTACGCCTTCGAATATGTGTGATAAGCAACCCCGTAAAATGTAGTCAATCTTGTTTGTTTATCGTGTCCCCACCCCCCAAAAACCCCCCCCCTTTGTGGTGGTGTCACTCCGCCAATAAGTGGGGGGCCTATACGACACATACCTATTACACATTTGTCATGAATGGATGGCACTTGCCATGGATGAAAAACATTTGTAGATCGATCGATCGATCGATCAATCACACACAATGTAACCATGGATGCATCCGCGGATCACAAGGTGACCTACCACCCCTCTAGTTGCGGTGGCATTCTTATTCCGTGTAAATAATAAGAGGCATATACGGTGGTGATCCCACGCCGCTCTGGGTCACCACCCCTCTAGTTCCGTGTGTACTAGTAGGTGTAACGTGGAGGTAACGGGTCAACTATAGTTGGGGAACCTAACCACCAGGAGTGTAGTTGAAAGGACTACTTTTCTTTTCCGAGAAAAATGGTCGATCAACTACATTTGTGTTGCCCCCATTACAATTCCCAAATGGTGGTGGTGGTGTGGCGGTGGTTCCGATAAGTAAGTAAGTAAGTAGTCCGGTTGTAAGATTTAACCTTCATAAGTGCAACGAAGTTTGTCATTGCGTACTCGATAAACAATTTGCAATCGAGGGGTACCTTATCATTTAAGTTCCTTGACCATCATTGTGGTCTAATAAGTGGACCACTCCAGGCCCCCCAGGCCCCCCCCTCCCCTCCTTCCGCCCACGTCTTCAACATGGGATGAATGTACAGAGTGGCCCGTCACAATTTCACATAACTTTTTAAGTTCGGTGGTGTAGGAGATTTATCATATTGTTTTGTATCTTTACAGCCAGTCATCCAAATGGACATTGTGTGTACATGGATGAACCTATTGGGGGGGGGGTAGGGTTTAGGGTTAAGGTAGGTTTAAGATTTAGGGTTCAAAACCCTAAATCTTAACCCTATTCCCTAAACGCTAAACCCTATTGTCATGGCAACTACATGACTTTGGAGCCCAAGTTCTCAAGCTTCAGATATTGAGGTTATGAACACCCTGAACTGGATTCAATCCTTTTCACACCCCAAACAGCACAGGTCGCAATTCGAACTCCACATTCACACACACGGAATTGTAATAACCCATTCCAGCATTTTCATTATTATTATTATTAATTTTCCCCTAATTATGCTATAAATGTGCCCATTTTTCCCAACAACTATTCTAGTTGTAAAAATGAAATTCATGATTTATTTTGGCCCATAGCCTCTATGTATGTACTTAAAAAGCTCTTGGGAGATTTGTCTAGATTTTTGGTCCTCCTCATAGCATCTCCAGCGGTGCTCATTTTGTGACCCTGTGAAAATATTTTTCACATCCAAGTTTTGTTATGTACTCTTTTGCAAACCCACCAATAAAACTGAAACTGGGACAGCAAATAGGTGGGGGACCACTAATAACAAACCACCTGGACCAATCATTATGATGAGCCAATTAGAAACACTGAGCAGCAGTTAGATCATATTTATTACACTCTTATCTGCAGGTGCACAGTGCTGCTTTTATGAGCCATGGCACAGTGCGCAACTATGCTGAGCCAAAAAACCATTTTCCTGAGCCAAACCGGCAAACGTTGGATGATATTCTTCGTCCAATTATACTTTGCAGGATCACATACCGAGCACCGCTGGAGATGGTGAGGTGCAAGAAAATTGTAGCATGCAACTTTGGCACCCCACCAAGTGTAAGGACACAAATTACCTGGACATGTCACATTTGTAGTCTTGATAGTGTGGCGAGTGCTAGTTGGGCATTTGCAAACTACATTGTCCATAGATGGACATCATAGGATAATTTTCTTTACATCCTTGTGGGTTATAATGTATTTCAAGTAAAATATTTTTTTAGTTTTATAAAAATTCCAATGAAATGTTTTTGAGGAGTTGGTATATGGGTGATTTTGCATAATCTTTCGTATGCTTGTAGAATTTATCGTATGGTCATCCTTGAACAATTCTAGGGACAATTCTAGAAACAATTCATAACTATTTTTCATTTCCCAACTTAATTATCTCATTTTTAATAACTATCTTACTCCTTTCCCTTGCCCATCAATAAGGATATGAAAAAAAGTCTTATTTCATTTTCAAGCTTAACTATCTCATTCTTTTATTAATAATTATCTCCTTCTTTTACCTTACCCACCATGGATATAATGTTTAATATAATTTAAATTAAATTTAAAATTGATTTAAATAATAACGAGACATTGAAAACCAAATAAGAACATGATAAGAAAAAAAAAGTTGAACGCCATTGATAGTGCTCAGCAACACAAAGCCCAAGTAAAGTCATATATACAAATCTTTACCTAATCTAGTGAGGTAGAATCATGAAATTATTCAAAAGGAGATTTTTTTTATGTGCATGACCTATAGATAGTGTCATAATATACCAAAATTTTCTAAATGGACACATCATAATCATAGTTTGCAATCAAATCAAATTGTCTTCTTTACAAATTTGATAAAAAAAAATTAAATTCAAATTAAAGGTTTCCAAACCATTTCAACATGCCTTGAAAGTTGTGAGGATTCTCAAAGAATGAAAATGGCATGTTATTTGAAGGATTTTTATAAATTTGTTCATAAATGTTGCATCATGCAATGAAACAAAAGGTTGTCAAATTAATTATCTTTTGAAATACTATGATTGTTTTGCTTTAAACTTAGGCTTCTGAGGAATCTTTACTTTTGCCACTATCAAAATGCATTACAAAACATATTAGGACTCCAAATTTGCAAAATCGTAACCAATTTCATTTATAAATACCTAGTTGGCATGTACATTGGCACCCATTCTTATAGTCATTGTGAATATTTAAATATATGACGAGGTTTCAATTACATTGTCAGTAGTCATCAACTATGTCATAACTAAATTGCAATTATGTTAATATTAATTTGTAACCATGTTGTAGGCAAAGTTCCATTTAAACACAACTATAATTCAATTATACTATGGCTTGCCATTATCTAAATTACAACATGATTCTATCACACCATGACTACAATTCAATTATAGTCCAACTTTTTAAGCCTACAAGAGTTTGAACATCATATAATGAATTTGCCATTATGAAATACATGGTGATTACTCATATTATATACATCGCATTGTTTTGTTCCTTGTTGGATTATTTCATTCACAAGTGTTAAAAATAAATTATTTTATAAATTATTCTTTAACCCATTTGTAAGATTTGAACCATGGGATGTGGGTGGCAAACTCGATCCAACCTTGTCATAGTTGTACATTAGATTCCTCCTTATGTTGGATTTGTTGTTAATTCATATTCCATCCATCATGTTGCAACTCTCTTAAATTGATATTTTACTTGCTCTTGCTAAAGGCTCATATTTACAACTCGCTAATGCTTATTATAAAATAACCTATTGGTGAAAGTTTATGTTCATATTTATAACTTAATAGCAATTATCACAAAATCAACTTTGGTGGGAATATATGTTTCCCACGAAAATTATTGTTTAATGATTAATTTGCAACTGTAACACCAAATATATTTGTTATCCAAACTTTCAATACAACTACCAAAAGCATTATTTTATTACTAAACCCAAAGAAGCAAAACACTAACATTCATTATGACATGTTTTTTGAACCGAATATTAGGTACCATTTTTAAATCAATTTTCTCTACAACCTTTTTCAATACCTCTCCCACAACACATTACCATACTACGTTTTAAGGTTCCATGATAATTAAATTATCTATGGAAATTTTGATTTTTCTGAAAGTATTTGTTTGAAATGCCAATTTTGAAGAAGATTATTATCCCCAATGTGAAACTTTGGGAATTTAACCAATTTCATGTGGCACCTATATTCTTTATCACACCACATAACTTTTTTTTCTTTCATAGTGATTAAAGGTGTGGGAAGAGTTGAAGAAAAGGGTGTTTGATAGGGAGTCACAAAAGAAGACTATAAAAGTAAAGCTTGAAAAGAAAGTTTTAAAAGTCGTTAAAAATAAATTAAGTTAAGGGATTTTCAAAGGACAATCGATTCCATTATGGTTCAATCAAAATGAAGAAAGTGGATAGTTCTTAGTATCAAAATCGACAACATAGGGAAAGAACAAAATAGTACCAACAAAGTTGTGCACACACAAAAACAAAGGAGGGCAAAATACCAAAACTAGTGGGAACCCATTAATTTCTTGTTTCAAGCCACTCCACCATTGTAAGGTAAATATCAAATTGTGATGAAATATTTTTGCCATATATAATTTGATAGAAAAATTATTTCGTCCCATTTTTACAATAAAAATAAAAATGTTATAACCTTAAGTGTTGCTCCACAAGAGGTTTAAAGTCTACAAAACCTACCATGAATATGTCTATATTTATTAATAATTTTTTATAAACTATTATTTTACAACCAAAGTGGATTTTGAAATATATATATATATATTTGGCACCCAATTAATGTTGAAGTTAGAAAGGTACTACATATTCCTCTTTCACATCAAGCACAAGTTATAAAATACTATAAAAAAAATCTTGCATGTAATATTCCATATCACAAATTCAGATTTTTTCCATTCAATAACCTTTGGTCATGCATGTTTGATGGTTCATCATGTTGTGCCATGGTACCCATTCATGACCTCGTTCATCTTTTTTTTGTCACAACCTTGGCCTTGGGTTCATGACCAAGGTTGGGCAAGATAAGGCATTTGAAGTTAAAAGTAAAATCAAAATATGAACCATTTGAACTAAAACACAATTCCACAAAAAGTTGACAATGTGTGGGAATCAACAAATTAAATTCCCTAGGTCTTAAGTTTTAACTAGGATTCCCACTTTATGAGTTGGAATTATAAATCAATCATGATTTTTCAAAATGAAGTTGAGGGATTAAAACATATTCAAATCAATTGATCATTGGAAAGAGTTCTTATGCAATGAGCTTGCATTACCCTAAAAAAAGGGGGCTTTTTTAAAATTGTGAAGGTTAAAAGATTAGGACAAAATTTGCCAAAATGATTATTAATCATTCTTGACCATACAAAGGATGATTTGCAAGACCAAGTTGTGTTCAATTCAAGAGCTTGATATGTTGTTATAATGTTTTTTGAAGGGCTACTAAATGATATATTCATATGTTTAAAAAGATGTGTTTTTAGGATAACTATAAACTCCAAAATCAAAAGACAACAAAAATATTTATTTTGAAAGGGTAAATTTGGAGATTGCAACAATTTTAGGAAAATCCATTAAGATGTAATCCCCATGGTGAACTATAGAATATAATACAAGGCAAGTATTGCCCTCCTTTTTAAAGAGTCTAAACCATGGTGAGTCTTATGATGAATCTAGTAAGTGAATGAAGTCTATTTGGTTCATATATGTGTGTGTGTGTGTGTGCGCGCGCATATTGAGGTGATCAAAAGTTGGATTTGTAAAATCAACTTGTCTTAACTTTCATCCTTTTTTTTAGTTGCGAACAATTAAGGAATGCACCTTGGGTTTCTACATTTTGTTATTTGAACCAAGATCAATGAACTTTCACCATTGCTACCATTTGACAAACTTGGGACTTGTGCAATGATATTTTGTCACCCACCCAACAAATGTTTATTACGACCACATAGAAAAGCTTGGTGGAACACCAAGTTGTGAGTCATGACATTGAAGAATGAAAATGTGCACCTCCATTTCAAAAAAACGGTTGTCACATTTTCCTTCATATCCAAGTTAATTTGCAAAGGGATATTAACTTTTGCACAAGGATTAAATATAAAATTAACACATGAACACCTTATTTCCATTCTTTCAATGCAACATAATTCAAAATAATTATTTCATTCATTGATGTCAAATCCCCTCCAGTTGAACATCCAAGCTGAATGTATTTGATTTTGAAATCCAAGTATGGATTTGCAATGCAACATGTGGCCAATTTTGTATATTGTGGAAAATATTACCATTGCCATTCATTTGGTTGCAAATAATTTAACATTTTAGTGTTTTATTGGCTAACCCCAAGTATCTCCTAGTTGCAACATTTGCATTCAAAAGTATCTGATGTACAAATTTGAAATTTGACATTTGTGTGAGATATGCCTAAAGGCATGTGACACATCATAAGAGGTTAGTAGATCCATGTACATCAATAACCCCCATGTACCTAGACTAGTTTCAAGGTATTCAAAATGATATAAAAAGAAAAGGTTTTTTCATTTATAGTTTTAAGTTCATGAATTTTTTAGTGAAGGAACTACAAGATGTGCTACACAAATTTTTTATTATTAAATTATTCAAAACTAAATTGAAATTTTTATAAATTAAAACAAACCATTCTTACTTAGTAATCATGGAATGGATACATGCATCTTATTATGTTGATCTATTTGTTTTAAACAAAAAGTTAATGTACCCAAAGGTAAATATTGTGACAAACATGTGTTCAAGTTGTAAGAGGTTACCATGATTAGTGGTGATGGAGTTTAGAGGCATGAGAAATTGTAGTGACATGTTCATTATTATTATTTTGTTTGTATGAACATTGGGATGAAAGTTAAAGTTGAATGAAAATGATATAAACATATAGATGAAAAAATAAATGCATCAATTAAAAGGAAACATGCAGCCATGCTTGATCATTATGAAAATTGTGTGAAATTATAAAAGGTTTCAGCTTTTGGAGTGTAATAAATTTATTGGGAAAAATAATAATAATTCAAATTTCAATTTGACCCCTCATCACCAATCTAACCCCTAATGTGAGATTATCCATTAATTGGGGCAAAATTGGGACAAAAACATAAAATTAAAGACCAAATGATTTAATGTGATTGATGAGATTGATGAAGGTGTGTTGGTAAGCAAAACAAATCTACATGTCTTATCAAGATTTGCATTACATGCCACAATTAGGACTAAATTAGTTTCAACACCTTCACATGTGCTAAAACTAGTTTGGTATTGATTGCAACATTAAAAGCAAGTTAATATAATAATTTAATGCCTACCTAGTTTTTCAACCCCAATTGGACCTTTATTAGTAAATTCATCCCCTATTTGGGGCACTTTATGAATAATTTTCATGAGTATAAGTATTTGTTTGATATTAATGTTGTTTTGTCCATTTATGATATTGTCTTTTGTTCTTATCCATAAGGGCATCATTGATAATGTTTGATTTAAAACACAGTTATACACTTGATAAAATAATCATATTTAAACATGAAGTGGTGGTTGCTCCAATAACAAAATTTAGGCTTTTAGATAAGATGCATGTAATAGAGTACAATACTGTCAAGTCATTAGTCCTTATGCAACTAAAATAATGTTTGTTATGCAATAAAATGAAACCATGACACTCAAAAACAAAAATGTCAAAACAACAATGGTAAATATAAGTGAATCAAAATGCTAAAATTTAACCTCAATATTCCAATTTGAAATAATCCACCTTCTTTTGAAAACAAATAATAATGCATAAGTGGACCTTTGAATGTAGTCATTTTATGGTCATGATGTCTTCAAGTTGTGTCACATTTTGATGAGAAATTAGTCATGGTAGTGTGTGTTTATTATTCACAAATGAAGTGTGAAATGTATAATGAATTTAAATGTGTATACACTACTATTAATTTCAGTATCATACTCACATAGTTACATTTCATTTACAAATAAAAATAAATTATTAAATAATTATTATGTACATAATAAAATAAAACCAATACATATGACAAAATACATGTCAAACCAATGAAAGTGAAATTAAATGGAAAAATATGGTGTCATGAACATGAAAATTACCAAAACCAAATAAATGAATGTCCAACATAAATAGAAGGATAAATTATAGCAAAAAATATTAAAATATTATTGAGTGGTTTATTTTTATTATCCCTTGTAGTGCAATTTTTGAAGGATGCTTGTAAAAACTACTAGTGTCTAGTTAATAGTTAACTGGTCAACTCCATTAAACATCCAAATCTAGGTTGAGGTTTAAAGGGTTGAATTTTTTAAATTGGATTTCAATAGCATACAATTTATGCATTACACATGGATTATCTCATTTTTTTTACTTTATTTAGATTTCTAGAACAATCAAGTGACTTAAAAAAAAACATGCATATTTATGAATGCACAACATACAAATCGAAAAGGGCAAAGAAAAATTAAAAATTATACAATAAGCATATTTAGAAACAAATCATAGTCAAAAGTGTACGACATGGAAAACAATGTCAACCATATCTTTAGAATATATTTTCATTATTATATCTCTTGGTAGTGGTGACTAAAATATTATGGAAAGTGCACACTTAATGGTTTTTTCCAAAAACTTTTCAATTACACTAGTAGTTGAACGACTATAACAATGAAGAATCTACGCATGGAGATGGTTTTACTTACATGCTCTATGCATATTGTGTGTTTGGTTGGGTTTCAAGAAGGGTTTCTTCATTTCTTTGAAAGGGTAGCGAGATTCCACCCTTGGTTTTTGCTTTTTCATAACCCACCAATCTAGATTCACAAACCCAAGTAGAGACCCTAGTAAAGGCTTGAGTGATTTAGAAAGCTACCCAATATTAATATAAACTTAAATCCAATTGTCCAAATTGAAAATTTTAAAACAAGGCCACAAAATATGCTTGAGAAAATATTAAAACAAAATTTTATTCATAACAAGCGAAGGTTGTAAAACAAATGGAACATTTAGTTATAATGTAAGATCATATTTCATAAGTTACGTTGAAAAATTTGGAAACAATCAAGGTAAATATCTTTATTTCTACCCTTTTGAAGACCAAGCTTGAAAAAACATTCATATGGCCCACCATCTAAGGAACGTTTTTGAAGAACTTTTTTAATGCTTATATGGTGGATCTAATCATGGATGAATATCATCCATTATGAATGAACATTGCATGTTCCTGAATGAATTATTTTCCTTCTTGAATAATGAACCGAGCCAAATGAAAGTACTTTATTTATATTATTTGTAAAAATTGTAAGTTATGTTTGATTGACCTATGTTAGGGTAGGTTACATGATGTCACCAAATAAATTAATGAAATCAAACTTAAATGTTCCAAATATTGTTTGATGCACCGAATTCAAAAAACACATGGGTAAACATTATGCCAAAACCCAACATTTATGACGAGGACAATTTGCAACTATGACATAAATTCAATCATATAAGCATGTGAACCATATTGTCCTACTTAATTCACTATGTTTAGTCATGTTTGTAACTATACGATTAAGGTATTGGATTGTATCTTATTTTTAGTCAAGATTTTGATTATGGGATTGCGGGTACATGTTTTTTTTTTTTTTGCAAATTTTATTTAGGTAGGTTGTAGCTCACAAGTGGTATACACATAAGTTGTAAGTAGTAGGTAGGTCTTATTAAATAACTAAATAATATTTATTGCCTATTAATTAAAGTACCTATTACCTAGGTAGTAAATATTTATTTAAAACCTTTTCAAAACCTACCTAGTAGGACACATGTAATACTTGGGGAGGTCACTTCCATTTTATTCCAAACAATGTGTGAAAACAATATAAGGTACAAATTATATATATACATATAAGGTGCCTATAATTCATTATGAAAATACACTTAAAATATATTCAAAATATCCCATTATTTCATAAAATTTTAAAAAATACATTTTTACCTTAGGTGTTTTAAAAAATATACAAATAATGACTTCTTTTGGAGGTAATAGTAGGCATATTTTTATTACTACCTACCTAGTAACATTTTACCCATGTTATTGTACAAATACAAACACATAAATATTCATTTATAGGTAGGTATAATACTACTATACTAAGTAGATAATTTAGGTACTACTAATAAGATCTACCTACAATGTGATCATTCAAATATATGGAAGAAGTTTACCTAATAATTCTTACTTATTACCTACCTAGCTACCTAATAAGACCTACCTATATAGTGATTTGGAAAAATACCTACCTACTATGAACTGACCTACTTTAATACATACTAATAAGTAATAATGGTAGGTCAATATGTAAGTAATTGACTTATAAAATTGGTTACATTATATTAAAACTACATTTTTGTTATTTTATACTCATAATTAGATTTGGGGGAAGGAATTGAATTCCAAAATAATCATAAGATTCAAACATGGCTAATCAATTGTTTTGAATTGATACTTTAAGATCACTAGAATTGACATGCATGCAAACAAACATGCATCAACACCATGCACACAAATTGAAGTAATAACATGATGATGCTTACAAAGAAATCAACTTATTGAACAACACATACATGTTTAATAAACATCCACCATGTACAAAATCTTTTATCTAAAATACCAAAACATAAATAACTAGTTTGGAATCACTTTAAGATAGTAAACACCAAAGTCATGTACCAAAACAAAGGACTTCAACTTTTAGCACTTAAACTTCATGTCACCAACCTTATTGATTCTTCTATTGTGCTACTTGCCTTTCGCTTCATAAATAGTTATGACTTACTACTTACTCCAAAACCATTAAATAGTCTTCCCTTTTCAATTTTATTTTTTTCATCTATATGTTTACATACCTTTTTTCAATAATTGTTGCCATTCTATAAGATTACAAGTAGTAACCCAACATGAAATTAGAACATCCTCATCAATGTAGTACATATCATGTAATAGCCCTAATCTACAACTTGATCAAGAAGTTCAAAAATGATTTAGAACCTTTGATTTCAGTATAACTACCTTGTTATAAATTACATGTGCATGTAGTTTGACAAATGTGACAACATGATTTGCTTTTCAAATTGATTTTGAATGGTAACTTTATGAATGTTGTGTGATCATTTGCATATATAAAACACCATTTATTCCAATTTATTTATAATGTTTCAAAATCAAATACATTTGGTTTTATTGTTGTAAAATAAATCAAAATCAAAGAACCATCAATTTCAGTTATTCCAAAACTTTAAAAAAACCAATAATTTTATAGGTTATAGTTCATTTTTTTTCAAAAGAATCAAAACCTATTATTTGATACTTGAAACCCATGATTGCAAACCCTAATAAATGTGAAAGGTTCATTATTATTTTTGATAGCTACCCAACATTGATAGTTATGTATTTTTGACTGGTTAAACTCTACCCATAATGTGGGACTTAAATCACTTAATGAGCTTGTGAGGGCAAGGTAGGTGATGCACTAAACATAATGGGCAAAGCAAAGCCATTCCATGACATTAAGGTCTTGGGTGGAAATTTGAATGATTAAAAAAAAATCATGTTGAAAATACACAATTCGGTCATTATTTTGAATGTACAATCATCGTTAAAATATTAAATGCCATGTAATGTGGTCAAGAAATGAGCATAACATGTCACTTGAAACAATTTTAATGTGTATGTAAACAATAATTGGGATGTTTGTTAATATGTTTGTGTCATGCTTGGTGAAATCTTGTCAACTTTCACCTAAAACTCCCTTAATTATTTGCATTAACCATTAGTGACTTATTATAATGAAACATGGATGATGAAATCAATATAAGGACTTTTGGCCTCTATCACATGGGCTTTTTCTCCTAAATTTTATTTTTAAAATGGGCTTATTGTCTTTCCATAAAATCATAGATATTCATGTAATCCTTGCATGTACTGTCAAAAATGACTTGACCAATATGATTGAGTGGCTTTTTTGATTGGTGTCCAAATGGGTCCTTTTTGGTCAAAGTTTCCAATAAAAACAACATGATTTGTAGTAATGTGTTGTTTGTTCACATCTAATGGTTATAGGTGTTACAAGATAATTAACATTGGGTCATAAACCTTACACAAATTTGCATTCTAAATTGTAAAAAACACTCACAAACTAGCTTTTGGTGTTATGGTTTTTTAAAAGATGGATTTTTAAATAAACAAAATTTGGCCCACTTTTTAAATTCCTTTAAGTGAATGATTTTTTTGCAAAAGTGTCTTGTTTACTAGAAGTGTGGAATTTGGAGGCTAAAATCCACTTTCAACTTGAAAAATAATGCATCTCTTAAAACTATTAACAACAACATTTTCAAAGGGTAAAACTAATTATGTTTGTTCTTAAATTTAGACCTATTGCCATTATATTTTAAGGACAACTTTGTTTAAATACCAAACATATCCAATATATTTGTATAAACATATTACATTTTGGTATTGCATGAATAACATGAACATGGTGCGTTCACATGACCGATTTTACTAGTGGTCTTTTTTATTAGGTAACAAAATAATGGGCTATTTGATTGCTCAAGTCGGACAACAAAAAATATGGGCAACAAATTTTATGGGTCTATTTTTTAATTTTAAAAATGCCTACTCAAATTTTTTAAATTAAATGTAGGTAAGTAGGTAGGTAGGTGGGTGGGTGGGTAATCATACATTCCATAGCCAAGGTTGTATGCCATCTTCACATATTCCTCTATGCACAAAAGGAATGAAAATTGAACCCTTGACCTTTGTGGCCACACTTACTTAACAAGTCCTTAACCAATTCTCCACACCTTCTTGTTGTGATAAAATGTGTAAAACTTTGTTATTAACATGTTCCATTTCAAATCTTTTCTCACATCCAAATTTTGAAATGCATTTTTTTCTTCATATTTTATTCAAATAAAACAAATGAAAGATCTATTCATTGATGTGCACAATAATATATAAAATTTTAAACGATTTGTGAAAAAAACTTTCTTGAAATTGAATTGTGTTCACAAATTCAATTTATATTTTTCCTTCAAGGTGTATAGTTGTGTGTACATGTGGACTTAATAAATAAGTACTATTGAATAAAAATTAATAAGTACTAGGTAGTACAATTAGTATGTAGTAGTTAAGAACTAAATAGTAGCTAGGTAATATATGTGATTTAATTAATAGACCTATTTAATTACCTAGGTAATAGTAACCTAAATATAATTTTAACTACTTAATAAATATAGTAGGTAGGTGGGTATGAGTTGGTATGTAAATAAGTTGTCAGGGTATATAGGTAGGTAGTTAAATTGACTAGTTTTAAAAGTAAGCATGTAAGTAAGGTATATAGGTATGCTTTAAGTAAATAATGTAAGGTGAATCGGTAAGTAAGTAGGTAGGTTGATAAAGTAGGTATATTTGAGTTACCTAATTAGCGTAGAGCTAAGCCTTTAAGCAATTACGTACCTTGTTAAGCTTAGCTTGGCTACTTAGCTCAATCTATTAAGTTAAATAGGTAATAGGTACCTAGGTTTTATTAAAAGATTACTAATTATGTTAAGTTGGTAATCTAGGCCTAATTAATAGGCCAATAAATTAGTTATAATATGTTAGTTAATTAGATATGTACTAGGTAGCCTTGACCTAGGCTTGCTGAACTAATGTCAAATTAGTATGTTCAATTTGACTACGCCATTATCATCTTTAAGGACCTTTTCCTTTTGTTTGTCCCATTTGACTAAATGTTCAATTGACACTTAATCAAAAATGTCATTTTAGTCAAATGTGCTAATAAAAAATAACACATGTTTTTCATGCCCCAACGTGGATGTCAAGATGGACATCATTTTTTGTCAAAATGCATACTTTGGTCAAGTTAGACCTTCTAAAGGGTCAAGATTTATTGTAGTGACAAGTTATTAACATATAATTGAATTCAATTTTGTTAACTTAAAACTCCACATTTGATTACATTTTATATTAGTGTTTGGTTCTTGAATTGGGGAAAGACCAAGTGCAAAACTTTGATCCAAATGACATTAGTAGAAAACCACTTTTTTTTAACCAATTTGTTTTCAATTGCACGTCATTTGCAACTATGTTGCAAGTGGGATTTTTTTAATTTAAAAATAAAATAATGACAATCACTAATAAAATCAACTCATATATTATATTGGTATAAAGTTGAAAGCATTTTTCAATTGGGTGGTCATTTGTTGAATATTCATGGAATCAACAATGTTTCCAAGTTAAACACCCAACTATGTTGGGAAATAATGTGAAGCATGTCTCGACTAAAAGGCTATTTTCAAAATATTTTTGGCATCTAGGTTTTCTAGTTGGCACACGATCAAAACATTGATTAGTGTTCAACTATTTGAATGACATCATCAACACACATATGAATGATAAAATGTTTTAGAGGATGGATGAAATGCAATCTTGTTTGCAACTTTGTTGTGACTTTATTTCTCAATTAGGCTAGACAACTAGTAAGTGATTTTGGTTTTATAATATGTTATTACTTATTTAAAATTATGATAAGGTTAAATTGCATGTAAATTTTATTTATATAGATGAATGGTTATTTTTTATGCATATAAATAATAAACTTTAATTTCAAAATAAAATTTAAAGAAAATATGAAATATATGTTAGTAATAATGTATGATGGTTTTTTTTTTGGTGCATGTAAATATTAAAAAAATTATTTCAAAATAACGTTTAAGGAAATTATGAAATAGAAGTTTGTAATAATTTATGTTCAATATATGTAATTTATTATTTGTATGTGAATCAAATGTTAGTTTACAACAAATCAAGTAATGATACATAATTAATATTTTTGTGGAACTTTAATGTCGATTCATTTTGATACATATGATGTTTTAATAAAATTTTAAAATTATGAGAAAAAAATCACTAATCATTAAGTTACATGTCATTTAAGATAAATAAATGAATGGTTGTGTATGATGAATTTTTTTGTGAATATAATTATTACACTTTAATTTGAAAATAAAATTTAATGAAATTATGAAATCTAATTCAACTTAGTAATGTATATGTTCAATACATGCTTAATTTATTATTTTTATGTAGATTCAATTATTGTTTCCAACATATCAAATAATGATATATAATTAATATTTTTTGGAATGATAATGTCGGCAATTAGTTCCAATATTTATTTTTATTTTCTTAGAAATTTTTAAATTAAAAAATCATTTATTATTAAATTATAATAATGATCGAAATAGTTAGTAAGGATATATAATAATTTATTATATAATTACAGAAATTATTATTATTATTATAACACTACTATAGTTGCAATATATATATTTTTAATTTAATATTATTATATTAGTTCATAATAATTATAAGAAGTTAGGTTAAAATGAAAATAATAATGGTTAAATAATTAGTATAACTTATTTACTAGCTACAATATTATTATTAATGTTGTTGGAACATTATAATAATTATTGTGATTAAAATATCATTAAAAAAACTGAATTTTCATGTTTTAGTTAATTATTTTTTAATGAAATATTAATAAAAAGTTATAATGAATTAGTAAGTTTTAAAATATTGAGTAATTATTATCATCATCATTAATTTAATAAATAATTATTTTTAATTGATCAAAATTAAATTTAAAAATATTTTTCATATTATTTATTAAATGATTCTACATATATATAACACTATTCAATTAAAAATGTTTGATCATAATTACTAAAAATAATTAATGTAACTAGCTAGACCTAGGTTAGGTAAATTATTAGTTTAAATCTAGGTCTAACTAAACTTAAATTAGTTTGTAATTCAGTTGTAATTAGATTACAACTATTTGAGTTGTAATTAAGTTGCAACTAGCTTGCAACTAAATTATAACTAAATTTTTATTCCATATTGTTTAATTTCCATTCCAAAAATCCAAACTATATAAAGGAATGCACTAAGATTGTTGAAAAAACACAATAATCATTTAACTATTCGTTAACCCCAAATTTTGTGAATGTGCCATGTGTCAACATTGTGAGGGTGTCACATGTTACCAAACTAGTAGTCAAATGTTCAACTTGCATAGTTATAATGTATTCAAAATTGCAACTAGATTTTGGTTAATGTCATGACTAATTAATGGATGAAGTTCATCCACTAGTCAAAAGCAATTGAAATTCTTGACTAGAGTGGTATGCGATTTACAACTAAAATGGTAAGTAATGGCTATTGCTATTGTGTTCACACAAGGTTGACATTTTCAACTGGAATGTCATTTTTACTTGTATTTATTGACTTTTTGGTTTGTAGTTCAAAAAACCATTTCATAGTTGCAAAAAATATTTTGCAACTACATTTATTATTCTCAATTATGTTTTTTAGTTGAAATGTAGTTGGAAATGTAGTTGCAAAAAGGCGGCTTTTTCTACTTATGATATAAAATTTAATACATGTTTCATCCTTTTCTAGAGCATCTTCACTAATACCCATACAATATTTTTTGGATAAAAATATGATAAAATCTATCTTGGTTTGGGGTAATAAATAAGCTTTGGGTCAATATACATGCATACAATAAAATGCCTACAAAACCCAATATAATAACTATTTTTGATTGACTAGATATAATGATTAGGCCAAATGGTTACACTTAAGTAGTCTTCCATCTTTTACTATCCCAATTTGCATATATACATGTGAGGGTTGGGGAACAATAAATAAGAGTTGTAAAATTACATGAATTTATAAAATCTTACTATTTCATTGAATTGTTCCCCTAGCCTAACTTGCAAAGACATAATTTGAGTTTTGTTCAATGAAAATGATTTCTATTATTCTAAAAGTATCTCCACCCACACCCTTTATTTGGGCATGTATCAATGTTTACCACTTCCAACATGAATTATTAATTATACCCCATTCTCACCCAAAAACAAGATAAAGTGGAGAGTAGAAAATAAGAGATTGTAGTGTTAATTATTCCCCCATCCCCACTTATCAACATGAAAAAATGAACAATGTAAAATAAAATATTATTTAAACATCACCACCCAAGCCAATCATTATTAGAGGCCTAAAGAAGGGGCACCTCATAACATCTTGTTACATTACATGAAAAGTTATTTTGGGTACTCCATATTCATTACACTCATTTCAAACTTTTCAAAATGTTTTCATAGTACATTAAGAATATTGTTATATACATTTATCCTAAAGTGTCAACATCAACTTAATTTACCACTTAAAAGACAATGAAAGACTAACCAAATGTTATGATTGAGGTGGCTTTTTTTGGCAAAAATGTACCAAAGGGTGTGGAGGAGGTTTGCTAGGCTTTCAATGAGGTTGGTGTTCATAATTTTTTGGCAATGTTAGTGCAAGGTTCAATGTATGCAAAACAATAGGTTATTTTAAATGTTTGGGCTAATAATGATTAACATCAAACTCATTGTTCTTTGAAAAACTTTTGATCAAACCTCACGTAAGGATCAAATGCATCTTAGCCAAAAGCAAGACCCATGTTTAACAACTTATACATCTCACTTTGAATGTGAATAAAAAAAATTGATAACAAAATATACATAGATTTGGTAAATGAATCCACAAGGTTTTATTTGACAAGTAAGAAAAATGTATGTGATATTTTGTTGTTGGTCATGTACAAAAATTACATAGTTTTTTCTTATGACCAAGACTTGTCATACTAAAATGCTTGATCCCACTATCTATAAGCATTGCCCAACCTTTTTTAAATGAACATCTTTAAGGATATTAAAAGTCAAGCCATTTTCACCACTCTTGATAGCTTGAAATTCAACTCATGCTTTTACTATGCAACTAAAACCTTTGTACATTCAAGTAAGGTTGAGTAAAAATAGAAAAACTAGTGTGCAAAGTTGATAAAAAGCAAATCACAAAAAAAAATCAAGAACAAATATAAGACAAAATGTTGATTTATATCGTTGAAAGATACAAAGTTGCATCCAATTTCTAGACCATATGAAAAAACAATTCAACAATTCAACAAAGCACATACACCCTTACAATAAATATTTCTGATAGTATCCTTGCAATTCATGTTCACATGCTTATGCTAATCATAAAAGTGTTGGTGAACCCAATTGTCAACCTCGTTGGATATTTGATGACCACCTTATTGATAATTTAATTTTCAATATGGTTAACATCATGGAAACTTTCAATGATACATTGAAAAACCTCACAAACACCAACAACAAATAAACTACCATTATCACTATACATGCTAGCATCAACAATGGTTGAATATAAGCTTCAAACAATATGAGTCATGGGATCAACATTGGTAACATAGACAATTGCCAACAATTTTGCAAGATGTTTAACAATATGGCATATAGTTTTAGCAAGATTATGAAGTTCTATCACAAATTTATGATGTTGAATAAAATAAAACCAAAAATATGCATGTCATACAATAATGAACTGGGAAAATTTTAAGCATTATGTGCTCCTTATCCCACAGCAAGGAATGGAGCTCATGCATGTTGGGTTGTCAATTTGTTGTTTTTCAAATTGTGGCTATGGCTTGTGGTGTTTTTTTATAAAGAATTTTGGACAAGATATATTTTGTGTTCAATTTGGTTTTTTTTTCCTTGTGTTTTTGTCCTACATACTATAGTTAGTGAATATCTAGGAGGAAGTTTTGTGATGGCAAAGAGACAAATGTGCATGCTATTGTTACTAGATGAAAACGATAAATGAAAATTGAACTTAAATGTTCGAATATAACTTTGGTTTGAGACTTTGGACTAGTGGTGTGTTGTTTATTTAATTTTATAAAAAATAATAAAAATTTTATGTGTAAATTTTAGAAATTTTTTGCAGTGTACAATGTAATAGAACAAGTGATGGCTAAAAGGTGATGAGAAATTGAGGAATTGCCATGGTTATTGTGAAAAAATCGGGGTGTGAAAAATTATGGGCACATGCATCATGAAAGTGAGTGGCATTGTTGACAAATTAGGTCATGGGAAATTTGTGAGACTATTGATATTCAAGGTTTGAAGAATGACAACAATCATGCCAAACAAAGAAATGTTTATCATAAAAGTTAATGTTTAATAGTTGCAAATGACTCCAAGGGTTTGCAAAGGAATTGAATCCTTTCTAATGTTCATTGTTGGTGGGTGATGATAGTTTATGTGGCATTGAATTAAGAAGCAATTTTATGTTTGAGTTAAAGTGCAAAAGACCTTGGGAATCTACACCAATTTGTGGGGTGGATTTTCATTATTTAATGTGGAAATGTTGGACTTCCCAAGTACTTGATGAATATAATGTTTTGGATAGTCTATTGAATTGTGTTGAACAAGTGACATATGATTATGTTTTGTTATCATCTAAAAACATTGGGTTTAAAAATAAATTGAATTTTGTTGGTTCAACATTAGTGAATGAAAATGAACAATTTAAAATATTTGTTTCAGTTGTTAAAAAAAAGCAACTTTATTTCATAATTAAGGAAATCTTTATTATGGGTGGTGTTGTGTAATGTTCTCAATGCCTAAATGTTGTTAACATAAGCTTTACATGCTTGTGTTTTTTTTTATGTTGAATCCATTTGTTTATATTGAGTGTCATTAATTTATAAAGGGTTGGACAAAGAGTTTAAGCTTTATGTGCTGGTGTTTATTTAATGTTGAATTTATTTGTTTGTTAGTGTTTACATTGAATGTCATTAATTTATAAAGGGTTGAACAACGAGTTTAAGAGCCAAAATGGTGCAAGTGGGAGTCTAATTTCAAGCCTTCATTTTTATTTGCTGGTGTAGATAAAAGAATTGCGAACTAATGTACGATGCTCTTGTATAAGAGATATGAGAATTAAAGATGTAGGATCGACTTTCCATGATTTCCATAGATCAAATTGTACATTTGTTTGCATAGTGCGAGATTGTTGTTTGTGCAGTCCCCTCCTTTTTGGCTACATTTCAGTTATTGCCATTGTTGCCATGCCTTCAAACAACATAACCCCCTTTGGACATGCCCTTCCAACATACATATATAATTCCTCATATTCTCATCCCCATAGCTAATTCACATTCAAATATTGGTGTTGGGAATAAACTTATTTTGTCCACACACACACACACACACTTGTAACATGGAGAACATGAACAAAGGAAACTTGTGTTGAAAAATATAATTAGAAATATGAGATAAGCTAAGTCAAATAAATATATATAATTAAAAATATGAGATAAGTTGGCTTAATATAATTACTTGGGCTCCATGTTGCTATGCACTACAAGTGATAATTTTCTTTCTTATTATGTTCCCATATGATTACCAAATAATTCATCATTATTTATGTCAATGTCAAATTTAATTTTAATTAATATAAATATTAAGGACATGAAAAGGCACATGTTAATTTCCCTTTTCATATCCATGTTGGTGGATAAGAAAAAAGATGAAATAGTTATAAGAATAAGAGATAGTAATTAGGAAGGAAGCAGGTAGTTAAGCTTGGAAATGAGATAATTATACTTGAAAATGTCTTTAAAATTATCCATAGACAATCATATGAAGGATTATGCAAAATCAATAAGGAAACTATGGAAAATTATAGAAAATCACCCATATATCAGTTCCTCAAAATTCTCGTCCCTGGAATAAATATGAGATAAGCTAAGGTAGATAAAAAAATATAGAATTAAAAACTATGAGATAAGTTGGGTTAAATTTTGTTCATGATTAGGTTACTATGCTGGTGGGTGGATCAGACCTAGTACTTGAATGTTAAGATCCGGGGATTGAATGGACCCTCTAGGAGCAAACCTGCAATACTCAGATGTGTTCTGTTGTTGGACCATTCTTGGGAAAAGGCAAACTATGGTAGTCTAATTACCTGTGTTTTTTTAATAAAAAATTATGAATATTGAAATTTGGAGAAATTAAAAAAAATATTAGCAAAATTTGTCAAATTTACACTACCCAATTTTTTTAATAAAAAAATCCAATTTCTTTTCCAATTTCTATTTGTCAGAAAATGGTGAAATTTTTTTGCCAGAAAAACATACACACACACACACACATACACAGAGTGAAGTACTACTTGGAATCACTTGATAATCATAGAAGGAGAAAATTGTTTTACATCCTTGAGAAGAAAGGATTTACTATGAGATGGGTTTGATTCGATCGACCATTATTCTTTGGAAAAAGGCAAAACTATGGTGGTCTGAAGTAAAACTAGGAACCACTTGAAAATTAGGACGCAAAAAAGAAAAAAAAATAAATTGTGTCCTTTTTCTTGTTTAAGATGTTGAATTACAAGACTTGATAATCTCTACAAAATTGTTTTAATGATTCCATTTTAGATCTCTACTACTAGGCTACCAAGGGGACATTGGTGCAGCTCAGACACACCCATAAGCCTCCAGAATGATCTGAACAAGGAGATTGTTTGCAGCACAAGCAAAGAAAGAAAGAAAATCTTGAGATTGTTTTGCAGCACAAGCAAGAAAGAAAGAAAGAAAATCTTGAGATTGTTTTGCAGCACAGAACATGAATTCTTGAGATTGTTTTGCAGCACAGAGCATGAATTCTTGAGATTGTTTGCAGCATAAGAATGAATTCTTGAGATTGTTTGCAGCATAAGAATGAATTCTTGAGATTGTTTGCAGCATAAGAATGAATTCTTGAGATTGTTTGCAGCATAAGAAATGAATTCTTGAGATTGTTCAGTTGGACCGACATTCTTGGGGAGCTAAGCTATGAATCTGTGGTCACTCAAAATCCAGAAGCTGAATCCATATTTACTGGGTCATACTTGTATCATTGTCAGAACAAGCAAAATTTGGTCATAGCTCACTCCTCCAGCCATAAAATCTGGACCTTTGTTTTCTTGGCCTTGCCATGGTGCCATGGTACCATGGCAAGGAATTTGTTGTGTTTAGATTCATTATAGAGTATATATAGTAGCTTAAGGGATTTTTTATAGGCCCCTAGGTAGTAATACCCTAGTACCTTGGCCAATTCGAGCCTAATTATATATTACTTTCAGAAATGCTGAAATTAAATTCTATTTTTTTTTCCAAATCAAAAAAAATTATTGTGAAGGATGATAACAAATATTCAGGAATATTTTATTTGTTGAAATGTATTTTTTTTCAAAATTAATTAATTATTCGATGGACATCATGTGTTGAAATGGCCAAGGTACTATGGTAATAGGTCTAATTTTTGTATGAGGATTTTGGAAAGATGACATTTTGGCTTGTGTTGAAACTTGAGATTAGTTATAGAGTTATGATATTTTGAAGGATTTTGGTTTTTTTTTTAGGTAGAGGATTTTTTTGAAGATTATATTTTTGCATGGTGCAATATTTGAGTTTCCGTAATCCTTCTTTTTGTCTTAAGATAATTTTAAAAAGAAAAAACAAGGAAAAATGGCAAGGCCACAATGTGATACACCCGCCTTTGTTCTTTCTTTTCTTCTTGGGAGGGATGCTTGGGATGTTTAAATCAGTGTTGTTGGCCAATTATTGCGTTTTGATATGGTTATCAACCCCGGTTATCAATCCGATTATTAATAACCTACATGCCACTTCTTGAATTTTATTTATTTATAATCATTTGGTTATTGAATTATCAATATAGAATAACCTACTTGGACGACCCAATTATCGTCCACAGGTAGGTAGGTCGGTTATCAATCTTTAAATACTAAACAAAAGTAAACATGAGGGGGGGGAAAAAAGAAACACAAATTTTTATTTTTGTTTTTAAAGAAAACCCTGTCACCAATGTGTAACTGACGGTTATTAACAGGTTATTTGATAACCTACCTTTATTGGATAGCTGATGGCTAGTACCCAAAATTGTCTCATAATGAACTCAGCACCCATTTTTATTTTGATATTGATATTGATAACCTGCGTGATCCCAAAAACATTTCACGCAAAAAAAAAAAAAAAAAAAAAAAAAAAAAAAAAAAAAAAA
>Ga0116231_10001230_pt1 | contig 51628 bp, 41 predicted proteins | sample S1TSphgellanicum_2_FD_89695 | JGI IMG/M metagenome (GOLD analysis project Ga0116231, IMG submission 89695) | Host-associated microbial communities from peat moss isolated from Minnesota, USA - S1T2_Fd - Sphagnum magellanicum MG | ecosystem: Host-associated > Plants > Peat moss > Unclassified...
AGTATCTTGTCCCCCGCCCCTTTCTCCGCACGTTGTTTTTAGTGGTATCCCCCTTCTCTCTCCCAGAGTTTTTCACGATTTATATAGCTTTCTTTTTTTTCCTTTTTTTTTTTTTTCCTTTTGTTTTGTTCTTTTGTTTGCCCCGTGTTTGCTTTCAATTTGGTTCGGATGTAGTGTCTCTGGTTTTTGTTCGTTGTATTTTGGAGTTCTTTTTCTTCTTCCTCCCTTCCTTCTTTCCTTCCTTTATGGTTTTTAGGGATTTGGAAAGAGTTTTGGTTTTTCTTCCCTTTGCTATGGAGAAATTCTAAACCAATTTCTTCTGGTTGGTGTGTGAGTTCATTGTTTGTCATCCTTAGAGGATTTGTGTTTTGATTGTAGCCACTTTGTTGGAGCGATCTGTTAAGTTGCATCTCTAGTATTGGAAATACACCTTTACTTTCTTCTTCCACTTGGAATATGTTTCAGATGGATCCTTGTCTGATTCTTGTGCGTGTCTTGTAATTGTTGCCTTCTTTTCTCTCTCCCTCTCTCTCTCTAGTTTGATTTTTGGAGCTTTTGTTTCAACTTTGTAGTGGCTAGCTTGCATGATCCTCATATGCCTATTTCTCGTCCAAGTTTGTCATCTCTACCTTATGTGCATCGAATTGTCACAAAGCTTCTTCATCATCAGTGTTTAGTTTCTAGTGTGGTTCTTTGGTTTTGGCCGATATCTATCTTGATGTGTTCCTCCGCAACACCAAATTGTACCTGAAGAGAAATGAAGTCATTGCTTCTCTCTCAAGCTGCAGACCAGGTGCAAGAGTACTAATCTCGGAAGAAGACATTCTAATTCGCAATTTTTTTTGAATCGTTTAGAACCTTGTACGGTCAAATGGAGGGAACAAACACAAGAGCAACATGGTTATCACTAGCAGTTGCGGCTATGCTAGGGGCAAGTGTTGCTGCAACATCAGCATTTTTGCTGCATAGAAGGGCTTTAGAGCAAATTAAAGCGAAGATTGAGGTGGAATCTGGACATCAAAGGTCACAAGAACGCAAACATCTGCATCATGTTGTGGCGACTCGCCAACGCAAGGTGGCAAGAGATGCAGCTTGTTTGGACAACAAGGATGATCGATTGCTTATAGAAAGTCCATCAAATGGCACAGAGAACGGTAAATCACTACTAGACTCTTCTACCCCACGCCGAGCTATTGGTCTCCCTCACTTGCAGATTAAACGAGATGGTAAGATCATCCCTTTTGTGTAGCTGAATCCCCACTCATTAGTGTCATAGTTGGCTCAAAAAAAGCTCCAGATTGTTTGCTCTATTGCTCGTCTATGTTTCGATTGTACTGAAAACTAGCTTGCAAACCTCAAATTTTCATAATTCACATTGTTCTTGATGTACAACATCATGTTGTAAATTTGTCTTGTTGGAGAGTCTTGGAGTTGACATGAGTGGTTTCTAGTGAACTAAAAGGCTTATGGATTTTGCACATCCAGTTTGATCTGATCTCTTCTCTTGGTTAATGTAGGTGGTTCCAACATCTTATCAAGGCTTCCGTCAATGCAACTCTCACGACCAGTTGCAGGAATTATACGGCCTACCACTCCAAAGTCTCCTGTTCATAGCACTATATTTGAGGACATGGAAAGCTCTGAAGAAGAAGATCAGGACCTTCAAGAGTTGAATGATGAAGACGAGCAGATGATTGGGGCTAATGGTGATGTGAACATGAAAATCAAACCAAATTCTGAGGAAGTCTATGGGTTGGTGAGTTACTCTCCTCGTTGGACAAATTTTCCATCAAAATATCTTTGTTTTTTAACAAAAGTTTCTTCCTTGGAACTAACTTCTCATCATTAGATACAATATTCATGGTGTGCTCAAAACTCAGTGTGAACCTTACTTCTAATCTCCCTCAAATGTAGTTATTTGCTTGCAATTCTTGCTCAAACTCTTGAGACTTGCTTTTGATTTCTATCAAATACAATTCTTTGTTTGCAATTTTACAAACCTATTTATTTTGAACACTTGAATGATGGACAGCAGTTGGTTACTAGCATGATTGCTGGTCCTGATCTATGGTGTACAATAAGTGCTCCTTGATCAAGATGTACTTGTTTATTTACCTGCACACTAAGACTAATTTTCACTGTGCACCTCGAGCTTGTTTTTTAGTTGGGCATACAATCTATTTGTACTCCAATGTTGCTCATTTTTTAATACACAATTGTGTAACTCTCCTTCAACAAAACTAATTAAGAATTTTGATTTCTCACCATGTCCTACTTTTCTTGACATTAGTTTCTTCTAAATTTCCTTGTTGATCCGTAAATGTTCTTTTGTTGAAGGAGGATGAAGTGATCATGAAGGTGAAATCACCTGTTCCTGAAAATATATTATCAGCAGAATTGATACGGTGTCACAGTATATCTGGTGAAATCCATGGGATGCATGCACCCAATCCCATTGCTGCTGACATTCTTCGGAAAGAACCAGAGCAAGAGACATTTGTCAGGCTTAATGTCACACCTATCGGTATATAAGCTCTCTCTCTCCATCTCATCACAAATGTTTTTCAAGAAAAAATTACTCTTTGGGCCACCAAGTCTAGTCTTTCTTTATGTACAATCCAATCCTCCTTTAAATTTTTACTGCCCTAACATGGCAATGAAACATTTTGATCTTGAGAAGAATCAAGGAGTTACCAAATTAACCTAAATGTGCACCTAGGCTTTCTTTATTCAGTTGGAAACACCTTTGGACATATCACCTAATTTGGTTATGCTTTCAATCCTTATGTTATGCCCAATTGGCTACTTTTTGGTCATAGTTACTATGTTAAAAAGTTTATTTCTCTCTATACCCGGTTTCTCCCCTAGTCCTATCTATTATACAACTCCCCAATTTGATGGGAAAAACATAAGCTCCCTTAAAAAAGACCTTATGGTGGGGTTCACAAGTTACCTAGATGAAATGATCCAAGGGCTTACATGTTGCATCATATGGTGGGGTTCACAAATTGTTTAGATGAAATGATCCAAAGTCTTACATGTTGATGCAATAGTGTTTGGCCTTGCATGACATCTTCTACCCCCTTTATGCCTTCAAGCTCCATAGAAGGCCACTTCATTGCTTGACCAACCTTCTTAGGTCAATTTCTCATTAATGCCAGCCAAAGTCACCATGGAAGCTTCAATTGTCTAAAGGATTTTACTCCTAATAGATTTTGTCAAGAATTTTGTCATATTCATATGGTAATTATTATGTACTATTTTGGCTTGTGTAGAAGCACCCTCTGCTGAAGAAGATGAAGTGTGTAGTTGGATGCAAGAGTGTTTGGCCTTGCGTGAGAAATATGTATTTCGTGAAGAAGTGCACCCATGGAAGAAACATGAGATTACAGATCCAAGCACTCCAAAACCTAATCCTAATCCTTTCCACTATATTGCACAACCAGCATCTTCTGTAAGTTACTTCATTGCATCTTCTTTGCTTCATTCTTATATGCCCCACTTGTAAATATTTTATGTATTTTGTTTCGTACTCATCACATTTGAAAGTTTAATTTGCCAATATTCGGGACAATCAAACTTCAAAAAAACTAATAATATTTTTTGTTGTATTGTGTTATAACTAATAGCGAAAATCCTCACTAAGAGTTTTTATTTTGTAGCATGTATATAAAATGGTGGATGGTGTTGTGCGGGTCTATGCTAATGAAGCAGGTAAATTATGTTCCCTAAAGTTGCATCATCCTACTATGTTTTTATAGATACAAAATTGCCAATATCTGGAGTTGGAATCAATTTCTTGATAGAGGAATTGAAAGCTAATGTTTTCGAAAAATGCAAACTTTCTAACATGGGAGTTTTAAAAGCCTCATGAATCTTGGGAGCACTTATACACCTACTTGTCATGGTGATATTATAGTACTTCCTACTCACTATAACATTTGGCAAGCATGTACATGTCATATAATGTTTAGTTTGAAATGGTATTTCATGAGTGGCACCTTTAGTGACCAAATTGTCTTGCATAATCATGATGTGTGCCATGTATTTGTGCATATTCTACCACCCTTACTCATCATTATGACCTCATGACTTAAGTCAGCCACCCTATTGGTTTTAACAATTCTCTTGAGAAATTGTGATTGTCATCACATGTTTAGATATCCAAGGTCATATAACCACTTTCTCTAACTTTCTACATTCCTTGGCAAATGTTGATGATAGTTTTTTATTGTGTTCAATGGCAGTGTAAAGGAAGATGTATGCTTGGTAGTATGGATTTACATAGTTGCATTGCATGGATTCCAAATTGCACTGGTCTTTGATCATGTCCAGCAAGAATCTTAGGTTGATTAATGCTTCTAAATACTTACAATGGATGCAGAAAAGGAGGAGCTTTTTCCAGTGTATGATGCCACCACCTTCTTTACAGACATGCATCAAATTCTCAAAATCATTGCTTTGGGAAATGTACGCACGTTATGCCATCATCGACTACGCTTTTTGGAGCAGGTGAAAAGTTTTTCAATACTACTAATTCATGAGTTTTCTAACACACAATTTTTTAAATGTGTTCACACCTTGACATGAAATTGCAACTCATGCTGAAAGGAGTGAAAAAGCAACATATCAGGTTATAAACCATGTCAACTTGTCAACCTTGTAGGGTGTCTTGGGTGTGAGAAGCCTTCTATACAAGGAGCTTGAATATGAGAAATTATTTCCAAGTTGGAATATGGTTATTTAGCACTATTAGGACTCATTTGATTACAATGCTACTATTGTGTGGTCTATGATAGAAATTCAGCATTCACCTTATGTTGAATGCCGACCGGGAGTTTTTGGCACAAAAGAGTGCTCCACATAGGGACTTCTACAATGTACGAAAAGTTGACACCCATGTGCACCATTCCTCATGCATGAATCAAAAACATCTTTTGCGTTTCATCAAGTCAAAACTTCGCAAGGAGCCTGATGAGGTTGGAGACATAACTCTTTTCTATCCCATCATGTCTACATCTATTGATCAATTTCATCTCATACAACATTGACATCCAAAATTGTTTCACCTATGAGATAGTTTATGTCAATTTGCTGATGTTATTTTGCACCTCATCATTGTTCCAGTTGGGCAAGTTTTATAATATTTCCATTTCACCTTGATCTCCACCAAATTTTTATTTTTCATATTTTGAAACTAGCCAATTTTCTTTTTTGTGGAACAAGAAATTTACATGAATTTAATTTTTTTGCAGATTGTAATCTTCCGTGATGGCAAATATCTCACACTAAAGGAAGTGTTTGAGAGTTTGGATCTAACTGGGTAAGGGTTTTGGTTTGTGTTATTGATGTTGTGTTTGGAAAAAAAATCTTTAGTTCAGAAGGATTGATTTGTTGAAATCTTATCAATTATGGGTAGGTTCTAAAACATGCTTATGAAATTAAGCATGATGTGGTCTGAATTTTGTTCACATGGTTTTTTAATAGTTGCCAATAGTTTACAGTGGAAGCATGAAAATTGTGCTCCTCATGTTGGTTGGTCTTTTTAATTTTATTTTTAAAAATGATGCAAGTTGTTAAAGGTTTTGTGGTGTATGTTGAGTTGAAACAGGTATGACCTCAATGTGGACTTGCTAGATGTGCATGCTGACAAAAACACATTTCATCGATTTGACAAATTCAATCTCAAGTACAACCCATTTGGCCAAAGCAGGCTGAGAGAGATTTTCTTGAAGCAAGACAATCTCATTCAAGGTTTATTTTCATTTTTAAAAACATAACTAGATCCAAGATCTTCAACTCAACTTTTACACGCATTTTTCTATTAAATTTGCTCCCAACCAAGTTATTAAAATGTCTGTTATATTGAATCCTACCTTCTTGTTCAATTATTTTCTTTTCTCATAATTGGGGTTCACCATGGTCAAACTTCACAAAATGGTCCCACAACACAATGTGATACTCTCATCCAACTCAAAACCATGCTCTACATTTTTTTTGGACTCAACTTATGTACTTGTTTGCTACAATATCAGGACGCTTTTTGGCAGAACTAACAAAGGAAGTGTTTTCTGACCTTGCTGCAAGTAAATATCAGGTATACTCAATGTAACACCTTCATATACTCATTTCCCCCATTACACTCTTATTACATGTAAGATTTTTGGTATTAGTGCTTAGTGTAAACATTGACTCATTAGCAAGTTTGCAATTTTTAAAACTTGCACAAAATTAGCTCTTGAATGTAGTGATGTTTTTGAGTTGTCTTCCTTTGTTTGGTGGCCTGTAATTGTTTCATTGGTACATATTATTTGGTTATAGCAAACCCACCAATGTGTCATGTTAGATGTCATTTACAATAATTCACCCATTTGGATTAAAAAAATTGGGTACATATAATTTAATCTTGGAGGAAGACTAAGTAATCATGTTGGCCCTGTTATGGTGGTTAGAAAACTATCCACATGCAAAAGGAGGTAGTGCCTGGGCTAAGGGTGAAAACTCCTTTCATCAATGTTTTAGTTGCAAAAAAATAGTGTCCATTTTTTTATTATAAACTTTTTAAAGGTATTGTCATTTGGCTTAGGATCCATTATTGAATGTGTGAAAATCATAGTTTTAATTGTTTCTTTGATGATGTAGATGGCAGAATACAGGATTTCCATATACGGAAGGGAGCAAAGTGAATGGGATCAATTGGCAAGTTGGATAGTCAACAATGAATTGTACAGTGAAAATGTGACATGGCTTATTCAAGTGAGAGATTGTTGTTTATATATTGAACATTTTGATGTTGGAAAAAGTATTATTAGCATAGTTGCAATAATTTAAAACATAATTTGTTAGAAGTTTAAGAGTTCACATCATCTCATCCTTGTATTATATATGCATGGTCACCCATTGTGATGTTGTGAGGATAGTGTGCTTGATTGATAAGTTGAGGAGAATGTTTTTTTTATATTAAAATACATGTTCATTAATTGTAACCTAATAATGTTGTTTGGAACTAATACTTAAACATGGGATGCATTGGATGTCACAGTTGCCACGTTTGTATCACATTTACAAGGAAATGGGTATTTTGGGGTCATTTGAAACCATCCTAGAAAATGTGTTCATGCCCTTATTTGAGGTCACTGTCAATCCTTCTTCCCACCCCCAGCTCCATGTCTTCCTTGAACAGGTTAGCAACATATGACTTTGTTGAACAAATTTTTCATCTTTTTATTGGCATTCTTTTTCATGAACGTGTTCATCTTTTAAATTGAATTTTTAATGATAGTTCTAGAAATAATTCTCGAGACAAAAGTCCCTAGATAGTGTGAATAGTGGGAAGGTTTCTATTCACATCTGAGCTATATGAGTTTTTGCATGCCTTGCCACCTAGTCCATGTTTAATTCTAATTTGGTGGATGATAGGTGGTGGGTTTTGACATGGTTGATGATGAGAGCAAGCCTGAAAGACGACCCACTAAGCACATGCCAACACCAGCACAATGGAACAACCCGTTCAACCCTGCATATTCATATTGGGCATATTATGTTTATGCAAATCTTTACATTCTAAATAAGGTGAATCCTTTATGTTTTTTGAGAAAAAATATTGCCTTTCAATTTCACACTACATTTGTAAATGTTACGATCATTTTAGATCTTGTAAACCCACATTAATAGTATTGTAAATTTAATAATGTATAAAATGAAGGGAGCATAGTGGAGATTGCAATTCAGAATAGCATTAAAAACAATAAATTGTTTTTGAACGAAATTTAAATTGTTATGATGTGTCCTTGTAGCTACGGGAGGCCAAAGGCATGTCCACCATAAAATTTCGACCTCATGCTGGTGAAGTAAGTCAACATTAAAATTTTGAAAACTACTTGTGTCCCTTGATTGACATCAACCAATTTTATTTTTTCAAATTGTGTTTAATAGATGTGTTGTTTTTTCAAATTCATGGACGATGGTTTAATTAAATAAAAGTCACAAATGAGTAGGTCATATTTCTTTGATGGAACAATAGAGAAGTTTTTCTTTGTAGAAATTGTTGAGATGTTCAAAACTACAACTAGAAGTCAACCAAGGACTCTTATTGTATTGCATCAATGGAGAGAAAGATAGTAATAATGTGAAAATGACATCATTTTTTCTTATTGTGAATAGGCAGGGGAGTTGGACCACCTAGCAGCAACCTTTTTGTTGGCTCACAATATAGCGCATGGCAACAATTTACGCAAATCTCCTGGCCTTCAATACTTATATTACCTTGCACAGGTAGTACTTGTTTCTAGTTCATAGTGAAATCTTATGTAACTTCTTAACAAAATATCATCTGTGTAACTAGATCAACATGTGTTAAATGCACAACATCCTTTGTCTTTGTCTGTCAATTGTTTTTCTTTTCAATGATATCAAAGAAAGAGGAGTTTTTTCCCACGTTGGCCTTCTTTTTTTGGGAGGTATCAATGGACAGATTGGGTTGGCAATGTCCCCGTTGAGCAACAACCATCTGTTCTTGGACTATCACCGCAACCCTTTTCCTGTGTTTTTTGCAAGAGGGCTCAATGTGTCTCTTTCCACTGATGACCCACTCCAAATTCATTTCACCAAGGAGCCTCTTGTAGAAGAGTACAGCATTGCTGCACAGGTATCATCATCCAAACCAAAACTATGTAATTCCATTTCATTGGGATTTTGTAGGTAGTTACTTGGTGAATAATATTGAGATTGTGAACACAAGCTCTGGCATTACAAAATTTTGGGTGTTAAGTAACAGAAAAGTTTATTGGCAATGTGTGTGCATGTTGACCAATACTTAATTTTAGTTGTCACAAAAATTTAGCTTGTATATACCTAAATTAACTTTTTGTGGATATTTGGAGCTAGGTGTGGAAGTTGAGTTCTTGTGATCTTTGTGAAATTGCACGCAACTCAGTGCATCAATCAGGGTTCCACCATTCTTTCAAGGTTGGTTTGGCAAAACAACCACCATTTATGTTTGGTTCTGGTATTAAGTGACAACCAAGGTCCCTAAGGGATTGATTTGTTACTATGATTGCAAGCTATAATGGAGTCTTCAACAAAACTAAAGAAAACATTCAAGATTGTTCTTCATGTCTTTAGTATGGATGTTATGTACGCAATTGAATCTTTCATATCTCTAGAGGATTAGAAATGTCACCAAGACAAATATGTAATCCAGCTTTGTAAAAAAGTTACAAACCATTATAATTTATGGACTTTTATAGATTATAAAAAAACATTTTATATCCTAGTTCTTGAAAAAATATCACTTGGGAAATGCAGTCACATTGGATTGGAATGCACTACTTCAAAAGGGGCCCAGATGGGAATGACATTCACAAGACCAATGTCCCTCGTATGCGTGTTGAGTTTCGCCATGAGGTACATTGTTCAAATACATTTGTATTATAGTTGTAACATATTTGTGAAAAGTATGTTATTTTTATGTTCTCAAGTCATCAAGCTTCCAATGGAGGACAAAGCTCTTAGAGTTAATTTTGGATGGCATAATAAACATGATTTCTTTTAATGGTTATAACATTTTTCCATCATCAATTATCGAAATGCCATAGAAGATAGATTTTTCAATTTTCAACAAGTATCAAGTTGTTTGGATAAAATATTCTTTTCTTTCTTTTCTTTAAATCTAATTCTAAAAGTTGACTTGGGGGTTATGTGGATTCAGGTATGGAAAGAGGAGATGAACTATGTATATCTTGGCAACGCAAAAATCTCAGATGAGTTTATGCCTTAAGTTAGTGTTTATAAAGTCTAGTCTTATATGAGTTTTTTTGCATCACCTCATATTTGTGAGCATTTTTCATATCATGAACTACGCTACATGGATCAGACATGTCAACATGTTTGTTTGGATCGGCAAGTAAGTTCATCGGAAATCTTCCTTGCATGTAACATGATCACATCTAACCTCACTCATTCAACCTAAACTATTGATAGTTTGATTTTTTTCCATAGTTGAATTTAGGTTCATTTTTTCAATTAAACTTAGATTCAATACTTCTTTTATTTGCATGAAGAGAGATAAATGTAATATGTTAATCATTGGTTTTTTAATTTAAGTAGAATATAAATTCAAACTCCCTTTTATTTGTGAAGGGAGATAATGGTACATGTTGATTAGGAATTATTTTTTAATTGAAGTACCATGTTTTCAATATTTGTATTTTGATGCATAAGTACTTAGCTTGTCATCTTGCCATCAACAATGAATTTTTTATTTGATGAAATTCCATAATCTATGATTCAATAAACCATGTCATTATGTACATTAGAAAATTGGAAGTCATACATGCAATTACATAAAATATTGGGCAACATTAAAAAAATAAATTTAATTCAAATGATTTAATATAATCATTTAAATCACATACATTAAATAAATTATTTATAGAAATAATGCAATATAATAATTCATATTATTGGTAATTCCATAAATTTTCATCCTATGAATTGTTGACACGCATCACTAGCTAAGCTAGCTAAGCTAGGTTAAAAACCTAATTTAAGTAACTAAGTAGCCCACCTAGTTTAAGTACTTAAGTAGGCTTAGAAAGGCACCTAGGTTAAGTAGCTTGACTATGTAAGGTATATATGGTCAACATACAATTGTTAACCACAACTATACCAGTTGTGAGGTTTGACCTTAAACCCCAAGGATGGATATCAATTTCTTTGCCATCAATCCACCCTACTTGATTTGAAAATATAGTAGGACACATTTTTTTATCTCATATCTAATTTTAAACATTGGACAAACATAAATTTTGATATTTTATATCTTATTGATATTTGTCCAAAATTCAAATGGAAAAATTAAAATTTTGTTCTTAAAATATATTTCTTTTCCCAAAATATACATAAATTTTAATTTTAAAAAATTGAATTTTGCTAAGTTGAACTACATTTTGATGGCAATAAAAGATTTCCAATATAATTTTTCAATAGTTTGTAAAGATGTTACAATTTACACACCTCTATTTGTTATTACATGTTCAATAATTGCTAATCAAATTTTGTGAAACCCCTTTCCCCACAAGGGCCTCCCCATTTTTGGCTAAAGGCACACTATGGGGGGGCCAAAAATGTTGTCACATTGTACTATTTTCCATAGCTATCCATGTTTGAACTTCAACCATGGTAATATTTGAGCATATTTTTTCGAATTTTTTGCATAGTATGGTAGATTATAACACAAAGAATTCAATCACAAAGAAAATTTTTTTTTCCGACTTATATTGTGAGGTTCCAAAATATATTTGTGGCAAAAAAATGTACGTCACCATGTATTAAAAAATGCAAATATACTCAAGAAATTATTGAAATGAATTTTAGTTTTTATGAAATTTGTAGTATCTATTAGACATTATGATTCCATATGATTGGAATAAGTTTGTGAGCCATGTGAAAAGTTTGATAATTATCATATCACAAATGGGTGTGTTTTTGGGGGTTATGACCATAAGTATGTGGTAAATTAACATTTTGACAAACTATCATTTTCAAATGGAAGATGATAAGATATGTGAAGTGAATAATTTTTTAAATTTTCATTTCAAACATGTTTTAGCTAATTAATTCAAACCCACATCTAGTGTAGTCCAAAAATAAAAACAAGCTGTATTATACTATAAATATCATAAATATATTCAATATTCCTTGAATTTAATCTTTTACAAAAAAAGTTCAAATAATATTAGATATCATTAACTTTGTGAAAATCAAAATATCAAGCCCAAACACCAAAATTGAAATCCAAAATTAAATGCAATACATTTTGTAGAAATATACTTTACATGCATGTCATGAAAATGCCCAAAGCAACCCCCTAGTAGTGTGTTTTCACCCTTTTAATAAACCTAATTGCAAAAGATTGACACTACACACACCCAATTAGTTAATAACCTCACTTGAGAATGATGCAAAAAAGTAGCCATCTAATGATTCTTTTGGGGACAAATTTTGTCATTTTTTCAACAAAAAAAATGGAAAACATTAAGATTTTTTTTCCTAATGTAAATTTGAATAATTTTGTTAGAAAACTTCACCAAATTTTGGTATCACAAAATTGGGGGAAAAAATCTTCAATAATTTAATGTACATAAAAAAATTTGATTGCTAAAAGGTTTTCTTCAATCATAGCCTTATATGTAGTCTTAACCTTTGAAAACCATTGGTTATACCATAAAAGTAGGGTAGGTTATATGGTCATTTATTTATTTATTTATTTATCATAAACATGTTTATGGTTTTAGGATTGATAACCCACCTAGATGAAATTCCAAACATCTAGGTAGGTTATTAAAATGTGAAATTTCCACACCTAGTTAATAAGTTATTTACCCATTTTCAAAAAAATCAATAATTGATTGGTAGGTTATTGATACGTAAGCTAGGACCTTGTCAACATTAGTATAAACCTTTACATAGCCGAAAATTGAGTCTAGACTTTGAACCTAGGAATATACATAGGAAAGATCTCATGACTTATTTTCTGCTCAAAATATTGGTGCAAGAGTTCATCATTCATCCTTTAGTCAAAGGTACACAAACTCATTAGTCATTCCTTACTTAGGACGTCACCTAAAGGAAGTTGTGATATTGCCAGATCCTTGCTCGAACTTCCTTCAAACTTTTGAACCAGGAATAAAACAAATATCAAGAATTGAACAACGGCCTTGAAAACTACATAATGACTGTGAAATGGGTGTAAATTGTCTTTGCAAGGGGCAAAGCCTTCAATGCTAGCCACAACCAAGATGAAGGGTCTAACCATTGCATTTTGTTTTTAGATAACTCACGTCCTTTGAATGGTTCAAGGAAAAGTTCGTTCCATTTTGGATTTAGAAAGGCCTTGCTAGGCTCATTATCAATGAATAATGTTTGATCCATGTCCCCATAAGGTAGACCTTTGTAAGCAAGGTGAATTCAATCCAAGTCCTTTAAGTAGTAATAAACTAAACATGTAAGCTGACCCATTATTGCAATGCATTATTCATGTCCCCAAACTAACACAAATTGATCGACGAGAATTTTGGGCATCAACAAAGGTAGAATTTGAAAGACGTCTTCTAACAACATACATGAGCAAATAGCAATGTGAAAATGTTCAAATGTTCAAGTTAAAAAATTCTATACTCCAGCACGAACTTCCAACTTAGATACATCTAAGTTTTTCCCAATCTTTCACCGATCCCCTTGAAGAAGGGCACATTTTGGAAAGTAACAAAGGACACCATTGACATTGAGAATGAAAAGTTTTTTAGTTGTGCTAAATCGAGGTCGAAAAGTCCAACTCCATGTCATTGCATTAGAAAAATAAATAACATGCACCTACCAAAAAGGAGAAAAGTTAGAACAAAGAAAAATTTAAGAATGAGTAAAGGCCTCCATCCTTGTCGAAGGAGATGTTAATCCAACACAAAATATACGTGAATATCCAAAACATGGAAGGATAATGTTGTAAGGGAATTCGATAAGAACATGGATTTAGACACACATATCATGACCTAGCAGCCACCAAGTTGATGTTGGAAAACACCTAGCAGTCACCAAATGGTTGGAGGAATGTAAGGTTTAACCGAAGGCCCACCAGGCCAAATCAAGATGCAATAAAGGCAAAGAATACAAGTAAAATTCAAGAAATAAAATTAAATATTTTTTAATAAATTTTACCGAAGGAAAGTTTTTAAATATTCAAACAAGCAAAATTTGAGGATGAGCAATTAATAAGGTACTTTTTGTTTCATTTACAATTTTGCACTATTATAAAAACTAGGTTGGCAAATCCAATTACATTTCAAAAATAACATTTTAAAAAGTCTTGGATTATCTCAATCAATACATTTAATCCTACCAAAAGGATTGTGTTCAACAAAGGTGGGAATACCATATCCAGACGAATGAAGGTTTTCCAAATAAGGGAGAATAAACCCCACCGAATACTAGTCCCCCCCGCAATGACCATCAAAACATTCCAAAAAAAAGGCATTATACAGGCCATTGACCATGCTTTTGTATGGCATATCATCTATGAGCAACGTGTTCCCAACATGAGTATAAAGATAAATAAAAAAGAAAATGTCAAGGTTCTTGTGGAAAATTGGCTTATCAGGTTTATTTAGTTGGAAATGTGGATTTTGCATGTAAAATTAATGGTCAAGGACTCTAGAAGCATGTATAACGATTTTTATTTTGTGTAATTATCATAGGTAATTATATATATTGTGATGTTAGGATGCAGACCAAATATAGACTTGGAATTGAACAAAACATTTCTCCAAGAATTCCTTTAATCCAAGATAGAGAATGACAATGCAAAAACCTCTATTGAAATGTGTTGCAATCAAAACTCCATTTAGATCAAAGATCACATGAAATGGATTCACCTTCTCCATAAGCAAACAAGGCATTTCAGAGTCAACATTCGAATCAAAGGAATTTCATCCAAGCTTACTACAACAACCGCGCATGAATTTGGTAACTCTACATCTTTCGCTTGAAACATTTGAGAATCAAAACCCAAAGTCAAGGGAATTTCATCCAAGCCAGCTTCAACAACTGCATGTGAATTTGGTGACTCCATATTTTCTTCCTTATTTTTTGCCTCCTTAGGAAAAGGTGCTTCGATAATTTGAAAAAAATAAAAAAATAGTAGTTGTAAAAATCCAGACATAGATTGACCATAAAAATCAATGAAATTGGAAAATCCAAAACAACATTGGAAGAAAGGAGCAAAAAAAAATATTTAAACTACTTACTATGGATGTTGAATGATTTCTATAAAAACTGGTAAAACAAGCCATGGTGCATTTTTCAAACAACGTTCGGAATTTGACATCATCTTCCTTGATACTTTTAATGGCGCCAAAAGGATAGAGCTCCACAAAAGTGGGAACACAAAACCCAAAGTAATGAAAAAACTTTAAGTATGGGAGAAAAGTCTTCATTAGATAATTTATTTTTTTTGGCGCGTACTCATAATACTCAACAAAGATGGCATTATAGGGTGGATTTAGGTAGGTTTTGTAAGGCGTATCATCTACCAACAATGTATTCCCAAGGTGAATATTAAGATACCTAGGGAAGAAATTAGAAAGGTTTTTATGATAAATTAATTTATCATGAGTGAAACGATCGATGTGATAATGGCCTTGCTTGATGGGAAACTATATAATCTTTCACAGATCCCAACCCATAATCCTTTGCGGGTTGATCTCAATACCTATCTCTTTTGTTTTTTTTTCAAATAGGCATGCATTGTCACAACCTTAGTTTTGGGCTTGTGACCAAAGTAAGGGTATGGAAAGGTGCAAGTTGAGAGTGTAACCTAGGAATCACATTCACATTCCTAGGAATGTGAGAGAGTGTAAGTGAATAAGCCCACACACTCCCAAGTGGACTCCCACTTTGGGAGTTGGAATCCTTACGAAGTCCTAAATTTTTGGCGAGTGATTTTAGGGGTCAAAACTCATTAGATTGAAAAGTTTTTTATACCATTGAAAATTTCTTGAGACTTAAATGTCTAAACTGGGCTCACATGATTCATTTGAATACGTAAAACACAAGTTATGGTCGAAAGAAGGGCCGTGAGTCAAAATGGCAATTTTACTCCTGACCATTAGAAAATGGGAATTGCCCTGAAATACATGTGTATAAATGGCGTGTCACATAGTTTTGGAAAGCTCTCAACAAGGGTTACAACTTTGCTTATAACCTCACCTCAATTAGAGGTCTACACAAGAAGTTATGGGCCTCCAAAGTTTTTGAAGTCCAAATTTCAAGAATTTTGGAAATTTCGGGACTCCCAAGACAAAATGATAATTAGATGCAACCCCTGTGGTTAATCATAGAAATTACTATAAGGGGGAAGGTGGTGGCTTCCCCAAGTCTGGGCCATGGTGAGTCTAATGAGTTTGTGTATTCTCATGATTCGTTCGTGCACCAAAAATGATCCAACTATGCACTAACCGACTTGTTGTTTGGTTTGTGCATGTCTGTGTGATAAGTTGACCCACTTGTCATTCATCCTAGTCTTGATAATGGAACTTTAGCACACCCCTTTTACCCTCGAAGTGCTATGAGCTAAAGAACATACCCCAATTCTTTCTTCCATTATTTTCACCTTTGGATTCGCATTTGAATTTTTCAAGGAATTTGGGGGTGTGTCATGCATCTTGGCAAGTAGAACAAATGTCCATATATCGTTGGTAAACTATTTTAAACACCCAAGGAAAAAATCCTTTAAATTTGGTCTAGGTACAATGTTTTTATTTAGTAAGGTAGGACCCCAAGCCAAATTAAATGGCGGAGGTAGGAGGTGATTAACTTTGAAACACTCCTTCCCAACAAGGACCCCCTTCAAATTGAAAATCATGTGCAAAGGATTCACCTCTGCGTCCTTTACATCCTCTACATCCATAGGAGGAAAAGATTTAAAACCTCTGAAAACAAGTTTTCTCCCCTTATTTTCCTCGGCAATCCCATGGAGAATTCCAAGAAGTGCATCATCTTCGGCACCATAAAATCCTACAAGAGGTGAATGTGGTCACAATGGGACCAATCGCCGAAAAGATATAAAAGACGAAGTTGGAAACGGAAAACCTTGATTGGGCGAATTTAGTCCCATCAAGTTGTCCAAGTAACTAAATTGTTGTCCTTCAAATTCCACCAGGGCTAAAAAAGACCCAAGTTTGTCCCAATCATTTGAATCCTCAAATTTGTACTTGTTAAAGTCATCGGACAAAGATTCACATTCACTTGCAAATAGAAAGTAAAAAAGGGTCAAAATTTAACCTAAAAAGAAAAATGTAAAATAAACAAATTCAAAATTAAAAAGAACTTTGAGAAACAAATGGCAAGGATGTAATAAAAAGCCAAATATTGGAAGGAAAAAAGCTTGAAATAAATATATGTAGGCATAACAAAAGCACTTGATTTTTATCCCATGCGACAAAATTTTCCAATTCTTCAATATCATGCCAGTCTCATGACCAACAAATAAGACAATCTGGCAGCCACTAGATTACAATGTCAAGAGGCCACCAGATAAGACAATTTGGTGGCCACCAAATCGTAGTATCTGAAAGCTACCAATTGGTCGATCTAGTGGCCAACATATCGACCTATTTGGTGGCCACCAAATCATTCCATTTGGTGACAGCTAATCGATTTATTTAGTGGCCACCAGTTAATTGATCTAGTGGTCACTAGATCATGCTATCTAGTGGAAATTAATTTACCTATTTGGTTGCCACTAGATCATTCTATCTAGTGGCTGCTAAATCGTTGTATCTAGTAGCCACTAGGCACACCTATTTACTGGTCATTATAAAAACATAAATGTGGGCCACCAGATGCAAAATATTTGGAACCCAAAGCAATAAAAGAAGGATATTAAACTACCTAGTGGCCACTAGATGCATACTACGCATTAAAGTAAAACTATGAAATATCCTAAGTAAATGTATTCATAATTTAAATGAATTGTATAATGCTTAATGAGAAGAGCCATTAGTTATAAGTTAATCTAGCTCTAGGTGAGTTCAATTCTTCCAAAAGAACTTGTCTTTTGATCTCTGTACTAATATCATCATCATTGACATCCTAGACATCATCTTCCTTGGTAGCATGTGGCTATCTATAATGGTTTCGTAAAGTAGATGTCAGGCCATGCTAATATATCACTTGATGGCATTTCATTTTCTGTCATTCTCCTTTTTCCAACCGCACGAAATTAAGAATCCTCAAGAGCAACAAATTACCACTACCTACTATTGTGCTCACCTCTCTAATAACAACCTTGTAAACAACCTTCCTCTTGTTTTTCTTCCTTCTTGCAAGAACAAAGGTATCTACTTCTTGCTGTTCTTCTTCTGTGGTTAACCTTTGTTGTTCAAGATTTGCAGCTGTGGTTGGAATAAAAATTACAAGGGGCACTGGATTTGTATTATATAAAATCGATAGATTGGTCATTGCAATTTCTTCAACTTTGTCGAGCAAGTCCATTGGAACGAGCTCAAGGACCCAAATTTTTTTCTCTTGCACATTGCATCGATACTAGTTCAAAATCCTAAATGGACAACAAACCTAAATCATATACATAAATTTAAGACTCACGAGAACTTACTAGGCATAGATTTGTTAACATTACATAGTCGAAAATAGTGAAACACACCATTCCACCACACAAAAGTGGTTGTAGAATGAATTAAATGGTGTCGAGGTTGAGTTTGAGCTTATACAACTCTACTCTTTCGAAAATGGACAATCAACAATCTGGACCCACACTAGAAGATGCCTTGACACCAAAATCTCCTCTTGCATAGACTTTTTCTCCTGTGAAAGAAATAGGTAAACATATACCAAAAGTGGCAAGTTCATCCACAAGCTCGATGACCTTGATAAAGGAACTTCCTACTTAGAAGCCTAGTAAAATGTGTACTCCATAGAAATTTCATCCATGAAGTCATCTTCCTAAAGTGTTATAACCAAATTGTTAAAAGACTTTTGGTCAAAAATACATACAATTGCTTTGAAGGAGATGTTCATGGACAACAAGCTCGAAAACATGTTCTTTTAATTTATTTGAGACAAATGTTTGGGTCCTTGGTTAAAGAATTTGTAGTCTAGAAAACAACAAATAACCTCCTAGGCTTACTGTTTAGGAAATTTACATTCCTTGAAAAGTCATCCACAACATCCTTAAGGATGTCAAGTTGTAAAAGCAAATTGACCCTATAATGCAATTCTAGGTGAACATGGCCAATCTATGGGTTTTCATCAATTGACCTTGAAATCCACTCCTTGAGAACCTCATTAAATTCATCAAAGGGAGGATCCTTGGATGGATTCATACGGATCTTCCCCTTGAAGAAATCATTGTTTAGCGTCCTTTCCAACATCACAAACACCTTATTGTACTTATGTTGCAAGTTCATTTTTTTCCACATCTCTTCAGTGTAAGGTTGTGGATTTTGTGCTATTGGTTGAGGATGGATCTCATTTTTAATCTCCTTCCATTTCTTGACTTTGTATCAAAACTTTATCATTGTCAAGAGGTGTAGATTGCCTCCCATCCTAGGCGGACTTTTGGTGTTGTTGGAAATCCTCAATGAATACAATTTTATGAAGGTGATTTTGTTATTTTTAGACCTTAGGTAGGAGGGTGCAATGATGTTAAAAGGAAATATTTAATCCAAGGCTAAAATGCTTTTTTTACAAACATTCATATGGCTTACACATGCCAAATATTTTTTCCCAAAATTAATGGAAACATATTATATAATGGATTTACCATCCATGTGATAAAAACTCCTTTAATCCTAAAGTGTTTTTCACTATATTTCAACTTGTATAATGGTGTTTAATGTTAACTTTTGAAAAACCAATAATTTAACATAATGTGTTCCAATGTTTAAGGAACTTGATGTTTAAACATATAACAAGTAAATTTATTAATATATTAAATTTTTATAGTACTTTCTATCTTGTAAAAATTCCATCTTGGTGAAGTTAAGGGCTTGATTTGTGTCTATGATTGTTTCATAATGATGGACATGGGTCACATGTAGATTAAACATGATTACATTAGGTAGCTAAAGTAGGTAACTAGGTTAAGTAAATAGATTTAATAGTAAGGTGTTATGGCATTGACATGTGTCACATGGGCATTGATAGGTTTCCATAAAAACAAGTTAGCTAATGTGTGCCATGTGTACGGTAGGAAACTTTCAAGGTTACATATATTGAAAAGTTTGAATAGATTAATAATATAAAATGACATGTGACTACTGTAGATATGTGTTTTTATGCTATTTTTTTAATTAAGTTTAATCATATTTTTAGTCACATTAGACAATGGTTAGTTACAATTTTATTTAATTAATTAATTAATTAATTGATTGATTTTCTTTATGGCTGACATTACTGGCAAATTGCGTCAACTAATGTCACAAGCCTTTGAATCCCCAAACTCAGGGATTTTTTTTTAATGTGCTCCAAGTAAGATTTGAACCCACAACCTTTTTGACCACACTCTAAGGCCTTAACCACTAAGCCATCACCTCACATGATGACAAAAATTCATGAATTTTTGTCATGAAAATTCATGACATTGCAAAATATATAAACACATATTTTGAACAAAAAAATGATTTTTTTTATCATCACTATTTGATTTAATTGATTTGGTAGGTTTATTATTACATTGAACTTTGTAATTTTTTTAATTAAAAAAAATGTGTAAATCATAATTTTTTAAAATACTCAATAAGCAACAAATGCATCCTTTGGAACTTTGAATTGAGTTATATATTCAAATAATATTTAAACACATCTAATTTACTAACTTTCATGAAATTTTGTGATTTTTTTCCATTTCAAAATGTACAATAACTAAGATGATTTTAAATATTTATTTAAAAATTTCATGTGTAACGTCTGAAATATGATTACTTAAATAAAACATTTACTTTCACAATTACATCAAAAAATTTAATTGCTTTAGTTTCAAAACATGAACAAATAATTAAATCACTTCATTTAAAAATTCATGCATAATGTATTGAATCTTTGATTGAGTTATAATCTATAATTATTTAGGCAAAAATAATTTATTATCATAATCATATTGAACTTCATGGTTCCTTTCAATTTCAAAAAAAATTCAACATTTGTTTCAAAAATTCAAATAAGGTTTTTTCTTTGCTTGGGTTAAAAAAAATTCAGATAATTATTTGGGTACATTTGGTTTCCTTACTTTCATCATTGACTTCAATTTTATAATATTAGACATTCCGTTAATTTACATATTTTGATTTATGCCACATATTTATCAAAAATTAATTTTTTAAAACATATCTTTAAAATATCATAAAAGAACAATTTCACTTTTGAAATTATGGTATTAAAATTTGTATGCCTTCAATGTTATATCAATGTTTGTAATAAAAATAAAAGAATTGAATTCAATGTTAGAATGTTTTTGTGGTAACAATGGATTTTATTATAATTTTATAAAAAAATAAATTATTATTTTTAAAATTTCAAATTTAAATGAGACTTTGTACATTAGTTTTATTCTATTTTTATTAAACTAAAAGAAGTTATTTTATTTTATTACTCCATTTTACTTGTGTGATGTGTCATTTGATCATAAATAAATAAATAAATAGATGGTTTAATTTGGGTCTAATTTCATTTGGACATATATATGCATTTAATTGATTCATTACAAATATGAATTGAATCATGAAATTTGAATAATTCAAGATTAACATGTACATTTGATTAATTATTATGATTTTTTAAAATAATTTTGATAAAAGTAGAAAATTTTTAATTAATCCTCCATTTTTTCATTACCTTTTTTCAAATTTTCTTCCTCATAAATTATATATTTATTTGAATAATTATGAATAATAATTGAAATCGTGAGAACTATGTCTTTTGTCATTTTTTTTGTAATGAAATTTTTAAAATGAAAACAGATTTTTTTCCAATTTATTAATATCGCATCATTTTAAATAACATTATAATCATGTGTGTTATATTTTATGACTAATTTTGGTCATGTTAATTGTATTAATCAACATAGACAAATGCACATAAGCACTCACATTTATCATGTGTGCAACATATTATTTGATTTGACTATAATGCTAAATTTTTTAATCATAATGAACATTGCTACTTTTGATCTTAATGACAATGGACACATTTAATCACTTTAGACTACTAGTGTATTCTAAATATTGACTACATAGTCATTTTAAACATGATGTTAGTAGCGTACAAAACCATGTTTTTAGTAATAGTGTGTGGCACAAATTAAATATGTAACAATTGTTGACCAAGTACACCAATCAAAATATCATTACTTAATTTTTTGACAAGATTGGAATGCCACATGTACAACATATTGAAAATCATAACACATTATTTATTGCTGTACATATGGTGTTACAAATATGTTGCTTGTGTCATGCATAGTTAGTTGAAATTTAATTGACAAAAAGTTGAATTACAATCATGATTATAAAACTACCAAAACTAGAATGTGGGGACAATACACCCAATTGAAATTAACTAGAGAAAATAAAATCATAGTACAAACATAATTTGCTTATCATTATCAACTAAGAGTGCAAATCCTATAATGTCCATGTGATGAATGGTGCAATTATAAGTTGACACATAATTCAATAACATCATAATGCACCAAGGACAATTGCCCAATAAAAAGACTATGCAAGAAAACATTACTCACACATGAATAATGGTACTACTTACATCATAAATGTGTTAATGTTAATAAATATTTGTTGGAATGATGAAAATAATCTCCCACAAGGCAATTGTTGTATGCCGATGCAAATGTTAATGTGGACCCATTGTTGGCTTGTTTAAGTGCTTGCATTATTGTTTTATTGGCCCATGTTTCAACTTTGTAAGCTTATTCATGTCTGCACCCTATAATTTTGAATTGAAGAAAATGAAAGTTGTTAAAAATAAAAAAACTTAATAGGAATCAAAGTAATAATGTGCATCAAGAAAAAAGTTATCCATTAGTTGCAAACACATTTTGATTTTTAAAATTCATCAATAGTTATAAATAAATAAACTAACAACAAAGAAAGAAAAAACACCTTGGAAGATGGAAAAAGTTAAACTTACATAATTGGCAAAAATGGCACACATCTTAGTTTACCTTACACATAGTTGACACATAATCAAAACCCAATCAAAACCTAGTCAAACCTAATCAAACTCAGTTGAAATCTAGTCAAATTTAGTCAATTCAAAAAATTCAAATCCAAATAGAATACAACTTTTCACTCCATGTGCACTTTTTTTAAAAAAGTGTTCAAGTTCTAATGTAATATTTGCAACACTATTTGGAAAAAAAAAATTAAAAAAAGGGCATGTTGGAAAAATTGAATAATAATCAAAAACCTTTTGCCTACATACTTGAATGCCATTGACATGCATTGATGGTTGAAAAACTTTATAACTTTGGTTTCCTCACTATTCAGTTCTTGTTTTTCAACTAGTGGAAAAAAAATAAAACCAGCAAAAGTTCAAAGAAAACAAAAACTAAAGGGAACATGGTGGTCTTTTCACAAAAATAACATGGTAAAAAGGTTTAGGGTTTTATGGGTTTTTAGGGTTTCCTTGGTAAAAAAATTATTTATAAAAAAATAACATTTCACATATTTTTCTATGCTATCTACATGTCAATTCGAAAAATAACATGTAACATGGTAAAAGGGTTTAGGGTTTTATGACATTTTAAATTTTCCTTGGTAAAAAGGTTATCTATATATAAAAAAAGGTTATTGACATATTTAGGGTAACCCTAAACATTCAAATATTCTTAAGCTCCTTTTAAGAATATTTAAACATTTACAAAGTTTGTGAGTGACATGCGTGATGATGGTTTCAAAGCTTCATAAGCTTGGTGAGCTTCGTGTTATCCACATTTATTTACATTGACATCGCATGACCTTAATATGCTTAATAAGTAGATAGTTCAAAGAGTGCAACATTTGAAGAGAAGAAAAAATAACTTAAGCATAATGAGTAAAAGAAAATCATTTAAAACTAAATTGATGATGAAAGTTTGAACCCCCAAAATGAAAGACTTGAAATTCCCCTACATGCAAAAAACAAGCTACATTTAATGAAAAAGTTCATGAATTAATGAATGACATGTGAGTTTAAACTTAAACACAAGTTGGGCTTAAGAAATAACAAAAGAAAATAAAATAAAACTAGAGCAAAGGGAAATCCCAAAGTTTGAATGGAAATGTAATATAAAATGGAGTCTCAGTACATGGTTATAGTTGGGATGTTGATTATGTTTTAATTATGCAAGTTGACATGGTTCCACTTCATTGTCAACTTTAACAAATGTAATTCAAAATTTGAATTTCCCACCAACACATTGCTACCATTATTATATATTATTCATTCATTCATATTATATTCCACATTGAATTTTTGTTTGTCTTACATTATTACAATTGTAGTGGATTGTTGTATGCTAATAGATAAAATGATGTTTTTTTAAATTAATAAAAATATTTTAAAATAATTTGGATACTATGTAAATGTCATTTTGAGTTTTATAAACTAATCATATCAAGTGTCTAAATTGCACTTTTTTTAAAGGAATAAAAAGGAATGCATAAAATCATACAATTGATTTCAAACTATTTGTACAACAAAAAGATCCTCCTTCTATGAAAGTCCATGTTCATTTAATGAATTTGATGAAAAACCAAATCATACAAAAATGTCAAAGTTTTGAAATCTTGAAAGAAAGGGCTACAAGGCAAAGGACTTTTTTTTTTAACCATTTGACAAAATTTAAATTATGTTCAATGGGTTCAAAATGTCTAGCTTTACGTATAGGTCACATGTGCAAGAAATAATTTTGCTAAAAAAATTGTTTAATTGTCCATTGAAATTAATTTTGGGATTTTCTAAGATTTTGGACATTTCTAACTATAAACCAAAATATTCATACACAATTATATATGAATGTGAAAATTCACCATTGTCATATAAATTATCTTAAATTGGACTAATCAATTTTTCTCACTTAAATTTGTTTCAAGTACATGTTATTTGCAAAAAGTAACCCCACGAAAATCCTAGAATCCTTTCTTTGGTACCCCAATCATAAATGGACTCCCACATAATATGCCACATCACCCATTCATCCAGATTCATCCATCCATTCAATTCCCAAGCCATTTCCATGAAAACAATGTACAAGGCTCACCAACATAATTGAACCTTTGTTAAGCTAGGTTAACTTGCTTAGCGTAGTTAATTACCTTAACATACCTAACTAGTTACCCTACTTGGCTCAGCTTAGGTAGGTAGGTAGATAATAGGTTGTTTTAGGGTTCATGTCTGGGTAAGCAAAAATTGTATATGAACAATCATCATCTATTGCACAGATTTCACAATCTTCATTCAGCTCTTGCAGCAAGATGTAGATCATCATCATCATTGTAGAAGCAAGGTAGTTTATGCTGCTTCAGCAAGAAGCATAGTCCAGATTTTACAATGTAGATTCTTGAAGTTGCATGCAAACAGTTCTGTTGATGGGTTGTTTGCATGCAACTCCAAAGCTTGATCCACCATCTTGGCATAACTGTTTAGTTTCATAGCTTGTTACAGATTACAGAGAGCATTAGCAGAGGAGGCTACAAAATCATGGCAAAAGATATCTTATGCAGAAACATCTTGCAGAGATTATTCCTTACATGAGGAAAACATGGCTGCCAGTCTTTCTGACTCGTATATGTAGCTCCCCAAGAGTCGAGAATTTTGCCTCCTCCCAGTCAATCTAAATGTTAATTCTTATGTCTGATTCCATGGGAGGGTGTGGAGGATCACAGACAGACACAACTGTCGAGGTGCGAGATGGATTTTGTTGTCCAAGACCAGCACAACAACAGCATCAGAGAGCACTCTTGACGTAAGCATTTTCATCAAAGATAGCAGCAATGTCTCACTCATCATGCAGAGCATGTGACAAATGGCAGATTTTTCTCATTTGTCACCAGTAAGTCCCCTGCGTTTCACTGTCACTCAATCTAATTGATTCACTCTTACATATGCTTTCTTGTGTCCTTCAGCCAGTGCAACTCTGGCCATTTTTAACGACATGAGGAAAAAAAGAATTGGGGACCCCAGGAAGGGGAGGCATAATGAAAATTCACTCAAAGAATTATTTCTGAACTAAGTGTCAGGTCTTCACCAGTTGCGAGATTGTAGATTTGTGTTGCTGTGCCAATGATACTGATCACAATTGCCATGATAAGCATGCCCCAAGCAAGTGCATGGTTCTCGTGACCAATTTTGGCACTCCATTTTGAAGTAGAGCTCCTCAGCACAACCAATGCTGGGAACATGAAACCAAGTGAGTCCTATTGTAGCACCTGTGAACTGAAATGCAATCCATATGTTGGGTACCACAGTTGATCCTATGAAAGCCAATGTCGAGAGCAGAGATGTAAGTATTGCGAATCTTAAGTTGCTTTTGGCCAGTGCAAGTGCCCGAGGAAAAAACACACCATCAATTGTCTGCCTCAATGAATAGTGAATTACTGGAAAGATGAGCATTAGGTGAACAGCATAGACAATTCGGATCACATCATTCAAGACATGGCTAAATCGAATGCGCAGGTTGGTGTCAAAGTTAGCAAGGACATCTGAGGCTGTGAGGCTATCAGAACCCGCTTCCATTGGCTATATAATCAATTCTGTGAGGCTCGTGGCCACTTGTTTTTGTTATTAGAAGACAAAAGATCTCCCATGGCCCATGTGCCCCGCTTAATGAGGAGGGCCTTTGTGGCCTTTTTTCCTAAGTCATTTGTTAGTTACAGAAACTCTTTCATTTCAAACTTTAGTCCTGGGATTCCAAATATAGTCTAAACTGCTGAATTGCTTTCTTTTGTATGAGACTTTATTAGACCAATCTTTGTGATATCAATCCCTTACCACGGTTTAACTATTATGTCAGTGTTTATTCCAGGTTTCTCCCAGCACCCACTGATTTCCTGCCATTCTAGTACTTGGCAACAAGTCTCTTGCCCAAAGTTGTGTAATGTCAATAAGGCAGGGATGAAAACCACATCTTGAGAAGACTTCAACACTGTCCTCCATCCTCCCCTTTCCATGCACTTCAACTGCTTTTCCTTGGCACCTTGTGTGACTCATCTGAGCTGGTCCTTAATATGTCTTCCAAGTTCAATTGCAAATCTCTTAGCCAAACCTTGCAAACAATTGAAAGACTATTATAACTCATTGTATTCTCCTGAAGTCTGCCATTACAGAGATTAAATTGGGAATTCATTGCAACAGTAAGTTTTTCAAATATTATGACCTGGGATTCTATCCTTAAATTTTCATTTTTACAGATTCAATTGGGAATTATCACCTTATTTATGATTTATTATCATGCCTCTAGTTTTGAGTACATGTTTTAAAAGGGGAGTAGCTTGAAATTCAAATGGAAGCATTATTTGCTACGAAGAGTAATTCATCTAGACTGTTAACATGTGTAGAAATTATAATATCCACATTCATTACTTGAGTTTCACAAGAAAGCAACAATTTATTTTATTTTTGTTGCTTATTCACATTCGACAAAGAATAGTGGCCATTGGAGAGTATGCATCAAATGTGTGCTCCAAGTGTTATAGCAAGGATTGGAGTAGAACGAAAATCTATAGGATATTGAAGACAATGAGGAACAAACAAGAAGAATATCCTTGTAAATTCCAAAACGAATCCAAGACATCAACCTGTATTATGTCATTTGAAGGAGAGAACTAGACAGAAGAGGTCATGAAGATTGATAATCAACACAAGAATCCAAAGTTAAATGTAGAAAGCCAAGCATTTCAATGTCCCTTCAAGGACCCGTCATCATGTGAATGAAGATGAAGGCTACTGGTGCATATATATCACCTTAGCTGATAGAAAATTACTCATAGGTGGTAATTGAAAATATCTTCGACATTGACTAAAGGAGGGGCTCCCTTGCACCCAATCAATTCTCAATTAGTTACATTACAGAAGGTTTTTTCGCTGGTTTTGATGGAGATAATAGCAGACTAATATATAACATACCTATGTATGATGGATTTTGGAAATCTTAACAATATATTGAACTTTTTTGTACATGGTTTTTGAGTGTGAAGAGAATTGCAAATATTCTTTTTTGCACTGGGAGAACCTTCATCCAAGTTTTGCATGGTAATTTGGAAATCATTATGAAACTCGAAGCTTACGGATCGTAAATGTATCAATTCGGAAACAGTGAGTATATCATGCCCTCAAGTGGTGGATATATTTCCCAGAATTTTTTCTTGACATGTACACTCACACAACAGTAGTTCGGATTTGGCAAACAACTATGAAGGAAAATGGAGCATTTGTCCGAAGAGAGCACCTGGAGTGCTAAAAATTTGGGCCAGAACGTCCTTGGGACAATAGTTAATGGTTTGAGTACTATTCACTAGGAAACCTTATGCTGTTGTAGTCCAGTTCAATCAAGCTCCCATTAATAATCAATGTACATTGCAAGCTTGCAACCTACAGTTTCGCTTCAGCATAAGCGGAATACTGTACTCGAGTTGACAATCTTAAATGATGCATGACTTCAACGAGGCGCTCATTGATATTAAACTAATATTGCACAAGAATAAATTCACATAATATATCAAACGAAGTATTACTGTTCAGTACAGTAGATAATATCAGACGAATTATTACGGTTCACCATAGTACTAGAATTTTCAGATATATGAACTGAAGTATCAATGTTCAATATGGTACTAGATGCAGGTAAACATTCAGATATGTCATTTGTAATAGGACTGATCTCAATATATACTTGCTAGAATATCCTACCTGCAGCACAACAGTATTCACATCTTGTGCCAGAAACGGTGTCGATCTGAATTGCAAAGGCAATATGCTCTATAGCGCAAGTTTATATCAGTACCAGTAGTAAATGTACCAGGAAGTTCAATAAAACGAACTCACAGTTCAACCAGTAATTACAAACCGAGGTGAATATCCTCAAGATTATATGGGACCAAATGAATGTACTACGTGATTCAACAGTCTCTCCTCCGACAGGAGTTACAGCTGCCACTAAAGTAGCAAGTGCTTAAGAATCTGAAGCTAATTCCAGTGTGATTTTGTGGTGCGCCGCGTTAGTTGATTTTTATTTATATGATCCAAGTTGCAGCTGGCTGCAGTAGAAGTAATCGACAATCGACAAAAAGAGGATTCGACTAAGTACCAGCTCGCAAGTGGATTCTACGAGATCTAGTGTTGCCTACGATTCACACACAGCTGTTCGAGCACGTCGACATTTCCCATGCCAGAGCTGCTTTTTCACAAGCAAGTTCAGTACTCAAGGAAACTAGGAGACAACCAAAATGCGGGGCCTAAACTTCGAATTCATTTGTTGTTGAAATTGAAGAGGAAAAGCAGGATATCTTGAAATTCTGGAGCTATAAATTGGCCGGTCAGGAGCACATGTTTTCATTCTGGGAACTCTTACCTCGATATTGAGCTAGATCTACACATGGCTGGTCGAATGGGTCTTCGTGGGTCTAAAGCTCCCATTGGAGTTTCACCTTTGCTCGTGATTGTTCTGCTTGCGTTCCATGCTTTAGTGCTGCCAGCAGCTAGCAGACCACTTCACGAGGCAGAAGCTACCGTACAGCCTGAGAAAGTCACTGTCGAGGCGTCTGAGGTGAGTCGTGATGTTTGCACAGCGGTAGCCGTTATTTTGGTAGTTGGCTGACATCTGACACGTCTGTGATTACATTTTCCTGCTTAGAACCGGCTACCCGCCGTCATGAACATGAAGGACTCTACACTTGAAAGGTGCAGGGACAGTAGTTTTGTGTGTATCTGGGATTTGTACAGGTTAAACAACTGATAGCTGTGAATTGATGTGCACATCGACTACACCTCTGCAGCGGATTAAACTGCTGTGCTGATCGTAAGTTGCCTATTAAATCCTTCGAGTACATGTCCAACGATGCAATGTAGAAAGGCATTTTTAAAGCACTGGATTTGCTGCTCGTCGTTTCCAATTCCACCAACATGCTAATTGATCTACGTCTAGAACTCAGTATGCATACGTCTGAAACTGAGATGTTGCAGGTACGAGCTGAAGAAGCGTCTGCTGATGAGTCGACGTCCATCGACGGCGTCGTCCGCGTGAGCAGAAATATGCTCGGTGCGTGCACATTCCCAGCTGACCCGTCGTCGGTACGTGTAAGCTAATTTCAGAAACTTGTCGAGGAAACGTTGAGATTTAGAAAATACACGTACGGTGAAATGCCTGTCACCTCTCTGGTGTATCAATCGATGTCTAGATCTGGTTACTAGCTTGAATTGGTGGTATCTTTTCTTGAAGGTTGTCGCCGGGAGATTTTTCACGATTGGGTGGAACAAAATTATACGATCAGGATTTTAGAGGCTGCAAAAGAGCAAAAACTGATAGTTGATTTCTCGCAGAGGCAGCATCAAGGGAGTCAACAAGTCAGATAGCTGAGAAAATAGAATTTTTCAAGCCCTCGGCGAGGATTGAACTCGCGACCTTTCGCTTACGAAGCGAACGCACTACCACTATGCTACGAAGGCATATGCGATGGAATGTTTCGTGTAGAATTTTTCAATACTCTGTAAAGATACTACGGTTTACACACCTTTCACAGCAAAGATTTTTGCAATCCCTCGTGTGAACCTCGAAAAAATGTGAAAATGCCCTTTGTGTTTTGTAGGCTTTTGCATTTCCCCCTCAAGGAGTTGAGTTACATGCTGAAATCCACCACTTAACTTGATTTTCTCAAAACTCTATGTTAAATTTCAAGGGATTCCCCCCTAATGTCAAGGGGGATTTGTTTAGTTTATTTGTCAAGAGAATTTCTGGAAAACCTGTGTGTTAAATTTTAAGAGATTCACCCCCAGTTTAGGGGGGATTTATCAAGTTAATTTGTAAAGTGAATTTCTGGAAAATCTGTGTTAAATTTGGTTTCAAGGGGGATTTGCTCAGTTTAATTGTGAAGTGAATTGACAAAAAATCTGTGTTAAATTTTACAAAATTCCCCCTTGGTTTCTAGGAGGATTTGTGGAGGGGATTTATGAAAAATCTATGTGTTAAATTTTAATGGATTCTCCCCTGGATTCTCTGGAGTGAATCTAATAGCCTACCTCCAAAAACTAGAATCCAGTCCTTCATTAGACACTATTCATTAGAATTAGTAGTTCCTTTACCAATTGGAGAACCTGGGCCAATCTCCTCCTCTTGAATTGCCAATGCCCACCACATCAATGTTGCTGCTTCCTCATTACTTCCCAGTGAATGTAATATTGAAGCCAGGCAGTTGCATACCTCTCCTGCAGAAGCAACCACAGTAACTGATCTAGACTCTTTTCATCAGATCCCGGACAAAAGTTACTCTAATTATTTGCTTCAACTGTTCTGCTATGTTAAACTTGCTAACTGATTTGTGATATATATCCTAAGACAACATTCATGGAGCTGCTGCCTAAAAGAGAAAGCTCCCCCTAGTTCAGGGCAGTAAAAATCTGTCATGCAATCACTTCACTGCAGACATTCTCCAAATTAACATTTACTCCTACTAATGTGGACTCCAACCAGGGTAACACAAGACACAAAGATCTTACCAACAGTAGCACTATTGGAACCAAATGAACATTCACAAAGTTTCAGAGCTTGGCAAGCAAGGGGCTCTGCCTCATCATCCCGATCCAGATGGTGCAATGTTGTAGCCAAACACTCCAGTGGGATAGAAAGCTGAGGGGAATTGGGGCCCAAGGTAGATGTAACCAGCTTCAAGCTGTGCTGGGGCAATGGTTCACATCTATCATGTTTACCAGATGCAGCATATGATTTAGGCAAGTTCTGCAGATGGACTACCAACTGGGGCTGATCAGAGCCCACTATTCTCTCTTTTACCCATAAATTCTCCTCCCAAAGCTCTTGAGCTTCTTCACTCCTGCATTCAGAAAGTGAAAGTTGCTAACAGCTCCCAATCTTCATCACCTGCTGTCTAGAATTCCTGTCAGATGTGTCTGTTAGACTTCAGAATAGACATAATGGGTACAAACAATACTCAAAAGTTGAAAAATGACCTTACCTTTCAAGTAGGTTGAGGAGCTCTGGGAGGTCACTACGGACTGCCTCCATAGTTGGCTCCTTGTCAGCAAATTTGCTGCATCCTTCCATAATCTGGAGTCCCTTGTGGTACAAAGACACAGACTCATCCACCTCACCTGTGAATTGACATAGTGTGATTTGAGTGGAGCTACATTCAATCCAAGAGACAATTGCCAACCATGTGATACTCAGCACAAAGACAGCCATGGTTTCAATACTACACAAACGTAGTGCACAAGTATCACTTACAAGAGACTTATCTCTGAAGCTTGCACACCCCCCAATCTGTGCCACTAAGCACCTTGTCTAGATAACAACCAACTGATAAGTTTAACTTAATCACCTTGAGCAGCTTTAATCCAAGCAAGTGCACATGTGGCTACCCCAACTCTTCCATCATATTCTCCAAATGACTGCTCTGCTAACCTTAATGCTCTGTACACCATCATCACAGCGGCAAACACTAGTCAATCACAATGCCAGAGAGTTTCATGATCCTTCCTGAATCCCTTGGAAGTCCTAGCCAAGAGCTCTTCTTCAATGGATCTAAAGATAGAAATGTCCACAACAATGAACAGCACTTTGGTAAGGATATGTGACAAAGATAGCAGAAGAGAATCAAGACCTGACCAAGGACAACTCAGCCTCATCAACCCTCCCTTCTTCCAGCAAAGAATGCCCCAAATGAGAGAGAGGCATGACAAGAGCTTCATCATCAGAGCCTCTGGTCTTCTCTAAAATGGACAGAACCCTGTTGTAAACTGTCATTCATATCACTGTATGTGGTGGCCAGTCCCAACAACAGCTTCACAATCAGTGGGCTGTCTTGACCTGTTGAAACAAATCTCTAACATCAGTGCTCTCAGTCATCCACACAATTACTGATGAACCAGAATAACTCTTTTCAAATATGGGCCAGCTGTTGTGACCCATCTCTATTGAAGCAATTACAGTGCATGGGCGGGAGAGAGGAGGTGCTCCAAGTCCTTACCATGTAGTTCTTCTTGGATCTTGAGCCTTCTCTGATAATAAGGCAATGCCTCCTCAGGTTTCCCCAAGGAGGTGTACTTGCTACCCATGTGCTCTAGTACTCTGTTGAACAGAGGCTGTGCTGAGTCAGAACCCAATTTGTCCACTACTTCTTTAGTCTGCACAGATCAACTGGTTTAATTCAATTGGCCATTCAAAGGCATTCTTGCCCATGTTTTAGATACAGTTTACTTGTCAGGCTCTAAAAAGACATTGATACCTATTGCACAATCCCCACCTCAAATAAAAGCAAGGAAAATAATTAAAGCAAGTCAATAGATAGCAACACAACATTGGCACGGATAAACTCAAGTAACCACAAACCTCAGAAAGAAGGCATGCCACCTCCTCAGCTTTGCCTAAAATCATGCGTAGCTGGGCAAGCATGTCCAGGATTGCAGCCTGCTCCATCCCTTGGATCCCTGACTCAAATTGCCCCTTAACAGCCTTATATTTGGCCTCAATCATGACATTTGCAGGTGCCTGGTCTCCTTCCTCTATCATCCTATTCATTTCCTCATAAAGCCGGTGTAGCTGTTTCTCAATTTCAGTCATTCCCTTCATCAGGTGCTTCATCTGATTTACTTCAAGAGCACTCCTGTATCAGTTGCACTATCAATTAAATGAGCTTTACTGCTAGAGCCAAGAATTGCTGCCAGCCAATATCCACAACTGACCACACCTCACACAGCCCTTACAGTGAAGGCTTTAAGACAGAACTCCCAAAATTCTACAAACTGCGGCACTCCATCTCCTTCCTTCCTACTTCAAACAGTACATCCAACATAAACCTACCCACCTGGCCCTCATGACTAACATGACTGGGAGTCGAGTATTTTAACTGCGCAAGAACCTGCAACATAGATGTTTAGAAATCAGGGAATATGTTGATGTCAGTGCAGAAAATAAAATAACCCATCTCTTGCAAAGCTTTCTCTGCCATCTCATCGTCATTGAAGGCCATAGCCATTGCGAACTGGTTGAACTGCCCTTCCATCAACTGATCTTCAACATCATCATTGTCTTCCTGTATCTCCACATTGCTGGTGCACTCATTCTGACCATCTATAGCATTCTCTCTACAACAGCATGTGAGATACCAAATCAATTGTTGGTATAGCCCACCCTATCACACAGAATGCAGACTCATGAATAAGTAACTTCTTTGTGGTTGAAAGTGAGGTTCAATACGTGACTGAAGAGGCAGCCACTACCAATCCAAAGCAGGTCCATCTTCATGATTCACATACCCCTTGAGTCACTTTGATTGCCTGCACATTGTAGACATGCAGCCACTCTAGTCCATGTGCACTGGATCCTCTCTCTGCTGGGACTTACTGAAATAAGGTAGTATTGACTACAGTCCTAGAAAATGTGATCCTCTACTAAGCAATTCAAGTGTGGTGGCCCTTCACTGGCAGGGCCATGATGACATAATGTGCAACAACCAAAAACAAGGAAAACGCAAAAGAAATGCCTTAAATATTCAGGGCACTGAACATCGTGGTAGTTTTAAAATTGTGTCTTCAAGAACACAGTACCTATGCTACTGAAACTTGAAGCCCTCTGGCAATGCTGTAAAGAAGCTTTTTGAGGTTTTTTGCCATCCCCAGCATGTATATTTGCTCAATCCATATCCATGTACACCTGCATGGCCACCCCTACTGAGTTGCAAAAGGCTTGAAGACAAGCTCCTTGTACAATATTTGTGGTGCCCATAGCAGCCAAAAGGCTGGCATGAGATCCTTGACACTCAAGACCCTGGTGTTGCATGACACCTCTGCAGAGCAATATTGAGCTTACTGCAACCACCCACATTGATTATTGACCACTTATGTTCCCACATCCAACTGTTCTCTAAACTGCACACCCATCTTTGCTGTGCTGAGAGATAGATAGGTGTGACAAATTTAAAAGCAAGGAAAGCTAGCAAGCTTAACCTTGCTGATGGAAAAAAAATGGCTAACAAGTAGATTGGAAAAAAGTATCATTTTTACATCTAGATAACACAATCCTTGGTCATGCAACTCAAAAATACAGCTACATTTTAGATGACCAAACAGAGACTAGTTTCCACTTGCCATTTCCAGATCAAACAGACTCTGAGACTAACCGTTCTGATTTACCAAACTTCCTCAAAATTCCACACAAAAAGCCCTAAACTTCCTAACCCTAAGATGATCCTCCTTCCCTTATCCACAGACACACACACACAGAATCACAAACTACAGAGTAGTACTCTACAGAAGGTCCAAGAATTCAGTGAGGAACATATGTTGCCAATATAAAAGCTGAATTCATTCCTAGAAATGCTGCTAATCCTGCATCAACATCCAGATCCAACTTGGTAGTAGTCAAGGTTTGTGAAGGTCATATCTATGGCACATTTGAGGTTCTAAGAGAGGAAAGAGTGTTTGTAGCTATATGAGAAAACTGAGGTCCTAATTTGGCCTGCTGTGGCATCCTTTGATGGAGTTCATAGTAAATGTGCAATGGAGTGATCAATAGGATTTGTTTGAGTTTCCAACTTGTTACTCTTCCCTAGTCTGCACATGGAAAAGTGCGAGCTGTAACATAATCTAACCTTGCCCTGTCCTTAGAAACCTTCCACCAAAGCCATTTCATTACATTTGCTCACTGCCTATGTCTTGAATAACCCTATCACAGAGACAAGCAAAGTTACTTGGAAACCACCACTTGTTGAGGGCTCAACCTCATAGTCAAAATTTTCTTCAGAGGTTCGTTCACTACTGCCACCTGTTGCCTGCCTTTGTGGTGCACTCCGAGCCAGCCAATAAAGAGCATCCCGTATAAACAACCTGGTCCTATCTTCCAGCTGCAAAAAAAGTACTCACTATCAGTAATGACTTTCCCTAGCTTCTAAGTCATACAAATTGAATGTGAAGCTCAGTTAGGTACTAAGCCACCTCCTTCCTCCAGATATCAGAAAGAGATCTGAAACCTAATAGTACCTGCTTAATGGTGTTCTCAAGTTGGAGCAGCGTGTCTAATGTAGTCTAATGACCATTTGCAAACAATGTACAGTAATTCAAGGATCGCACATTTGTGGAAGACAATAATCTTCATGACAAATATATGGACAATATATAAATGTACGTAAGCAATGCTTGTTTTCTCAGATTCAGGGAGTTTGAGGGAAGATGGCACAGACTCATCATTTTTGACCAAGGATAAGGTGATTAGGGTTTTGGGTTTAAGGTGCACAAATCGACACAAGGTGCTAACAGCTTCCTGGCTACATCAAGAAGAAAACAAATACACAGAAAGCAAGCTAGAAAGTTGTTATAGGGGAAACAAAAAGAAACTATACAGAAGGGAGCTCGATAATCCAACCTCCCCAGAAACTCATGCCCTATGGATTAATGTATACCTGTGTCCATAGGTACTACACCTCACCGTCTTCCCATTCAATCGGAATTCTGTTGCATATCGGACAGGGTGCCCAGAATTCCGAACATGCTTGACTAGGCATGCCCAGGAGTACCAAAGCCTTGATGTAGAACCTTGAATTTGTGGTCCTCCATTGAACTTTTCTTCAATTTGCTCAAATCTACCTCGAAACAGATCCACCGGGACACCTTCCACCTCTTCACACTCAATGTAGGGAATAAATTGGTAGCTTCCATATCATCTGTTTTCATCACAAAAAGGTCCCCGATGTTGTATCCTGTCCCATTGATTATGGCATGGGAAATCTTTTCAATGGTCTCTTCAAAAATAGGTTTCAGTGTTGTCACATAGGAGCCCTTGTTCAGTCCAATATTTCTGAAGATAGGTCTTTGTAGACTGTGACATTTTGCTCTACAAATTCCCTAACTTTCAGCCCACTGAAATGCCTTTCTGCTCAACCATTTTTTTGCAGGGACACTGTGGCATGATGCACATGAGTTTCCACAATCGCTTCACCTCCTCTTTCACCTCCTTTTTAGAAGACACTACCACAATACCAAGTTTGTGGGTCAGAGGACGTGGTTGAACCAACTAACCCTGCCTCCCCCAACCACAAGAAACCCCCCACTTTGTCAATTTTGAAGCCAAATGCATTAAATTTACAAAGAATAATGTCCAACATGATAATTTGGCACACAGATTGTGTTGCATTAAATTCAAGCTGGAAATTCCTTCATGGTATTTTGGGTTTGGAGCACAAATGCAACAAAATTCTAAAGCAAACATATGCATTAGGAAAGCCCTAAAATTACCTTTCAAATCTGTATCTTGATGCCATGAGTCGTTGATGGAATGCATGCACCGCACGTTGAGGTGGAAATAAACCATCTGAGTCAATTTGTAACTAATTTTGTATTGTGCTCAATGCCATCCGTGCAAGGAATTTTGAATATGAAATTCATTGTCCTTCTTGTTGGTTTTGATGTTCACATAAGTTGAAACTTGTTGCTTATAACCATAACACCAAAACTCATCATGTCCTCCATGTCATCTAACATCATCATCAAGAATTTCTCCATTTCTTGCACAATCAAATTCAACATTAATTTAGTGAAATATGTAACTTGTTATAGTGTTCAGTAATTTTACAACAAATCATGTTGATTTTTTCCTTTAAAACTAGATTGTAAAAGTTTTTCTCCACTATTGCTTCAAGAAATTTTTGGTCTTGTTGGTGGATGTTGAATGTGGTATCTATTGTTTAGATAGACCACCTTATGGTCATAAACTCAATCTTCCACATGATCATGCTAACAAACATGGTAACCACCCACTTTGAATCCACCTACTAGACATTGAATTAGATGGTCCTCCGTTCACAACATCCATATTGCCTACAATCTCAAAGGCTCTTCATCAACATGCGATAAGTGTGGAGAAATCAAATCAAATGGATATGCATAACTCACTTCAAACCCATCAAAAAATGTAACTTTGAATTCTTGTATGATGGGTTTCAAAAACACACATAGCATTTGTCCTTCAAGTCCTCTAATCAATTTCTCTAATGAGGAAGGAATGAATAAAACTAGAAATGGCTGAAAAAGGTTTGGTTTCCTCAATTCAACATTTGAATTTCAACCATCCAAGTATCTTGGTATGTTGTTGTTGTTCACAAAAACCCATCCCAATGAGCTACAAGCCCAATATTTCAAGGATCTCCCTACAAAATAAACATTCCAAACAAATGATTAAAATGAAACTAGCTATAATAGTATATAGATCCTACAATACATACAACATGCATACATCACCTCAGACCATGGGACTCAATTAACATGCCCCCAACACAAATACCAAAGTTAAAAGTTTTCCTACTTCAACAAAAGCATCACATGTTGACACACATTGCTACTCAAAACCATAATGTACCTATGCAACATTTTAATCTCCCCATACATGGGTGCAAATGGGACACAATGAACCAACGAAATTACTAGAAAAAAGGATTGCATGTTTTTTTTGCCAAATTTTTTTTTTCATATGAATGAATTTTGGAACAATTTTTTTTGCAACTTATTACAATAAATGTTTATAGTTGTCCAAGTAGATGAAATGTTTTTTTTTCATCATTTTTGAATAAATATGAATTTTTGAAAGTGTCATGATTCCTTGTAAATTCAGTGTTTTGTTTTTTAAAATAATAATAATTTCAAATCATAACCAATTTTTTTGTTTTACATTTTTATATTTTCTTGTATGATAAACTACAATTTTTTTAACACATCATGTATATTTTACCCAATTTATGTGTGACAAAGGACTTTTGAAGTTTTAAAATTTTTGATCAATTTTGGAAAATTCTTTGAATTTTTAAAATTTTACAACTCCACGTAGCTTAGGGTATGAGTGTTTTTTTAATGTGATTAATAAGTTTTTATTCTCTTAATTTTTTTCCCATCAAATGTGATTTATTATATGAGTCCTTTTGATAGTCCTTTGCAAAATTAACTTTTGTTTAACGTGTTCATATTCACTTTTAAAGGTCCTAAATCCAAAATTTTAAATTTTAAATTTCATCAAATGGATTTTTGGTTTGAATTTCTTGACATTCATATGAATGAAAAAACAATAACTTGCCATGATTGCCATGGCTTTAAATAGAAAAACATAAATATTTATCAAATTTTGATTATTTCTCTTTGCAATCCAACACTCTTTTTGGTTCGTTGGATTGTGATTACACCCACATACAAAAGATGTAGTGAAATTGTATTTCAAATTTGACTAAAATGCATTAAAAAAATTAGAGACAAGAAAACAAAATCACAAAAACAAGCATTATCAGTATGCCACAACACATGCAAATGAAAAAGGAATCAAAACCCATGTACAAACTACAATTTGTGATGTTAATAATGTAGATACTTGAAAAAAAATATTCTTGCAAGCCTAGCTTTAAATATCACCTTTTCAAACTACGGTGCATTTTCTATCAAGGAAGAGTCACAACGGCTAACATAGTTTTGTAATAGCTTGATTCCATATCCACATCTAAATTTTAAGGTATTTGGTCCATTGTAAAAGTCCTCTACACTTGGAGGTAGCTAAGGTGTATGTATTGCACCGAGGATGCCATTACAAACCTGCCACATGTGAAGTGTAGTCATGCCTTGTTTTTCAAATGTCTTCATGAATTGTTCACAATTGGATGGTGCCAAAACTTTAATAGATGCGTGAGCTACAACCCAGGATTTTACAATTGTGATTAATCCTAAAATCATATTACTACAACCAACCTATCAATAAACAAAATGAGAGAAAAAACAAAAGGTTTCAAAGGATGAATCCATAACTACAACACCCTATGAAAAGTCAATAACTAAAATAATTTGTCTTCTAGTTTGTAAAACTACTATAGTGACAAAAAACCATTAGCTAGGATGTATTACAATATGCCATAATATTGTCTTAATTAATTTCCAATGAGAGTAAAAAAACAAAAATGACACCTGCATGAAAAAATAGGTTGGGCTACCCCATCAATGTATATTTTTCTGCCCCGCCTCTCCACGAAATATCCTTGAGAGGATGTTGTTTTGTAGTATAATGGGTGCTTGTGCTTTGTCCATATCTCTTTGTAATTGAATGATCTGTTTGTCAATTGCTAATTGTAGATAAACAGTGCTCTAATATGGGACTGGAAGCACCCTATTAATAAAGGTAACACCTTCTCTAACATCTGAGATAATCTCAACAATGACTGGATCTATGAGAACAGAAAGATCCACACATGTAAAGGAGAAGAGGGATCTTGAACTGGGGGAGAAGAAGGGCATACAACCTTGCAAGACATAAGATCTTCCAATAGTTTTGGTTGGGCTAGGTGTTAATAGTAAGTTGAATTTGACACAAGTTTTCCATTACAACTAGGGGACAAGCATCAAGAGACCTTTGTCCTTTTCCTCCAAGATCCATTTAACAAAACAATCATGTAAAAGACACAAGACAGTCGTTGTAAATAAGAATGTGATAATTTATACAGAAAATCTGCATCATAATGATTAGCTGGCATTCATGTTTCCTGCAAACTACTATATGTATCATGACATGGGTTGTAATAACTGCTTGTAAGCAATACTATAAGGATGACATGGGTTGTCACTATTACTTACAAGCACTCCTCCGAGGATGACATGCTTTGTAACTACTTCCTTCCATGTCCATGGATAGGAGTAGACAGAAACCACAAAATACTAAAGACAAAGAATTCCACGAGCTATAGACAATAATAAATAAATATTGAAAAGCATGGCTCCTGGCCTGCCTTTCACTTTATATGAATAGAATGGAGGACTGGGGGGTTGCACGCTGTAGAAACATATTATCAATATTAATTGATTTGAATTCCTCCTCCTTGATTTCCAATAATTGTACTTTTATACCCTCCAGAAACTATTAAGTTCATCGGTGGTCAATTTGCAGTCCTATTTACATGAATGGTCATTATTGGATTAGTAAACACCATCTAGGGTGTCCCAACAACTCTAATAGTTATTGGTAATTCTGAACTTCTATTCAAATTTGTTCCCGTTGAGACCCCTCCTAATCCATGACCCAAGTTCTTTGAAGATCCAATTAGTATTCCACCTTTAACAAAATTTGGGATGGGTGCAACAATAGTTTCCACTCCTGTGGTTGGTATTACATCATCAAGCAGTTGAATAACCTCTATTCCAATAGGTTGTCTTTTGATTTCAGTAATTGCCACTTCTGACACTCTTGGTGAAACTAAATTAACTTGAATCTTACAATCCTCCATTATGTGGTTACCCATTGGTATCCTTTGTGGTGTAAAATGAGGATGTGAATACACCGTTGGTACTTTCCTTCTAAACTGAATGGATGGAGGAATCTATCGACTTTGTGGTCCTAATTGACCTCCCAATTCCATGCCTTTCAATCTATTCTGGACTATAGGAATTCCTATTTATAGCTCCTGTGATTAATTCATTAATGCTCTTACCACATTATGTAACTCCACATGTCTAGCAATGCCTACTCTGATGTGAAAAGGCACAAAAGGACAATCCATGATAACATGTCCTTCTTCTTCATAAAATGCACAGACTCTTGAAAGTAATATGGCTACCTTCGAATCCACAAATTCATGATCCTTCGTTTCAGTTATGTACCTTGTTTGATCAAACTCTAGATTTCTTTGATGTAAGTATGAGTATGGTATTTCATCCAACACATTCACCTATGCCTCTGCATATTTAAATGGTCTTAGATAATTTTCTTTAGTTTCCTCAAGCACATTGATATTGGTGTTCTCTTCCACCTCCCAATCTTCTACTAGTTCATAATAATCTAGAAATGTAAACTAGTACACAAACTTGGATTGTATACCTCCTATAATATCCTTTCCTTGGCTATTCACCAATTTTAGACTTGAGATTCCTTACGGTTGATTAAGTACTACGGGAGTTCTTGCTCCGTCTTGATCTTTGTGACTCTGAAACACATATTTTGATTAAGAAATATACTACACCCATTCATTTGGGTGAGTATTTGACTACATTTCTCTCCATAGAAATTGTCATCTATAATTGTGCCTTTTTTTGAAAGCCACCAGTTTATATTTCATGCCTTACCACCTTTTGTGGTAAAAATGACCTATGACCTACAAGTTTTTTTTTTGTTCTTAGAACCCATCTGTTGAACATTAGATTCCGATATGGGTTTTTGTAATTCCTGCATACTCCTTTCCATTTTCATGATTATTTTCTAGTTCTCCTTTGAGACCTTGACAATTTACTTCCAAATCCAATTGTTGTTGTAAACTCCAAGTCACCATATGATTCATCTTATTTCACAATCCTTTCTTTTTCAGAATCTATAGATTGCTCTACAATCCTTACGACTTCAACCGCTTAGACCTTTGGTGTTTTCTAACATACCCTTTCCAAATTTGAATTGAAAACTAAACCACTCTTCTGAACACTTTCATCTATAGTATAAATAATGGAAAATGTAGAAAACCCTTTTGCTCCTATCAAAGAAAAGAAAAAAAATCCCCAAAAGATGGTCACCAAATGGTAGATGTGGATTTAATTCCTCTAAAGCCACTCCACACTTATTGTAACAACAAATTTGCATTACAAATTTACATTCATTCACAATTTTGCACTGATTTTAAACACACATATATTTGCAATCCATCAAAACACCATATTCATGATTATTTTTGATAACCAAAATCTATACTCCAAAATATAATGTAAAAAATTACAATTCAATTTCATGATATTTCAATACCACAGATGATTCACACCATAAATTGAATATGGAAATCAATAAAAAAGTTTATACTTCTTGGTTTCTTGAAAACTTCAATAAAATTATAACAAAAAATCCATGTTCTACTGAAATGGAATCAAATAGCAAATCAAATCTATAATATCAAATACTAGAATTTGTAGTTTTTATAAAAAGTATTTACATTTTTATTCTTATTCCAAAATTGTGTGTCTACAAATGTTTTTCATTTTCCCAAAACTCCCATTCTTGGGTAGTCCACAAATCACCATCAACATGAACAACCAAACAAAACTCAACAAAAATTCAAAATTCAAACCCCAATTGTCCAATGACCTATTCCTATTCGTAATGCTTTGTAAGTCCCAAAAACAATGTAATTTGCCTACTCCCTTAACATAACTCTTGAAGTATGACTTGATTTCCTTACAAATGCAACGATCATATGGGTGGAAAAACAACAAAGCCCCATCAGGGGTTAGGAACTTGTCCATGAAGTTGAAAACTGACACAATGTAGTCCTTCCCCCACCTATTCCAAAAGGGAATCTTTGTAGACTTGGAAACCAAAAGAATAGGAAGGTTCCCCAAAATGTCAATAAGAACAAGGTTAACCTTGTTCTTGGGATCAACCTACACATGATGAGGTAGATGTAAGAATCAAAGGATGGGAGAAGCACAAGATTTAAGGGAACAATAAGAAATTTTTCTAGAACTAACCTCATGTATGAAGGCCAAGATTCATTCATATTCCTTTGGCCACTTGCCAAAAGAAATCCTTTTTGTCACAATATTTGGCTAGGAAAATGGAAAAACTTTGCATTGCCATCTAAGAGGCCTAATGGAGGGAAATACTTTTGGACTAGGGTAAGGAGGAGTGGACCAAGATGTCCAAAAAGAGTCCAAAAAATGTTGGGGGCACTAAAAGGAAAAGTAGATGGCCCAACTGTCTAAAAAGGCCTAGAAGGTGTAAAGTCCCCTAGAACATTCAAATCTACAATGGGAGGAAGACTTTCTAGTAAGGGAACTTCCATAAATACATTTGGACCTATCTTTGATTCTTGTAGCCCTCTTAGCTACTCCTTCCCCTTTCCTTTTCCTAGAATGGTCCCTTTCTTTCTTCCCCTTTTAGCATGGGCATTAGCAAAACTCGAAATGGCGTCTTGGAATCCTAGTTCATTCTTTTCTTGAGCAAGATTTTGGTCATCAAAGTGATGTCCTTGGGTTAATCCATGTACTAACCACAATCCACAAAATGAATGGAGGACCATTCCTTGAGTGGGTCTTTATAGAACATTGTACTATTCATTTTAGGATCATGCCAAGTCGCAAAAAGATGAGGGAGCTGGTTAATGGCTCCCATAGGAAGAAGCACATATCATAGAAATACTTACAGAAAAGAAAAACATTTAGGAACCTTGAGGGTGGCTTCACCCATAAAGGTATGAATTACACAATGTGAAAGTGTTATAGAACTTGTATCCCTTACTTTTAACTAGGGTTGTCACCATGTCCTTGCATTCATCATGATGCGATGGACACATTTGAACGCAGATGCAACCATGCATCATGTCAATATAAAGTTAACCTAAGGTCAACTTAGGTCAAAGGCCATCTTGGGTGCCTAAAGCAAGCTTATAAGTGATAAAAAAGGGAGCAATTTCGGTAGTCATAAACATTGTGGCAATCAAAACATCTTTTGGTCACCACATGATTTTGATTGTTAAATAGTTGGCGACTAAAGATTTTTGGTCACCTTATGTATGGTGACCAAAACCCATTTTCAATCACCATATGTAAAACAAATGAAAGTATTTAACCATCAATTGTTTAGCCACCAAAACCCTTTTGTGATTGCCAACAATTGCATTGTTTTATCATCAGTGACTGAATTTTTGGTTGCATTCAGTTGCCATGTGCAACTCCTAGAGAGCTTTCCAAAAACATATTACATGCCCCTTTTCTAAATTCAATTGATGGTGAACAAAAAATTTTGGTCACCATCCAACAATTAAATTTTCTTGGATGGTAATTGAAACCCATTTTTGGTCTCCATACATAAGGTAACTAAAAGATTTTGGTTGCCTGAAACCTTTCTTCGATCGCTAGTAACTACAAATTTCTATTACTAGTGATTAAATCTTTGGTCACCTTCAATTGCCAAGAATAACGCTCATGGAGAGTTTTCCAAAACATATTGCATGTCAAAAAATTTGGTCGCAAACTTTTAGTCACCATAGTTGGCAATCGAATTTTTTTCAATCTTCCTAAAAAAAGTTTGCGACCTACTCAAAAAAATTAATTGTTTAATCACATTGGCCATTGATCCATTAAGAAATTTCAGTTGGTGCCTGAAAAATGTCACCAACTTTTGCTCACCACAGTTAGCAACTAAAATGTTTTAGTCACCTAGTCTAGTGACTGAAAATTTTTGGTCACCTAGTTTGATCAAAATTTTCAAGCATTGCTTGAAAAACTTTGGGCACTAATTAAAATGTCTTGGGCAACAACCAAAAAATTTAAGTCGTTAGATCAATGGCCATTGTTGATCAAATGATTAAATTTTTTTGGGTAGTTCACAAATTTATTTTTGCGTAGAACGAAAAAAACTTTGTTGCAAATTATGGCAAATAAAAGTTGGTGACCAAAAAATTTCAATTGTTTAATTCAATGACAATAATCTTGAAAATTCAATTGTTAACCTTGTGTTGATTGAATTTGTTTTTAGTTGCCAATCTTTTGGCGATCAAATTCATTTTTGATTGCCATACATAATAGGGGCAACCTTGGTGTAATAAAAAAATTCATGCATACGTCCTAATGGACATGATCGACATGTTAGGACAAATGCTTAGATGATGCCTGACACAAATGGCCATGTCATGTCAATTTTGACAACCCTACTTTCGGTACCAACCTCTTCATGTCGATTTTCCTTTTCATCTTTATATTTTTAGTGCAAGCGTAAGGCACAAAAAGGTTGGGAAAAAAAGGTCTGCAAGAAAAGAAGGGCAAAGGAAAAGGTAAAACATTTTTATCAAGGTTTCCACTCTTGATTTCATTGAAAGACAATATCCTCTACTCTCAACACCAAGAGTAAAAGACATGAGGGGGAAAAAAAATCATCGGAAGTAGTCCAAAAGACTAACTTGCCAAATTCAATGTTAAAAATTGAAAGGAACATTTTTACATCCCTAAGTAACCTACTATTGGCATTGAGAGTAAGAGACACGAGGCGAGGAAAGTTGAAAGGACCAAAACTTAATGGATGAAGTCGAAAGTAATTGATGAACCTATATAGCACCCTTTTGAGTGCCTCTTGTTTATTCCTCCCAAGACTTGCTTCTTCGAATGCCATCCCTAGGCTTGAATTCTAATAAAATCAAGTTTCCCAAATAGCCTGCCTCCACTATTGAATGTAGGACAAAAAGCATGTCATTTCCGGTAGATCTCTCACAATCAAGCCCAAATCTGAGATAATAGATGCATATAGGATGAAAGCTTCAACCTCCAATTACAAGAGACAATTCACAATATTAACATAACAAAGATGAACCTTGAATGAACAATCAAGAAAAGAACGATGGTTATAAATGTTTCCCAAACTTGGTGTTAGAAGGTGGCCTTGTGGAACCATTTGTCAAACTGAATGTCCAAGAAACCTTTTTTGGGGAATTTCTTTGCCTCTCTCAAGACATTGGATTCATTCCATTGTTTAAGCTAAGAGAACTTCTACTTTGGAGACAAACATGAATAAACAAACATCTGCAACTACTTTATGAACATTTTAGGCTCCAAGTTCATATCATAATAAACTTGGATCTCTTTCAAACAATTTGGACCTAGTGTGGGATCACACACAAAGAGATGTTTATAAAATGTAGAATAATGATCTTTGTGCACTTACTCCATAACCCTCTCCATACATTCTTGAAGCTTGATGGTGGATTTTTTTTTATTGCCAAGAATCTCTTCATAATGTAGCTTGACAACCACATCCATAGCCATAAATTTCTTGAGCTACAATAAAGACAAGATGTGAGAAAACTAATGAAAATCAAAAGGAACAAAAAACAACAATTGAAAATAAAAAAAGGATTCCACCTTGAGAGGAAAGAAAAAGATTAATCTAGACTTTATACATGTATTCAAAGCAAGCCTTCGAGGTTAGGGAATTCCAAGTTTTTCATGATTTGTATTAGCACTTCTTATAAACATTTGTTGGCATGACATTCTAAAATTGCTCAAGTGGGATAATGCCAATGGATTAAATCCGGAAGAAGTCATGCACTAAGTTGGGCCTTACATGATCCAACTCTATAAACCTAGGAACACACAATGAAATGGAATCTCTTGAAAATCTAATAACATTCAACCAAAGACATCAAGGCAATAGTGAAAAAAAGCTCTTGAAGATGATTCAAAATTCAATGACTTACATGTTTAAATTTGTCATGGCAATGAGAAGCTCCATAAGACCATGGGATGTATCTAGCATGCTTGAGTCCATCAAGATGTGTTAGGAGACTTCATCATTGTGGACATGCTAGATATAAGGTAGTCAAGACTTCAACCTATGATTGCCATCCCACACAAAAAAAATATGATGAAGAAAAATCTCAAGTTAGGATCTTCAAGAAAGAGGCTTTCAAACTTCACATTTTTGGATCTTTAGTGGGCATTCTAGGCCCCTTGGTGTGCTTCCAAAAATTCTTCCTCTCCTTTCCAATTCAAAAGAGAAACATAGAAGACCTTACTTCCCTCTAGATTACTTATCTGAAACGCATGTTCCATCTTCAAATCATTTATCTTCAATGCAAGATGCACAATTAGCATGGAGATCATCGTGTACGATGAAATGTTCATTCACGACTTCCACTTGGGAGTCATCTTGTGCCTATCCAAGATCTCCATGTTGTTAACTTTATCTTTTTTAATAGCTTGGATTGTCTTGTCAAATGACATGGTTTCAACAATTTAAAAAATAGATGAAACTTGTGAGTCTTGCACATGAAAATATCAAGCAATTAGAATCACATTGCAACTAAAAATGGATTCAATAAGAGATTGAATAAAAACTCGCATGGTGTCCGTATTGCAAATTTTAATGGTTGCCACTACCAAACTCAATTACATCAATAGTAAAGAAAAATTGGAAAATTGGAGACATGATGGAGTTCAAACACAGGTTTTAAAAGCATGGCTAAGCTACTTTCAGCACCAAGAGTAGTTGGGGAGGATATGCAAAAAAAAACTAGAAAGAAAACCAAGCTTGGGCTTGAATATTTTTTGGACATGAAAGAGAAACAAAAAAAAATGAGCTTGGGTTCAAATCTAAAAAGGAACCAAGCCCAAGCTTGAGTTCTTGCAACCATTTCCAAGCTATTATCGGAACTAAGAATAGCTCAGCAAAGAGCTAAAAAAAAGCAAATAAAAACATGAACTTGGGCTTGGTTTTTTTTGGACTTGAGCTTAAGTTCGGGTTCTTGCAACCATCATTAAGCTACTTTTTGTGCCGAGAGTAGTCTAGCAAGGAACTCTAAAAACAAAAGGAAAAAAAAACCTTGAACTTGAGCTTGAGTCCAAAAAGGACCCAAGCCCAGGCTCGGGTTTTTGCAACCATTGTCAAACTATTTTCAACGCTAGAAGTAGGTTGCCAAGTAGCTTGAAAAGAAAAGTAAAAAAAAATGAGCTTGGGCTTAAGTCCTTTTTGGGCCTGAGCCCAACCTTGGGTTCTTGCAACCATCACCAACCTACTTTCAACATCACAGGTAGCCTAACAAGGACTTCAAAAAACAAAAAAACAAAAAATTCCAAACTTGGGTTTGGGTCTTTTTTGGACCTAAGTCCAAACTTGGGTTGTTGTCAGCATTGCTAATGACGCGTTCCCAAGTCACGGGGTGAAACACACTTGAGGGTTTCACAAAGCCAAGTTGCGGAAATTATGACTTAGAGGCACGCTCCCGGCTTCCAACTCTAAAAAGGGGTAGAGGGTCGAATTGGGAGCCCAGGGATTAGACTAGGAAGAGGGACTAGTTTAGCTTGTGTGAATCTGCATCCAAAAACCACCCACAAGAGGTTAGTTTAGCATTTAGGACACCCTTGGGTGTTGGGACTTGCCACGGGCACTTGGACACACAAGACTCACCATAGCCCGGACTCGAGAATAAGCCACCACCTTACTCCCCTATAGTATTCTCTGCAGCTCGCCGCCGAGGCTACATCCAAATGGCACATTTTGTTGGGACTTCCGAAATGAAGTCCCGAAACTGTCCCGGCTAGACTCCCAGAACTTTGAACGGCCATAACTCCCGACTGTGGAGTCCGATTATGACAAGGTTTGAACCAAAGTTGTAGCCCTCATCGAAATCTTTTCAATGCCATGTCGCACTCTCAATTTGAACGTCGGGAAGAGGTCGATTCCCGACTTTTAGTGGTTGGGAGTCAAACTGCCAGTTTGACTCGTGGCCCTTCTTTTGCCCATAACTTGGGCTGGAGATGTCCAAATGGCCAATGCGAGGCCATTTTCGATATCTACGTTTCAAGACCTTTCCAATGACATCAAGAACACCTCAATGCAAGGTGTTTTGGGCCTTGCTGTCGAGCTCTAAACATTCGGGAGTCCCAAAGGACTCAAAATCTCCAACTTTTCCAAGTGTTGGGCTTCACCCCCACACTTGGCCAAAGTGGGGTTGCGACAGCTAAGGTACTCTCGGCATCAAGTATACCTCAACAATGCACAAAAACTTGAACCGAAGTTCACATTTTTGTTTGAATGACTTTGAGCAAAAAATTGAGCTCGTGCTCAAATTTTTTTCCTCTTCTCTAATTGAATTTGAACTTGGTTTGCAGTTCAAATGTGAACTCCAAGTCGAGTTCAAATTCAATTTTTTGTCTTCCTTCACAATGGTCTATGATATCCTTGAGTTCTCGTCACCTACAAACACTAATGCACAATGAAAATGATTTCATCTCATTCTCACTCCATTTATATTGTCAAAACCATAATAGTTTCACAAACACTTAATATTGAAACCCTAAAATTCCTCATTAATTGTTGGTGGCTTGTGAACTTTGTTGTTTCTTCATTATCAAATGTGTCCTCACTATAAGTCTTTTGTAAAATATTATTAAATACATTATGACCATATTATAAATTTATCCAAGCTATCTTATCATACTTCCTAAAATGATTAAAATGACATTTATTATTATTATTTATTATATTATTATTATATTAACTAATTATCTTATAATATAAAAAAACTTCAAATTAAGATATTTATAGTTTTCCAAGAGCTATAAAAATTGACATAATAATAATAATAATGTGAACAAAAAAATAATTAACCTGAGTTAATTAATACTTCCAATAAAAAATATATTATATCTAAATATTTATGTATTTATTTATCCTAATTACTGAAATAATAATTAAAGAAATATAAATATTCATTATATAATTACTGAAATAATTAAATTAAATTTTGAATTTTGAATTTAATGGTTAATCATTAATAATTAATTAATGATTATAATCAATTACTGAAATGTATTTTTCAAGTTTTAATTGATTGATTTATATTAATTTATAATTATTATTATAATAGTTAGAAAGGAAATATAGTAAATTATTATACAAATGCATAAATTGTTTTCAAAGGACACACACACACACATAGAGTTATAATGTGCCTAGTGGGCATATAGGATGAACCAATAAAAATGGCTTAACCTAAAAATATATGTGTGTATATATATATTCATGTACTTACACCTAACCTACCTACCTATGTAAGTAGGTATTTAGCATAGGTAGGTGTGACGCATTCTTACACACCCTTAACATGAAGATATGCACTCACAAACCCGCTTGGAAGTGGAACTACTATGTAGTTGTAGTCTAACAAGTACGGTGGTTCAATGTAATGCAATGAAATTCACTAAGAATCTAATGCGTTGTGTCCAACACCTACACATAACATCCTAATCTAACATGCATTGGATTTTTGAAAAGCTAATATAAAAGGAGCCATGTTACAAAATCTCATAAGTTTTTATTTTTTATTTTTTATTTTTTTGATCAAGAGTTAAGCTTTGAACTAGAAAGCACTTTGCTTAGATTGAAGGAAAAAATAGACAATTCAACCCCCTCTACTTCCAACAAGTGTAGCTCCCTTACAGCAACTTCGATGATGCTGAAATTTGAAGAGAACCTTCTACACCCCTCAAACTAAGACTGATTTAAATTTGACACACATCCAACGGTGGATTTGGGAGGAACAACTAATTGAACCAAAATTCCAGAGGCTTTACTACAAGTACTTGTTACACACAACTTCCTTCCATGTTTGATTCTTGCACACACCTTTTCCATGAACACTTCTCCACACGTAAAGACTAAAAATTCTTCTTCACACTTCCTCTTCCTTTTTCTTTCTTTTCCACATACACACAATACCCTCTCCCTTGATAAGCCTCCATGACCTTCTTTGAGCTTGTCCCCCTTGTCCAATGAAAGCTTTGAAATCCTTTGCTCTAATCAATTGCCTCCTCATCCTTCTAGAGCTAATGAGAATTGAGAATAAATTTTCATCCAATTGAGTTTAGGATGAGAATTTTTGGGCCCAATGAGACACAAGAAATATTCCATCCTCTTATCAAATAGGATAATAATTCTTATGACTAATGGGATTAGAGGATTCATCCCTTTCCTTATCTTGGATATCTTGATGAGGTCTCTTGAACTTGATCTTTATCCTTTTCGTCCGTTGACCTTCACATCCTACTTGTTCATCCTAATTATTTCAAGTAACTAACTATTAGGATAGTTTATCGATAGTAACAAGTAACGTCCTTGAATTCTTACTTGACTAATTCAATGGTTGAACTAACATCCCCGTGTACCATTTACTCTTTTGATATCCCCTACCTATTTATTTTACCATGCACTAGTTAACTATGTGGTACATAATAAAATTTGCACCACAAAAAACCCCCACATACTTCTAGATCCGCCGTCGAAATTAGGGTTTGATGAATCCATTAGATCTAGGATGTTCGAGTTTTCATGAGGTTCCGTCGTCACTCCCACACC
>Ga0116231_10001232_pt1 | contig 51581 bp, 31 predicted proteins | sample S1TSphgellanicum_2_FD_89695 | JGI IMG/M metagenome (GOLD analysis project Ga0116231, IMG submission 89695) | Host-associated microbial communities from peat moss isolated from Minnesota, USA - S1T2_Fd - Sphagnum magellanicum MG | ecosystem: Host-associated > Plants > Peat moss > Unclassified...
AAACGGGCCCCAAAAAAAAAAATAAGACGTGAAAAAATTTTTCGCCCCCCCCCCCCCCCAAATAAAGTGCTCACCTTAAGTGGCTACATGGTGAAGGAATTGTAGATGGATGAAGAAATGAGACAAAAAGGAAAACATCAGGCAAAAGGGACCAAAGGAATGTTGGTGCAAAAACTAATGAAGTGTATAAACAAGGTGTACATGAATATATATGCAATCTCATAGGCCATTTTGAATAGGTTTTGGTATAGGTTAACAAAAAAAAGTTTATGACCAGTGATAATATCAAAAATGATCACTTGGAATAATTTTTTCAATGATCTTAAATGAACTCCTAATATAATGTGTAATAGGATTTTTGTGATTTGCAAAAATGTTGAAGGACCAATTTTTTTTTCCCCCATATATATATATATATATATTTATTTATTTATTTATTTATTTATATTTATGTAATTTTATATTTTAAAAATTTATAGATGTCAATTAAAAATAAAATTTTGGTCTAAACATGATTCTTTCATTCATCCTTTCATTCAATAGAATAGGGAATTTTTTTTGACACCTTAGTATTTTTAAATATATTACAATAAATTATTCCAAAATGTAAGTAAACCCAATGTCAAAAGCATCATGATCTAAAAGTTTGTTTCTTTTGAAAAGGTGATAATAAGATATTTAACTATATGCCAATAAGAAAGAATAACCATTTGGCTTGGCTAATGATCTAGCATAAGAATAGTACATGAGTTCTTAGTTAATTATTTTTTAATGGGAATGTTTAAAGAAAAATGAAAATAAACTATCTTTATTTATAATAAAAGCTACTTCCATTATGATGTTCACTAAATTTTTAATTATATTTTGTATTGTAATTACATACCAAAATTAATTGACGAAAACTTGTATCTAGGAAGACATATATTTTCAAATTACAAAAAGAATAAACTATAAGTAGGGATATGTGAAGAAACGTGAAGAACTATTGGTTATAAACTTTCTATGCAAAACAAATGCAAGATGTAAAAGACTATGAAGGAAAGCCAAGAGTTTGAAGAAAGAGGTGAATCACATATGTGGATGAATGTGAAATAGAAAAGAAAGAAGATGGATATGGTAGGCACCCATCACCACAAAAAACTCTTGAAGTTTTTGAAGAGTTTCCAAGATAAAGCCAAGTAAGTTCCTTTCATGGTAAAGTTGTGAAATTGTAGAATTTCACCTATTTAAGAAATGACTTAATGAACATATGTGAGTTCCAACAATGCTTCTAAAAGAGGGACATCAACAATTTCATATCATTGCTATAAGGAAATTGGTTCGATTATTGTTTGATTTCCAAAGTTTCTAGGATTGCGAACCCTAATTTTCTTTCATTGTATGTGTGGAAACTTCTACAAAAGATCCTTTCAAAAAGGATGATGTACAACAAAAACAATTCTTGCAAGACCTTGGCCTTTTGAATGTCAAAAATCACCTACCTATTCAGTTTGTGAAAAACACATGATTGAAACATCTTGCAATGCATTTATGTTTATAAGTTATGTTTCTTTTGAGAAAGGTTTTTTCACAAAAGGTGTTGCCTAGTTTGGTGGAAAGGACAAAAAAATATTTTTTTTGCTAAAACTTGTTAAATGTTATTTTCCCATTAGCAAGTTTTAACTTCTACATGTCAAAGGGAACACATGACATTTTTGCATTGGTGATAAATTTCTTAGGAGCTAATTGGTAACCAAAACATATCATAATAGGTTTGTGTGAAGTAATGAAACTATAGGACAAGTTTTAGCAAGAAACTTAATTGCATTGCTAGATGAATATGGATTTTTAAAAAGTACACTAAAAATAAAGTGACAAATTTGAATGTAGTGACAATGACATTAAAGTTGTGGTTAGTTGTGAGATTTTTGGTTTGAATGAGAATTTTCAAGGTACTTTCTTTGTCCATGTGTTTTCCAAAACATGCCAATATGGAATAACAAAGGAAAGAATTTGCGAAAACTTCATTTGTCCATTAAGGTTGCTCAATTTGATTTGCAAAAATGCATAACATGGCCCAAAAATCCTAGAAAAGGAAGACAAGAATGGAACAAAGATTGAATGGATTTTGGAATTTGCCCAAGAAAGTTGAAAACTTCAATTTAAGACAAGGTAAATTATAAATTTTATTAAATATTTTGGTCAATTTTCATTTTTTAAAAAATTAATTCAATTTTTTAAAATTTAATGTTTATTTTGTGTAGGTACAAGTAGAGTTATTTTGTTCCAAGAAGTCTTGTTACTTCATAAAATAATTGTCTTTTGCTACAACAAACAAATTGTAATTCAAGTTTTTTGTCAAGTTCCACCACCTTTTACATGGCATATTTCCCAAACAATTATTGACTCTTTATTTCCAATTGTCACTACCTATGTTTTAAACTAGTTTAGTGGCCATTGATTATTTAATGATGTTTTAAATTTTACCATATCAATACCTTGAAGATGAAAGAAGTTGAAATTTCATTAACCCTAGACATCTTATGGATGATGATTTTGGAGTTGCCTTTGAATTGTTTTTCCTTTTATCCAACATCAAAAGGGAAAGGAGACAAAAATCCAACAAAAGATTGATGGTTGAAACCATCAGAAGGGAAGCAAAAAGGGAAGGCCAAAGAAAAGCCAAAAAACACATAGTTCACAAGAACCCAAAAAAAAAAAGGAGAAAGTTAGTCCCTCACCCACGGCCCCTCTAATGTTGCTTGCATGCAAATCATGAAATCTAATAGTAATGGGAGGCTTAGAACAAGCATCACTTGCCAATGTAATTTTCCTCTCTATAGTAGAAGCTAAAGCACGTTGAAAAGCAATATTAACACGCTACCTAAAAAATTAAATGCAAAAAGACAAGGATAAATGACCTCTCAATCGCCTATCATGGAAAAAACAAGCACACTCCCTTATGAAACAATCCATATCACGCCTGGGTGCACCATGCACCTCCATGGCCATCGGAATAAAATGATGCCCCTCATGAAACCCTCTATATTTATGGATCTTAACAATGACGTTAAATTCTGCAATTGCACTGGCTAGTCAATTAATGACACTCAAAGCCATTATCTCCCACATCAAGTCAATAACCACCACATCGACAATGAAGACCTAATCATCAAGGGTCATATAAAGATCGACTTGTAATGAAATTCTTGACGTAAAAACGTACCATTGTTTTCTCCATACAGCGTGTCCACTCTTTAAGCGAAGGCATACAAGACGTATTAAACGGACATCAAAAGAGAAATGTGTGATGTATTGGATTCTTTCCTTTCTTTTAAAAAAAATATGAAAAAAAAAGTTCACAACATGTTTTCCTTAATGCTTGATCCAAAATTTTAAATTTTTAATTGGTATCTTCATTCATTGTTCTTAGACAAGATGTATCTATTATTGAAGAATATGACATAAAATCATCATATCATATGCTTGTGAAATGTTATCATCACTTGGATCCATTGACAAATAATGAATGAACTTCTACATTGGAAAAGGTCGTTGAAGACTACAAGTTGGATATTTTCGAAATGATTACTAACACAAGTGAACAAGCAAAGAATGAATCAATGAAAAGCTATTGATATTTAGAAGATAACAACTAAGTATTAAAAATTTGAAGTGTCCTCTCCAATGATGGGAGAAGCATGAATTCATGTTCTCTATTGTGAATTTTTTGGCTTGTCAAATATGAAGCATTGTGAGGTCACAAATCAAAATTAAAAGTATTTTTTTAAATAGTATATTCACCAATCTTGATTAGAAGATGCCATTTTCAATCCAAGAGTTTTTTAAAATTAAAATTTGCTACCAAGAATATACATGATGATCCAAAAGTTGGTTTTGAATCACTTTTTAATTTAATAGAGTTTATTGATAGGGATGGAGATGTAGAAGAGGAGTTTTAAAGAATCGAATTTGAAAGGGAGAAAATTGTGGGCCTATGAAAGTTTGAAAAGAACAATTGATTTTCTCATTTTCTGTCATGTTTTGGCTAATAACTTTGATTATTTCATTTTTTGTGAATTACAAGAAAAACCTCCTTTTAATAAATAAATAAATAATTTTGATAACCAAGTTGTGAGAATCATTAGTTAACAAATTTATGAGAACTGCCTGTTTGAGAACAAGACAGTGGGTTTAGTTTCCAATTTCCTGAAATCCCACCCTGGCCAGTTCTCTGAAAGGGTTTTAAAACTTTTTCAGAAAAGAACCTGTCTGGTTCTTTAAAGCTCCATCAAAATCCAAAACCCAAGAAGCAAGCAACAACACTGGTAAACCTGCCTCATACCAGCCAATAATCAGCCTTAGACCTTAATACCAATATCAGACTGATATGAAACTCTTAAAGAAGATTTGATACCAGTACTAGGCAGATATGAAAACTTTCAATACCAGTATTATCAGGCTAGTATGGAAATGTTCAGAAAAAACCGGAACCAATACTAGCTGGTATGTTCACAAGTAGATACCCACCCAACATTGGTTTGGACCAACCCAACTTGCCAGCACCTGTTGTGGCTTGAAGTGCTTGGTCAGCACTGAGAAGACCCAACATTTTAAAGCAATCCACATTTAGAACCACTTCAGTACATACTGCAGAAAACTGCCAATCATTGAGAACAGAGCTTTTTTTGTTTAGCTTCTCTAAAAGGACATGATTGGTAACATAAAACCAAGTTGCATACCTGGTACAACAAGATGGGTCTGGCTTCACAGTCCCACACTATCTGATCCTTCAAAAGGAATCAATACAGGGTCGACTCTGCTACAGGGTTCAGCACCATACTGGTACTCGAACCTACACTGGTGGGACATAGCACAGGTTCTCTCTACCAAAACAGTCAGATACAGGCATCGACAACAAAAGATTCACTGAATTCACACCGGCAGTGGTGCTGGGTCAAAACAATATTAGACTGCTGGATGTTTTGACCCAGAACCACTACTGCCTAGAGTTTCAAAAGGGGATTATCTGAAAAAAACCAAATCTCAAACTTCATATGTTTAGAGTAGACCACATTTTTCCCCCCATCAAGTACTCTCAAAACACACCAAACATGTTGTAGCTGCTAAGAAAGTAGCCTTGCCCATTTACTGGAAGGACTGGCACCCAATACATAGATGTTTCTCCAACATCTCACCAAAGAAAATGTTGCTTCCAAGATGGCTGAATGCTTGAGCTCTTGCATATTGAATGATCACCACAACCAGATTTTAGGTGGTAGCTTCAATGATGGCAAGCAGGAGACTTTGAAGCTTGATTGACAGTAAAACTCAACAGCAAACTCCTTGCCTTCCTCCTCTCCACCAAAGTATCTCCTGATAATGCCACCAGAGAAGGTTACCATTGGACTTCTTCATACTTGTCACCACCTTCTGTTGATCACATAGTGATTCCTTGCTTCCCCACCCACTACCACTTCTTGACTTTCTTATGTTAGCATAACCCTGTGCTTCACAAACACTTACTCTTACTCGGCTGCCTTCACCTTGCACATCTATTTTTTGGCTCTAGACAGCATTCTTAACACCAAAGTATACTGCAATCCATCAAGTAGTTTGTTTAGTAAGCCCACATCTTCATTTTAGAGAGTCTGCCCTGCAATCTCCAACACCAACATCTCTAGTTGTCATCTCCATCAAACAGGTTTCTGAGAGAACCTTCCTTAGTTTTCCTCTTCAACCATAATCTCAAGCATAGAGTTCTAGTAGACAAATTAGGATCAGTAGCTACCTTCTGATGCTTTTTCAATCATGCCACCAGACTGTCCATTTCAATCTGACTGCATATAACAATGAGACCTGCAAGATTCTTGCATTCAGGAATATTAACAGTTGAAAGAAAGAGTGAAAATTTTCAATTGGACCACCATCAATCCAAGGAAATCTAATACCTGACCACCTCACTTACTAATCTCCACATGTCCATACTAACATTACACACAAATCAAGACATCATTCTTGCACAATTGCAAATTCAAGACCAAGACTTCCATGTAGTGAGAACTCATTTCTTTTAGACAGACCAGAAGAGGCATAATGCATTTCTAGGTAACTAAAAGAACTGCTACTCTTCAAAACTTGAGCAATAGATCCAGCAAAAGTAGGGTAAGGACTGTCTGATTTCCCTTCCAAAATGCTAATGATTATCATATTACAACCCAACAAGATGAGACTAGACTTTGGCAAGGACCAAAAAAGCATCTTCTCTAGTTTCTAATATCCTGAGGAGTCCTGTGCCTGTCCAACGAAATGTGGAGTTAAACTGATAGTCAACCAATTGAGCATATGTCCTCTTGAGACTGAAAGACTGGCCCAAAAGATTTTGCAAGCATAGGGCTTCAGCAGAAGAAAGCTCCACAAAAACTGATTAGCTCAAAAATCTGTTCTGAATCTCCTCACAGAACTGGACTCCATATCACAGCTCTCCTCCCTACCCAATTGCTGCTCTGAGTTGATGGAATAGGAGTTCAAGAACACTAATTGCAAAATATCAACCATGTCAATGGCAAACCTCAAAAGACCCAGCGTCACCAGTAGACAACTGTGGGCACCCTCCCTTTACTTTTGGTGTGACTATGCATTACAGACTGTAATCCATTGAAAGCATTTCAACATATGAGCATGTTCACCTCTATTGCTGAAACTTCATTCATCAATTGTCATCATCTTCATCACTGAAATCAACGCCAGGGCCATCAGCAACTTGATTTCCAATCATACTTTGTCCTTCAAGTGTGCCAAAATCCTCATTCTGCAGAACCACATACTGATCAACAAACCTATAGGTCTACATACAATGTAGATCATAACAGGAGCATGATTCAGGTAAAATCTATCTGAGATCAAAAAATTTCATTTATATGTCAGTTGTGTGATGCCTTGAGCTGGGATCATCACTACAAAGAAATGAACCCAACAGATTTCTTAGAAAGAAGAGTTGAGCCCAACAACAATCTGAACACATTTGAAACTCACCTGAATACCAGTCTAATCCATCCTAACAAACCGACTCTACAAAACAAGGATTTATCGCTAGTTTAACGCATAATGGTTGCTGAAGCTTCAAGGTCCCAAGCCAATTTTCCTATGCTCTTGATGGAAAACAACTTTTACCTGATCCCACCCTTTCAGTTTCTCCCTTCCGAGCATGAAGTCTTCTTGCACAACTGACCACTGTGAAGTAGGAGGGCAATCTTGTTGCTGTAAACAACAATCAACAATTTAGTTCTCCTATTACCTCCTGCAAAATAATGCACACATAACCAAACAATTCAATGCTTTTGGTGAACTCACATGGGAGTCAACAGTTGCAAATTGGAGAGGTGTTGTCAGCTGCAAAGGTCGGCCTTTCCCAGTAGTGAGTGTGCCTTGAACATTTGAAGGCCCTTGACTCTTTAATTCTGACAAAAAGGCAGATTTACTCTGCTTCGCAATCACTGCAAGCAAATGCATCCCCCATGGCCAATTCAACATACTGACCAGCAACTAATCTTTGCTCAAAACACTAGAAGCTTCTAAGCAGTACTAACTGATGGTTGTACTGCCTGTGGTGAAAGGGAGAAAGAGAGAAAAGGGGGAGGGAATCAACTGAGCAATCCCACATGTGCAAATCACTTCACAATGACTTTAAGAAAACATGCATCTTTGTCAAGCAGTCTAGATAAAAATCTGACTTAGATTTCTCATATATGTATGGGATTGCAGAGGAGAATCCACAATAACACTCATGACAATTCCAGCAAACCAAAACAGAACACAACATGAGTGAGCACCAGCATAACCTTGTGAGTGCCAATCAAAATATCAGCCTGTCACCTTTCACTATGACACTTATTAGCTGCCATTACTCCCTACTTGCTTCATTAGCTCCCAACAGCATGTGAGGTAAGTATGTAACAATCAGCTAAAGATTTCAGGAAACCAATTTTGAAACATGTGCATCCTTAGTTTCTGTTACATTTACTGAAAAGATGGGAAGGCTCTGTCTTGATGTTAGCTAGACTTCAAGAGCCACAGCCAATGAAAGAAGTCAATAGTATCCTCATTCAGGCTGCAACAAGATTGTGAGGTAAGCTTCAATTCATTTCAGCTTGCAAGCATCTAACCTTTGTCTTCTAATACATTACCTTTGGCATCATGACTGTCAGCTGTGGTTTGAACTTTTTGGGCTTTACTCACCTGCACCAAATATACCACATTCAGTTCACTAAACATTTCAACTTCTAAGCTCAGACAACCAGATTGCACTTCATTTCAATGTTGTTACACACAGAATTCCCTTGGGCAAAAGTAAACTGTGGCACAGACTCTTCGAAATAACCTGAATCTGAGGAGTCTGAACAACAAACATTTTTATGCTGTCAATCCTGAGAGTAACAGACCAGGAGCATTACCGCATTAAAAAGTTTCACAACTGATTCCCATCACAGCACCACAGCCCACCATTCACCCAAGGATATTAACCCACCCCACAAAACCACAACAAGTATTAGGGCAGGTAGCATATCGATACTCATAGCAATCAATTCACAGAGCACCGTGAGAATCCACACACAACACATCCAAATTCCTTCATAATATAATCACAAACAACAAACAGAGCATTTGAAAAGACAGGAGTCAGCACCTCCCCTTGTTGCAAGCTTCATAAGATCTTTCTCTTTGTTGTCAGTGTATGGCTGGGGAAGAACATGTGCCTTCTCACGAAGCTGAAGACAACCCAATTAGCAGCATAACAATGAGGTTAATGCCCATAGTTTCACTGACACACCACCAGCACCATGATAAGCTACAAAACAGGAAGACACTAACTGAAACATCAGAACTTGGATTCCTTGACTATGACAAACCTGAGCCACACACAATAAAAGTTTTCACTCATGGCAGGAGTTTGTCAGAATCAGTCTCCTCTTATGAATTTTTTTGGCGAAAGCACCCACATACCTCTTTCTTCTCTTTCTTGGCATCTTTCTTATGTTCACCAGCCTCTGCATCAAGCTTCTGAGCCACCAGCGATTGTCGTGCTGACAGAACAGGACCCTGTGGATGATATACAGAACCTTTTTCAGCACCACAAAACAAGAGTGTGGTGCAAAACCTAGTAGTAGGAAGCCATAGTAGGAACAACACAAACTTCCCCAAAACTGGCATGGTATCCATAAATTGAAGAGATGTGACCCCAAAGCTCTCACTCACCAGTTCCGATGAAGGGGCCTTGCTCTTGAAGATTTTGCTAAAAGCACGACTGTAAGCTGTTGGTGCACTTGAGTTGCCATCACCTTCCTTCCCTGCAATGCTTGAGTCGCTGTCAGTGCCCACCTCCTCTTCTGCCACAGGAACTGCTGATTCTAGATTCTCATTGTTGTTTCCTCTGTCCTCGTCGCCACTCTCTTCAATGACCACAGCGGTATCAATCAAACTCGGAGGAGCTTGAAACCCGTTGTTCTCCGCTTCTGTGTCTGCAACTTCCGTGTATACAACCCTAAAAACATCATCAGGAGTATGATGATGATGATGATCTCGTTCCTGCTCAGATTGGAGGCCCAGAGGTTGCTCTTGATCTTCCCAATCGATCAAATCAACCTCTTTCCACTGGCTTGTCCCTGTGTCCTCGATCCTCGTTGCCCCACCTATTGCACCAATCCCATCCTCGCTGCGACTGCGGCTGCCCTCCATAGAATTCGCCATGCCGGCCCCTACGTCCTGCACTCCTTCATCGTCTATCAACACAGGCTGCCCCGTCGAGGACAAAACAATCCGTCCAGTAACCAGAGCATTAGGCTTCCACGCCTTCTCGATCGCCTGTTTGTGCTCTTCCTCCTCTTCCTGCTCCTCCTCTTCTTCTTCACTGGCTTCCTCTACACTTTCGTCGTCCTCTTCGTCACGAAAGTCATTTCCCCCTTCTTCTTCTTCTTCTTCTTCTTCTTCTTCTTCCTCTTCCTCTTCCTCTTCTTCCTCCTCCTCCTCCTCCTCCTCTTCTACTTCTACAGTTTTATTCTCATGTTTCCGCAACTCGGCATTCTCATTCTCTACAGCAGCGTTCTCGCTCTCCATAGCTTCGGCAATTCCGTGCTCAGCAGCAACCGCGTGACGACGGCCACTTCCACCTATGACTACTGCACCTCCAACTTCACGGCCATTCTCTCTCTCTATCATCATCTCATTCCCGACTTCCGCAGAGCCAGCTCCAGCAGCCAAAACCCTAGCCTGAACAGCACCGATAGTATCCGGCATGACTCGACCGACGCTCTCTTGACTCACCACGAGCTTATCGCTTGTTGATACCACCAGCTTGCGCCGTTTTGAGTGCATTTTTCTCCAAGGTAAAAGCTAAGAACTCCAAATTCTACTAATTCCGGACAACTCCAAGAGCATCTAGCAAGTACGCGATCCAATGCAGATGCTGATCTAAAATTGGAATTGCAGTAAAGACACGATCAACACGTCCCGAGAACTCGCCGCTGCATATCCTTCCAAGCAACTAAGCGAAGGAAGAAGACGAAGAAGCCCTAACCTAACCTAACCTAACCTGACGTGACCTGACCTGACCTCACCCCTGGTTACGAACCAAATCAAACATACGGTTTTCGCAACCACCGTTAGACCTAACCTCACCCCTGGTTATGAATCAACTCGGACATACGGTTTTCGTAACCACCGTTAGACCTAACCTCACCCCTAGTTATAAACTAGTTTGATAGCCGACTAGTTGTTCAACACTTAACGCCATTATTCACACTTCTTTTTTTCTTTTTTTCTTTTTTAGTGCAAAATTTGGCAAAAAAAGCAACCATTTTTTTTTTTGGGAAAAACACCAAATTAAAACTCTTAATCACCAAATCTTTTTAGGGTTATTAATCACCAAAATTAAAAACTTTTTTTTTTGGTTTGAATAACCAAGATTCCATTTCAAGTTTCACCGTGTAGCCCAAAAATAGAAAAGTCCTTAAATATTATATTTTCATGTTTTGTTTTGAAGCCAAATTTGTTTAGATCATAAAATTATGTATGATTACAACTTGTGTTAGATGAGAAATGTGAACAAAAACATTGCTACTACTAGTTTCCCAACAAGGTAATAAAAGTGTGGAATATAACTTGTATAATTTTGAGCACCATAATAAATATTTTCATAAATTACTTAATTTGCAACATGAGAATTCATAGTTATTGACTATCAAAGTGTTAATCTTGTTGTGTCTTCTTGGTCCATTATTATGCTAGTGGTTTTTTCTACTAATTGCTTCTATATTTTTTTTCATAAAAAAATGTTAGCAAAAGATTTGGTAAGTTAGTTATTTATTTATTTATTTATCTATTTATTTATTTGTTTGGTCATGGTTTCAAATAATCTAGAACTCTTGTTGGTTATAATTTTACTTCCAACTTGCGTGTTTGTTGGTTATTGAATTTTGACTTGATTATCAAGCTAATTATTCATAACCTACTAACCAACTACTGATTCTTTTGATAATCAATCAAATTGACAACTACTAGTATTGAATTTTCAAAGTCTAATAACCTACTTGGATGACATAATCATCATCCAAGCTATCTATATTTAAACATTAATGTATTTTCCATAAAAAACTAAAAACCATATAATTGGTTTATAGCTACTAGATTAACTAACAATTCACAACTAGTTATTTGATGATTAGGACCTTTATACACAGTCAACAATTATTACCCAATTATTTGTAACTAACTACATAACACCCATTTTTTTCATATTGATATTGATAACCTATGTGATCTCAAAAACTTGAAAAAAAAAACTATTTGATGGTTATTTTTATTAAAAAAAACCAACCAACACTACAAGCCCAAGAACAAAAAGTCGTTTTCTTAACACATATAAACAAAAGAAATTGTTCAAATATCAAACCAAAATTTTTCACCACAGATTGAAAGAAAACAAATTGATTTGACATAGACAACTAATAGAAAACCTTCCCAAGTTGGTTAGCACCAACAAACCAAATGGTGTACAACCCAAAGATTTTTGTTTTCTAGCAAGTTCAAAAAAATTTATGTAGTTGTCTATTGAACATGTACTCCAAAAATGAATGGAAGATAATTTATTTAAACCTTGAGTACTTTAACATTTATTGATTAATTAGTACATACCTGGGAATTTTTTTCACATGTTGTATTTTTCCATGTGTTGTGATGATTTTGAGAATGATGATTTGATTTGTTTTGACTTCTAATTTGTTCCAACCTTTACTTTAGAAAAACATATTTTAAATTACATTCAAATTTAATCAAAGTATGCAAATGTAAATTTTTAAAATATTATACATATTTATATCAAAGTTATACAAAATATTCAAATATCATAATTAAATCAATCATGATAAGCAACCCAAAAACATGTCATGTCATCATGTTAAGTGTAAATAGCATCTTGCAAATGTTCAACGTAAAACATGGAATTACATCATGTATAGTAAAAAACCAACAAGTGAACCAAACATCTCAAGGCACCATATCAAGTATAATGTTCCACTGAAAACAATGTTGTAATACATTTATGTTATATTTGATGCTTAAACCTAACTTTAAATATATATATAATATTTATAACTTATGCACATACCTAATAGAATTACACACATGTGCCATTTAGGTAGGGCATTAGCATAATGGCATGTTATTGTGTTCCATGTTATATTTGACATATTGACATGAGTATAACATGAATCTTTATTTGGGTAGGCATTACCATAAGGGTGAGGCCCCTATATGTGCATAATTATACCTAACACAAATACTTGACATTGTTACATATTTGTACTAGTTGGGTAAGCCATATAAGTGTTCCTAAAAAAACCCCATCCTTTGCTTTTAAATTGTGAATCTCATTTGTCCATTATATAATGATGTATTGAAAAGAAGACCCAAGTTTATGAAAGTTTTTTTTTTTTAAATTTGAAAATTATGGATCTTGAAATCACAATTTTTTGAAACATTAAGTCTAAATTTTAAAAATTATAGTTACCATTAAATTTTTTCCATTTCATTTTTGTTTGAATATATTATTCAATGCACCAAAATGGCCTAGCTTTTATCAATCTCTCTCTCTCTCTCTCTCTCTCTCTATATATATATATATATATATATATAATGAATAAATGGAATATGTTATACATGGTTAAAAAATAAAAGAGGAAACTTAAAAGACTAATGAAAAGGTGGGATGGCAACCTTAGAGGTTGTTGTGAAGACAACAACCTATTAAAAAGGACAATGGATGATTTTTTGAAGGTCATTTGTTATCCTTCTTTTATCGCAAATACTAGTGTATGTGTTGAATGTTCACCTTGGTTATTTTGTTTCAAAATCATTTCCAAACCTTCCATAGTCATTGACATTAGCAAATATCATGTCAACATCATTTAGGTTGCCCCAAAAAATAGCATTTTATTGTCATCACATGATGTGAACATATTGGCACACCTTTAATCAACATTAGATAATATTTCAACCACACATGAAAAGGTCTAATGAGATTGTCCAACCATGTGCACAACAAAGAAATGCAATGTTGCCCCGTTACATGACAATATATTCCCGACTATGTGATTTGAAAAAACTTAAATGTAATTGACATGTGTGAAAGTTTTGTTGGATGTGCAAGTTCAAAAGAAAAAGAAGTGAGCTTATGGCTAGTGTTATTGCATATGCACAATCTTATGTGCATATTCATGTTTGAAAGAGAGAAGGGGGTTTGCATAGGTGTGATGTTAGCTTCCCCATTTGGAATGAATAATTATAATTGTAAATATGATTTTTTACGTATGTTGTTGGTTATCTAATCCCATATTCATGAAAAATATATGCATATTATGTTAGAATGTTTACACAATGTAACATAATTACATAACGTGTTAGATTATGTTATAGGATTTGTCATTTCCACCAACACCAACCCATTTATTTTTATGCAATTACCTACTTATTGGAATTATATATTATGTGAAAAACAACATAAGTTATGTGTATTATAATGTTTGTTTGATTTTTTTTTAATATAGAAAAGACACACACATATATACAAAAGATTTTGTTTCTTACATACATGTCTCCTATTGTTCAATGTATGGAAAAAAAGTCCATGAAATTTTTTTTGGTGCCTTTTACTTTTGCAAGGATCATGGTTCCCCCATTGAATTTTTTTTTAATATACAAATGATCTTTTATATGGAACAAGTTATAAATTGGGATTTTTTCCTCATATTTTTAGGTCGATCGAACTTAGCCATAATGTGACATATACCACTTCAAAGACTATCAAGTAAAAGGAAGTGCAATACCATCTGCATATAGAGTATAGACATTGAAACAAGTGTGCAAAATAGGAAAATAAATATCAATTTGGGAATAAACATTCTTACCATAACCTTAAGTGCCAAAAGACTAATGATGTGGTTATAGTTGAACTTTTATTTAAACTATGAACAAATTTTAAAGGAGTGCCATTTATTGGGTGTTTGAATCATTGTGAATTCATTATCAACCATGGTAAGTGAATTATATAACATGTTGAAAGCATGCATGCCACCAAAATGGTGTTGAAAATTGATCATTTTTTTTATTAATGCACCACTTCATTAGTATTCACTTAGGTTTAAAACATTCTATAAATCAATTTTGTTAGCCAAAATTTGATTTTGGATGAAATGGTGTACTATGTACATAAATATGTTAATTTCATAGATGAAATTTAGAATTTATTGTCAAAGAATTGTACTTAGACTACCTAAATAAATTATGGTAGGTTGTACTTGAATAAAAACCAACTTCACAACTTGTAGTTTCTAAATCCATGTGGATTTACATGTAGTTTTCATTGTAGTTTTAAAGAAGGCCATGCATTTAAAATTTATGCTTGATAATGCAACTAAAGTTTTTTTTATCATTGGCCCAAAATCCCACTTTTTTTATTAGTTTAAAATAATAACTAAAGGTAGAACATTTTTTATTTTTTATTTCTAGCTTAATTTATTTAATAATCACACAAATTTTTCATTTTCTTATTGTTGAAAATTTAACCCAACATTAAAAAAAAATTTGATGTGTTGTAATATTTGTGTGTTTTGAATATTACTAATGTTTTTGGCATGGATTATATAAAAATTGCATCAAAAAATTATTAGGTTTTTAAATTTAATTATTTGGTTAAATTCTAATTAATCATGGATAAATTGATTAACTCAATTATTTACATTTTTATTTCAAATCAGTTCAGGTGTGGACAAGGTTCGAAACACTTTATTAAGGGATATAATCTCAATTTGTGTGATCTTAAATTACTTTTGTTAATTTGAGATTCCAAAACACACATGTTTTGTTGTTGCATTTTTTATAAGTTTTGGGATGCAAGTTTCTTTTGCATAGTTTGTGTTGAGATTTTTTATTTTTTTTTCTAAGTTTATATTCCTATGTTATTTCAAATGAGTCATATTTTGAATCACCAAAGGTTTGACTTCTTGAATTTTGTGCAATTCTAGAAGTTTAATTGTTTATACATGATTTCTTGTAATAAATTTTGTGGATCAAGTTTTGTTTTCAACATTATGTGATGTGGGTTTGTTTTAGTTTTGTTGGTTGGTTTAAATTTGGTGTTATGTTGTAGTTGGATCTAGTTTTGTTTGACACATGGCTTGAAATTAATATGTGTTTTATATAGTGTTGTGTGGCATGTTGGTTGTGTTTTTATTTGTGATGTTGCAATTGGTAGGAGTTGTAATTAGGGGGTGCTTCTTGGTTTGCTTTTTGAACTAAAGAAATTGTTTGAAGATTTTTGTGATTTTGTATTTATTTTCACCATCACAAAATGTGGGTGTAATTCCCTAGTGCTCGTTTAGTTTACTAATGAATCCATTAACTAATTCTAGTTTAATGGGACTAATGAATTCATTCAAAATCTAGTGAAAACATTCAGTGGAAAAGGACACATTTTCTTATATTGTTTTGATTTAAAATTTCGAAAAAAGTTGAATGTCAATGAGGGCTTGGACCCTAGAGTTTGTTGTGTGAAAGAAAGGAGAAGAACAAAAAATATCATCAAGAAAAAAACCTTAGCTTTTATCACAAGACCCCTTCCTTTTTTTTTTAATTTCATAATTTCATTCATTTTCCTTGTTGACACCAACTTCACATGCCTAATAACAAAACAACAATAATAGGAGAAGGAACAAAGGAAGGGGCTCACCAAGAGGAGGCAATGGTGGAAGGAATTGAGGTCCAATGTTTCACCATTGTGTGTTAAAAAAATTTGCATTTTTTCCAAACCTTGGAAGTTTGGTTTTTTTGGAGGTTTGGGGGTTCCAATTTGAATGTCTCATTCTATTTTTCAATACTACCTTTTCAAGTTCAACATCTCGCTACCAAATAATTATTTTATTTTGAACAATTGATTTTGACACCAATTTTTAAAATGGGCTACTAAGGCTTAAATAATTCATATAAAATTATCATTGGAAATGTCTCTCCATAATAAAATCTTGATATTTTTGTGAAACCTTAAATCATAAGGCATGTTTTTATATTGATTAATATTGCCATCTAATTTTATGTTTAATTTTGAAATTCATTTTCTTTTAATAGGTTTTTGTTATATTGGGGTAGAGGAATAAAAATTTGGATGTGTTATTATTTTATGGAATCTAATTCAAATGGCCTACATTGATAATTGTCCCAATGTGTGGCTTTGATCCATTAAAGGTTTCTTTCAAATATGTGTAGGCATGTTAAACAATTCTAGGATGTATATAGGACTTTGATGAAATAAAGTGTAGGGTAAAGACGTAGGGTGAAGGCATTTTCAATAAGGTGCATAGGACAAGGCAATAGCCGAGTTTGGCCTTGCATTTTGGCATTGTCCCCCACTCATAGGCTTTACCTATCATAAAACATAAGGCAAAATTTATCATGAACTAAACCTTGGTAGATCACAAGGCGTATGAATGCATGGGTTCTTATGCCTACTCCTCAATAGTGAGAGAGTTCTTACACATACAATTAGACATAATTTCCTTCCTATCTTTGAGGAGTAGGCATAATATCCCTCTTGATTTCTAGGAGGGAAAGTGATGGATATATTGTGCCCTCCACATACACTACAAATTTTCTCCAAGTGCATTAAGCTTGGGTTTTTTTATTAGATGTAAAAGCTTTTAGGTAAACTATTCCAATCAATCTAGCTTCTATAGCTTCTAGATGTGAAGAGAGAACATGTGGTGATGGCAATGTTGTTGTTGTTGTAGTTGAAGATGGCAATGTCGTTGTAGTCGAAGAAGGTGGTGAAATGCAAAAGGGTAGAGATGAAAACTCCTTTTCAATGTTGTGCTTACAATGGTGATGGTTTTGTCCGTCCTTCTTCTATTCAAGAGATGCAAAAAGTTGCAATGAAGTTGGGCGAGAGACGACAACAAACAAGGATCGTAAGTTAGTCACGTAACAAGGCAACAATTTGACGATCTTGGTGTTCATCGCATGTGGTGATGGATTGAGCCATCGATGGTAAGGTTGGCCTTGCAGGCCTCACAATGGATGGTTGGATTTCAACAAAAATAAAATAATATAAACCACCCAGATTCAAACACAAGGCTTTTACATTTTGGGAATTTTTTGCCATGAAGACAAACAAATCTTCAAAAAATTCCGCTAGAAGAAACCAAAGGAGAGTCGATCCAGCCAGCCGCAGCAATCATTTCATTCCGATCCGCTCAAAACCCATTGCCAGGATATCCAGTTCGCAAGAACTTCGTCAGATCGTTAAGAGGGAACCCCCAAAAAAATGAAAAGAAAAATTTGTGGTGGACATTGGCGTTGTTGAAGACTCCGTAATGGAGACCTCGGATTTGCGATCGAACACAGTGTGGGACGCGCGTTTGCTCCGGCACCGAAATCTCGGTCCCCCTTGCGACCCGTGATGGCGAGGAGGTGCGGGGACGCTCGGGTACGCACATGATGGCTATGGTCATGCGACCCAGGCTCTCTGCCTTCTTCCTGCCTGTAATGGCCACAATAAAAGCGTTTGAGCAGCGTGCACGTCTGAGGGTTTGGGCTGCTCTTCCGTTCTCATGTAGGTCTCTTTGTTTCTGCCTCTGTCTCTGTCTCTGTCTGTTTATTTTTTTTTTCCTCCCTCTCCACAATCTTCAATCGGTTTCTTGTCCTGTTTGTTTATATTGTTTGCGTCTTCTGGCTGCAGGTAGGGGTTGGCTAGGGTTTCGGGGAGAGGAGGACCTTCCTTCTGCGGAGCCTTCTCTACTGGGGAATTGAGGAAGTTGTGGTTTGCGGTCGTGCTAAGGGAGGAAACCGAAAGGCGAATCAAGAGTGGTAAATTGGCCCCTGTGATGATTCCTCGCTTCTTTAGCTTAAAGGTCTGTCTGTCTGTCTGTCTGTCTGTATGTGAATGTTGTCGAGTGCCGGCCTGCAGATGGTTGCTTTTGTTGTTTGTATTTTCGATGGCTGGTGCAACATTGACCATATGGTGGCTGGGGTCTTCTGAAGAGAGTAGATTATGATGAAGAGTTTTGTTAGACCGGTGGTGGTGGTGCAACAATTTCTGTGCCAGAGTGGACCTGCTGTTTAGTGTTGTCGCAGGGCTGGCTGTGATGGAGGATTTTTTGTGTGTTAGCCAGGGGGCTGGAGGAATTGGACTCACAATGATTAAACTATTCAGTGTGAAGCAAAAGCAAAAAGAAGCTGCTGAAAGTGCCAATGGACGTGTGCCTATCAAGAAGCAAAGTGCTGGCGAGTTGCGATTACAGAAAGGTTTGCTCTCATCTCTGTTTTCCTGTATGCACTTTCTTACAATGGTTGTGGCCATAGCTGGCTTATAACTTGGGTGGTACACCTTTGTTGAATTTGTAGAATGGGTGTATTCAGGTTGTTCCCAGATGTATTTTCTTTGTAACATGATGTAGCATTGCTCCAGTTAGGGTTTTCTATTGAATTGCATCAGATGTCTCTCATCATATTGAAGAGGGCCTCTAAGAAAAAACAAGTTGGGGATATGTCACTGCCATGTCTTTTGAGTCAATGATTGTCTGGAGCATGTGATGAAATTGCAGTTGCAGAAGGTAGCAGTCTGATTATTGTATGCTTATCTACAACCACTGACTGTTGTCAGGAGCTGATGAAGTCAGTGGGTAGTCATGGTAGCTTGTCACTGCTATTTGTGATGAATATGATGGTCTGACACCTTGTGAGTGACCCTTACAAGGTTATGACTGTACTCATTGTCATGTTATCATCAAAGTTTCTCTGCAATCTCATAGATATGGATTCACATTGTGTTCAATCATGGTAATGCACAGTTACTGTTGGATGTTTTTGTGTTGATTCTTGCACATGCATGGATGCAAAAAATTTGGAGTAATGGTTTGTTGGCATGGATTTTTTTGCAGATATTAGTGAGTTGAATCTGGCAAAGACAACATCAATATCTTTCCCCAATGGCAAGGATAATCTTCTGAATTTTGAGATCACAATTCGACCTGATGAGGGCTACTACCAGTTAGTTCATTTTTCTTTCTGACCTCATCTTGGAAGTTGGTTCTTTCTTGTTCTTGGCTTCAAGCTGCATTCATGACTGTTTTACTGCTGTTCTCTGATTAGTAGGTGCATTTTGAGAGCACATGTTTCAGTTTGTGTAACTGAGCTGTTGTGCATATACCATAGCTACAAAGAATGCAAGAAAGAATAAACATTCTTTTCATTGACCAAGAGGACTGGTGAATTTGACTGGTTATATTGGGTTGACTCCTTATCTTGTGCCCATAGAGGCTTACTGATTTTAGGACTAAGTAAATTCATGCTTGCTCTCTTGAGATGAAAATGCACTGCACAGGCACTAAGAATAGCTGTCACAGCACTGTCTATAGGGGAGGACCTTGTGGATTGGTCTTTGAGAGATTCCTTGATTCTTCTGTGGTGTGGCTGATACCTGACAAGAACATACAGTGAAGCTTGTAATGTATGATACCTCTTTTGCATCCGGTTGGTTGTCTTTGGTCTGTGGTCTCTGAACTCTAGTTTGTGCGTTGGATTGCAGAGGAGGTACATTTGTGTTCAGTTTCCAGATATCACAAGTGTACCCGCATGAGGCACCAAAGGTGAAATGCAAGACAAAGGTGAGCTCTTGTTATAGAACTAGATTGCGCAGTTTAGAAGGTGCACTTGCATTCTGCAGTTTACTATTTGCTGGATGTGTGGCAACAAGAATTTGCATGTATGCTGTTCTCCATAACAGCAGGTCTAGTGAAGTTAGAGGCATCTGTGGGCTTGATTTGTTGCCAGTAAGTTCAAGTGGGGGGAATGCATCTGCAGGTTTATCACCCAAACATAGATTTGGAGGGCAATGTGTGTTTGAACATTCTTCGGGAGGACTGGAACCCTGTGCTTAGTGTCAACTCTATTTTGTATGGCCTTCAGTACCTTTTCCTGGTACTTCTTCCATTTCCCTCTAAGACTTAATTTGAAAAGCTTTGTCCTTGCCTTTGGACTTGCTGGGTTTGTTCACTCTGGTATTGGTTTTTCACACAAGGGGAATAGCTTCCCTGCCTCGTGTTGGAATTTAAGCATATTGCTCCTGTAGTGACTTTGTGATACATGATGGATTGCAGGATCCTAATCCAGATGACCCCCTCAACCATGAGGCAGCTGAAGTTTTAAGGGACAATCCCAGGCAGTTTGATTTAAATGTGAAAAGATCAATGTCCGGGGGCTTTGTTGCAGGTAACCATTTTCCTAGATGCATATGACATGCATCCAGGTTTAGTAATGGCAGTTTCAGAGGTCTGCTGCTTCAGGTGGTTGAAGGAGTTAATATGAATGTTTCTCCTATCACTGGTGCACAACCTCCATTGATAAAACTGAGAGCTATTATGTTAGGTTTCTTTGGTGCTAAACTAGTTATGTGCTCCAAAGCTCCCATCTGGAAGTGAAAACTCTACATGTAGACCCTCTATAGACTCTTCTAGCTTTGCCTCATCCAACAAAACTCATCCGATTGATGCTTGCTCATAACAGCCTGTCTCCTCTTGGCATGGTTAAGTAGGTGGCTGCAGAGAAATTGAGGCACTTTAGCCAGGTGTCTTCCAGACCTTTTATCTCTGAGGTTTACATTCAAGTTGGTCAAGGCACATACTGTATGTGACTACTTGTAGTTAATCAAGTATGTCATACATAGTGCTTTTACTTAAACCCCAGAATATGGTGTTGGCTTCAGGGTTGATGGATATGTTTATACTGCACATATTTGAATCTGTTGATTCCATCTGGTTCTCGGTGTTGTATTCTGGTGGAGTGTAATCTTAGGATTGAGTTGCATCAGTTTCTTCCAGACTCTGGATTTGGTGGAACTTATAAATTGATGACCATGGCTGCTGTGGTATTCCCACTGTCTTTTTATAATTTTGTATATGAATTTTCTTATGCAAAGTAAAGGAGTGTCATGATGCCTTTGGAATGAGTAGTACTTGGTCAGATTGTTGAGAAAGGATATGGCTAAAGGATTTTTGCATCAACAAAATGATGTTCAATGGGGTCAGTTGAAAGCAGTTTCCATCTGATGCTCTTGATCTCTATTCTTCAATGTGTAAGGTATACATGAAGAGATGATGAAAGAAGGAAAAGATGAGAGCTCCAAGATGCTGCTGACATGGCTCTACAAGTGGGCGCACAAGCTTCTACCTGTAGACATTGTAGAGTTTCGATACTATGTGTTTGCGACATGCATGGCTGCACTTTGTGTCTATAGTTGTGAGATCAGTTTGGAAAAGCTTGTCTTCTCCATAAGAGAAGGGGTTGCTGGTAGGCTTAAAGAGGGACAAGACAAGAAGTGAAAAAAAAAACGAATTTACAAATGACATTCTTTGGTTCATAGTGGAACTGCTTTGACTAATATTTACTATCTTTGCAGTTTTTTTGAAGAGAGGATGCATATCTGAGGTTTCTAATTGCCAATGAAAACTTGTGAAGATTAGATCTGTTTTCTTGACGAATGAAGGTGAGTTCCCATGGATGGTTCTTGAAGACTGCAATCAGATCTTACTTCTCTTGGGAGGTAAGTGGGGAAGGGAAGGGAATTTGATAGTTTTCCTTTATTTTTCTCCTTTGTACATTTTCCTAATCTATGGTGTGTTTTTTAATAAAGCTTTACAGGACTGTATTATTAATTTGATAGTACTTGATGGAGAGTGTAAGACCATCTTCCCACACACAATCTATTGGGACCTCTACCAATGTTTACATCTGACATGGAGTGCTAATTATTTCCCTGTCCCCACCAATCTATCTATGAAGCAAAGGTAGTTTGTTTTGTTTTGTTTTGTCACGCTGAGATCTCTCAAATCACAGCGCTTCATGCCATGCTCATGGTATCTTTGGAAAGCCTCGATGAATGCACTGACTTGGTTTGAGACTGTTTGGAGCTTCATGCCATGCTCTTGGTATCTTTGGAAAGCTCTTGATGAATGCACTAACATGGTTTGAGACTTTGGAGCTATGGTGTGGAAGCTTTTGATTATTGAACAATTTTCTCAATGAAAACTAAACAAAATTGAAACTGAAAACTGTATTGGAATTTGGGGGTGTTGTTGGTGTTATTGGGAAGCCCTCAACGAGTCAAATTTAATAGAGTTTATTTTACAATTGTCAGAGTTAAGTTGTGCAAGATATTGATTTTGGAGTGGATTTTGTTGCTAGAAATTCAAGAAAATTGCAAAAATTGGGTTTGGAAGGAAAAATCAGTTGAGCCCTCAATGTGTTCACATTGCCAAAATTAGAAATTTTTAATTCTACAAATGTGAAAAATAAAGAATGTGTTCACACTTGGGCCAACAACACAAGCTACGCTAGTAAACATGAAAATTGGACAATACATTTAATAGGCCAATCAAGAGCATACATTATCTTACAATGGTTATTTTTGAGATCATTGTATGTTGGGATTTTACTTATTTTAAATTCTTTTAAATTTTGTGATATTGAGAAGTTGACAATTCTTTCCAAAAAATTAGCAAAATTAGTTAAATTTTACATTAAGAAAACAAAAAATTCTAGGAGGTTGCAACTAGAGGACATAATAAAAAGGGTTTTGGGGTTCTTGTTTATGGATGGTTGGTTTGAAATTGGAATGGGTTGTTATTGTTGGCATGGGGTGTTTTTATGCTTTTCAATACATAAGCAAGTCATCAATTGCCAACCATTATATTTTCAACTTTAGCACCAAGTTTGAAGCCCACAATCAAAGCTTGAGTTGAACTTGTGGGCATTGCCTAACTTATAATCATGTCTCATCAAGCAAGTTTTGTCTTCAAACCATACTAGTATTTAGTTTTAATGTTAGGTTAGTAATGTTGGGCACATGGCAACTCCATTTAGCTTGGAATCTAGTAAATGGTGGGATCACACCTCTGAGCTAATGAGTTAGTTAATTATGAACATGCCATGGGCACAAAACATCATCAAAATCTTAGGCATGGGGAGGTAATTTGAAATGTAGTCATTCAAATGTTCATTTTTTAGGGTTCCCATGAGTTTAGTTTTTAAAGATCGTTTGGAGAGTTTTTGAAAGCAAAATGAGACACACAGTTTTGAAAGGCCACTTCCAACTTTTACACAATCCCTTTTAAAGCTTTGGCATGTAATGTTTCCCATGAGGTTGTTTTATGATTTTTTTTTCAAAGTGTTTAAACATGTTGTTGTAAAAGCATATCATTTCAAACTTTTTATGTAGCCATTCACTTTTTAAAGATAATTAGATCTATTTCTCAATCTTTTGGCAATGTTCAATTTCAGAGGTAAGGTTTTCTTCATTTGGATGTTTTTGTTTACTTCTTTGTCAAATTGCATTTTGGCTTTTTTCTTTGGTAATGAGCTCACATTAGGGTTGATTTTTTGCCACTCTTGTGAAGGTTTTAGCCATTAGAAAAAAACCTCCTTAATAATGGTGGAAAAAACCCAAACAATCCATGCATTGGAATCAAGTGGAAGTTGATGTGTGGGCAACTATTCCAAAAAAAATTTAAACATAAAATATTTGTTGTATTATAAGATGAATTATGAGGTTTTTCAAAATTTGGTGTTGGAGTTGACTCCTTTTTTGTAATCTCAATGCCTCAATATTGTGAGGTCATAACTAAAGGTTATAAATATAATTGTAACTATTTTTTACAAATCTATTTATGGACACAGTGTTCATCGTCCATTATGATTGTTAATGATGGTCCGAGATTGTGACACATGTCATAATAAAAAAAATTCCACTTGGCGTATTAATCATATTTTGGAATATATATATAGGTTGTACATAATCATAAGTAGGTAAGTAGGTAAGAAAGCACAAGATTAAATGCACTAAAAAATAGTCATGAAATTTTATTTTTTATTTTATGTTTTACTTTTGGGTTAAGTTTTTTTAAGTTCATCCCAAAATGGCACATGTATTTTAATGTGAGAATATAAGAGAACAAGTCTTCTTTATATAGTTTATAACATGGGATTTGAAGACAAAACATATGGGTTACATCTTTTAGTTGTTCATTAGTTACAAATTGAATTACAACTATAACACTTAAGCGCCCAAAGCAAGCCAAATCCAAAGGGAGCACTCATATGGAAAATCATTGTAATGTGGGTGCATCAACAATTTGGAAATATGTGGAGATAGTATGTGATGCTTTGATTGGTAAGGACAAACTTTTCCGGAAGTACAACAAGATTCCATCAAAAAACTAATTAAGATTGATGATTTAGGAATTCTAAGAATTGACAAGTTTGTCAAACATATGTGGATTAACATATGGAACCCACATACCATTGGTAAATCTTCCAAACAAGTAAGTGACATTTGCACAAAGTGATTTTTTCAACAAAATATTCTTTTGCAATGGATGTGTGATTCAAATAAATGGTTTTAGAATGTGTGTGTTAGATATCCAAAAGGAGAAGTCATGATGGTGGTGGTTAGTTTAAAGTCTCCATCTTGTGTAGACAACTAAAAGATTGAAAGATTTCACAAAAACTAGTTTTCTAGGTTATTTAGGTGTGAAATGTACCTCTTATATAATTGGAGACTCAATTCAATTAATTTGTCCATATTTGGACTAAAAATTGAAAGACTATAAATCATACAAATGTTGATAAGATATGATCATAACATGAACAAAGATAAAGTTATAACATAAAATGATATTGGTTCATTGAAAAATAGATCTCAAATTCTAAGGCATTTCAATTCAAGAATGGATAAAAGAAGGGTTGTAGTAGCATGTTGGCATTGTAAAAAAATTGTATGATGTGCAATGAATTTCAATTAGGGTTTACAAATTTGGGAAATAGGCATGAAAACCTAATTTTAGATTTGGTGCACATATGTTGCCTACTCATAGAAAAGTAGATGTAATAAAAGCAAATGGAGAAAAATTAAGACTTGCATCATATGAATGATGGGTGTTTAATCACCCAATATTATGAATTTAAAAAATAAATTTCTAGTTTCTATGTATTGAAGGTTGGTTGTTTGTAGAAATAACATAATTTTTTAGGGTGGGTTTTAAATAAGCCACGAAGAAGTTTGGTGGCTTTTATTATAATATTAGTAAAAAAAAATTTGATCATTGAATCTTATGCAAAGAAATCATACTAATTCTATGGTGAACCAACAATCACATTGTCACTTCCACCATCTTAAATGAGGCCTCACAATACCCATATTAATCCCAACACAAGTCAAATTTGGATTTAGAAATCTTGATTTAGTGTCAACATGGTATATTCATAATGTTGGTGTTTATGTCTTTTCTTGGTAGAGGAGACCATTGCCATCATAGAAAGTTTCAAAAAAAATCACCAAAGATGTGTGGTGATCAAATAGTTTGAATGAAGCCCCTTAATATCCACATTAATCTAAAAATGTCAAATTTGGATTCAAAAGAACTTGATTTAATGTAAGCATGGGTTATTTATAATGTTTATGTTTACATTTTTTCTTGGTAGAGAAAACCATTTCCATCACAGTAAGACAAAGGAAACCATCATATAAACCTTCAATAAATCTTCCAATTGAAAAAATGCACCATCACATCAATTTTCAAGAAATCAATTAAGGTTTATGGTGGTCACACGACCCCTTTTGAGCAAAATAGACCATCACATTAAAAAAAAGTTTAAAGTAACCCCTAATTTTTCATAAACAACAAAGAAATTAGGAAAATTTGGAATTTCACCTCCAATAGAAAAAACTTGTGTACCTATGTTTTGTGAGCCTTAAATTTACACCATTATGTGTAAAAAACCCTCAAATCAACACTCAAATTCACACTCATGTTGCACCATCAAATCAAATGTTTTATTATAAGATTGTGGCATCCAAATTGCAAATCAAAACAAAATCCATGTTCACAACCTAATATTGAAAACACAAAGCTTAGGAAGTGAATTGCTTATCACTATTAATTGCTAGGATTAATTTTTTTGGTTTGATTGAAAACACAAAAACAATAATGAACTTAAGTAGACCTCTTGTCACTAATGGTTGTTAGGACTAATTTCTTTAAACTTTGACACATCAACAAACATAGTTGCAATCTATAACTAACTTTATAAATTTATGAATTGATCTTTTTATTCATCTTTATTTTGAGTTTCTCAATTTCTTTCACACTAATGAAAAATTGCTTGATATATTGGGTCAAATATCTATTTTCATTTTCTTCTTTTCCAATTTTCTATTAAGTTGACTTTGAACATCACGCAATTTCCACGACTTAATCCTTAATGTATCAAAATTATAACTTGGAGATACAACCCAAAATTCAATTACAAAAGTTTCAATCGAAAGGGATATAAAAACCTCTTGAATCTTAAAAACACTTTCATTTTCATCATAAAGATTCACAACATCAATATCTCTATGAGTAGTGTGGATTCCTTTATCAACACCATGGGGCACTTCACCTATTTTAGCAATACTAGCAAACAAGTAATCAAATCTTTCATACCAAAATCAATCCAAAGGTGGAGCACTTGGGACATTGGTCTTCTTGTTCTCAACATTGTACTTGTCCTTCATTTTGTTGAATTTGTTTGTACACTAACCCTAAGTACATTGCACATTAATTGAAAAACAAATGTTCACATATGCATTTCTTTTTCATCCTTCTTGCTAGATTCCTAATATCTCTCTTGAAACTTGTCCAACAAAAATGCAAATGTTACATTATTCTAAAACCTTTCTTCAACATGGACTTCATTTCTTTCCTACAAACTAGTAACTTCATTATCTACATCAAAAAATATCTTTAAGAATATATTATGTTGATGTAGTCCATAAACCTCTTCTTTTTGAAATCCTTCCATGGTTACATAGAAGTTCAATGGTGCAACCCTAAATTTATTCTTTAGGTAATTTTGGAGCAAGGAAAAACATAAAAAGATGATAAGATGTGTAATTTTGTTAATTGTATGGTGTAAATCATGGTTATGAAAAAATGTTTTTCATCATTTGTGATAAGTATAATAGGATGAGCGAACAAAGAGCCTCATGTTTAATCATCGATTTGCTTTGTTGTGAGAAGCTTAGAAAGTTGTTTGTGCATTTTTTTTGACAAAGGCTAATAGTTGGCTAACAAAGGTTCATTAGCTTGCAAAAACACTCATGCACCCAAGGCTAGTGTTAAAACTTGTTATGATGATAACCCTAATGCTAGGTTAATTACACATTAGATGTTTAACACCATTATGTGAATGAACTTTTAACTACCTAATGCTAGGTTAACTTAACACTAAATGTTTAACACCAAGTGTGAATGAATACTTAACTACCTAATGCTAGGTTACTTAACACTAAATGTTTAACACCAAGTGTGAATGAATACTTAACTACCTATTGCTAGGTTACTTAACACTAAATATTTAACACCAAATGTGAATGAACTTTTAGTTACCTAATGCTAGGTTAACTTAACACTAAATGTTTTACACCAAGTGTGAATGAATACTTAACTACCTAATGCTAGGTTAACTTAACACTAAATGTTTAACACCAAGTGTGAATGAATACTTAACTACCTAATGCTAGGTTACTTAACACTAAATGTTTAACACCAAGTGTGAATGAACTTTTAGCTACCTAATGCTAGGTTAACTTAACATTAAATGTTTTACACCATGTGTGAACAAACTTTTAATTACCTATGTAAGTGGGTAAGTATCATAGGTAAATTGATAGACGATTATCTGCGGTTAGTATGTATGCAAGTAAGTAGGTGAAGTATGTAACTTGATGGTTACTAAGTAGGTAGATAAATATGTACATGTGGATGGTTCATACATGGCTAAACAATGTGGTTAGTATGTATGCAAGTAAGTAGGTGAAGTATGTAACTTGATGGTTACTAAGTAGGTAGATAAAATATGTACATGTGGATGGTTCATACATAGCTAAACAATAGTGGTTTAGCTTTGGGAAAGAGAAGGCAACAGAAAAGTGTTTCCTATCCACATACTATCATCCATCCATCGTGCATGGGATGCTGGTGGGTGCTACTGGTTCATGCTGGCCGCATAAGCCGCGCAATGATGATGTCTTCACAGAACTCATCAAAGGCCAACATGATGAAAGAAAGGCCGGCATGACAAAAGACACACACATATAAGTGCTGCAATTTTGCAATGATGCAATGCACATCAAAGCCCAAGCAAGCTTGCTTGATGTCTGTCAGTAAGTGGGTGAGAGTGAGGGGGGAGGGGGCGAGATCATACTGCACAAGAACATGCCAAGAAGAATGATTCCTGAAGTGAATGCAAGTATTGATAAGCCTAAATGTGAACCAATAGCCTCCAGCCCACTACAAGGAATGGATGAATGAATGAATGAATGACGGGTGGGTGGACATGAAACACTTTTTTCATTGGGTTCCAATTCCTTTAGGTAACCCTGGTGTTTACTTACCTCTGTGGCTGTTTTTACTACCTACTAACTAACTAACCCTATAGCCGGCCCCCCTTCTAGCCCTTACTCACATACTAACCATGTAATCCAAAAGGTCTTGTAGATAGATAGGTAGGAGAGTAGGTTACTTACTTACTTAGTAATCACCTACTCTCGTACCTACCTACCTACCTACAAGACCTAGTTTTTAACAGGATTAGATTGGCAAGCTGTGAAACCCATTGTTAACTCAGCTGGGTTTCACCCTCACCTGCTGGGTCCCCAGCAGTGTTGGCGGTTCTTAGAATGAGGGACAGATACCCGTCAAGTATCAAACTGGGTATGTTACTTACTTACTTACCCACTGGTTCTAAAAATTGGAAGATCGGGTTTTGGTATATAATTGTGATTCTCATAATACCCTAATAAATAAATAAATAAATTCATAAGAATCGGCCAAAGAACCACTACTTCTTTGTTGGTTATTTGATGGAAGCCAATTTAATTCTTAAAGGTTTTTTGTGGTTCTTTCATTATGAAGTCTTTTCAAAGAGCTGGAAACCAGCAAAGACAATAATAATAATAAGATGGATCATGATGCAGAGACACCAAATTTTAGGTCTCAGACAATTTTTTGTCTGGGCAGCACCAAGCGGGTATCACCAGACATATATTGGTAGGGCAATGGGGCAGTCAGGGAAAAAAGAAGCAATGATTAGGAGATAGCTAGCTGGCTGACTCCTAGGGTTTCACCCCCCCCCCCTCCTATTAGGGTTTCTGGCGATGGCGGGCCCTTACCGATGACCGCCCCATCAGCAGTGCGCGCACAAAAAAGGTTCTGTTCTTTGTCTCCAGATACCCACCGAAATTATCGAGCCGCACCCACCGCTGCAAGCGCAGCAAGCTACAGGAAGCAGCAAGATACAGGAAGGAAAGATTTCCCCGTTTTGCCAGCAGCAGCAGCTTCTTCTCATTGAGGATTTTTATGTCTTGTGTGTTTCCCGGGGAAAACAGAAGGGATGTCCATGAGGTGGACATTTGTGGACAATCGTGTTTTGCTTTCCTTCTTTTCCATTTCTGACAAGAAACAACAACAACAACAACCGTTTTCTTGCTGAATTTTATTTTTTTGGGTCTATGTTTTGCTTGTGCTGTTGCTCGCTTACTCACTCGCCAGCAAGTAGCTTCTGAGGTGAGCGTTTTTGGTTCGATCTTGTTTTTCATGTTGAAAGCCTGATATGCTTTATTGTTACGTGTGCAGGAAGTTTTGCGCATATCTCTCTCTCTCTCTCTCTCTCTCTCTCTCTCTCTCTCTCTCTCGCTCTCGCAAATTTATTTTCTGATTATCTTCCTTTGTGCATGAAATGATTTTCTGTGCAGTGTTGTTGAGGCGCCAGCCAGGGGGCAAAGGAATAAATGGACAAGAACATCAGGTTTGAAGCTTTAGGGAGCTGCTGCTTTTTGGAGGAGTTGATGGCGATCTCAGAGAATTAGTTGTTTCCATAGGCCAGGTATGTATCAAGAATCTGTTGTCTCCCCTCCCTTTATGTGTGAGAGGAGTAGAGCAAGATACCGATTCAAGAACAATACTAATTATAAAATCTCGTTGATGCTTCACAGCCAATCCTGTTTGATCGATACATTTCAATCTTGTGACAAAGAGACTATTTTGCTCAAGATCCAGAGATTTTGGCTTTTCCCAGAGGCATTCTTTGGAGAAATTCTAGTGCAAGAGGACCTGTGGAATGTGTGTGCATGTGTCATGTGGTCCATGCAATGTCATGCATGTGCACATTTGTTGTGGGCTTTAGAAGGATTGTATCTGCTGCCAGGTGCTTGTCTGTGCATTGAATTATCTCCTCCAGTTTTAGGCTTCAGGACACATATCTTTGTGTAGTTTTCTGCCCAAAACTTATGATCAGATTGCTACACACTTATCTACACCCCACTGTGGAAAGCTGATAAGCTCAGTGGGAAATAATGGCGGCTAGTCACTAATATTTCTGATATAGGTAATTGTTTGATGCTTTGTGAGTGACACTCACAAGGTCATTCTTGTCATGTTTGTTTTCGCTTGAACTGACCCAATCACCATTCAGAGTGTTATGGATTTTTTTCTGCATTTCTCATGCATATGGTTTTAGGCTCCAGGATATGGGACTAATTGCTGGAGTGAACCATGGCTCTCTTTGATTTATTTGTCTATGGTTATCCTCTTGTCCTCATCACCTGTGCAAAGCAGTCATTTCACTTCATTCCTGATCATTTCAGAATGGACCTATGTAGCCCGAGGTGCCAAACCTATGATCATCAAGTTTGTGAAAAGATACCATACCTACAACGTTGTCCAATCACCAATTTGAAATCACCAATATCTATAATTGTGGCTATCATGTGGCACTTTAAGATGCAACCAGACCATTCTGAAAGCTCAAGGTAGCAATCGTTCTTGTGTGAGCAGTACAGGTAGCTGTACTTCATCCCCCAACTTCTTACGAAGGTAGGGTTCAAGAAACCTGATAGTGTTTTGGAAGTTGAGCTCAGTTTCTTAATTGGTTATTCTTTTGTGCAGGTACTCTGCTCTCGGACTTCTTTGTGTTTACTCAAATCCCTTCTATTCTTCAAAATTGGGTCCAAGATGCTTCGACGACCATTGAAGCCTCAAGACACTGGGCTGAAAGCTCCAGGGGATCACAGAAATGGTAGTGTGGAAAAAACCAAGCCATTGGTTCCTTTGTCATCAACTCAAGCATTCAAAGTCAGTCTTGGAGGATTACTTTTTCTTGTCCTGCTGTATGCCCCTGTAATGTGGCTAGCTCGAAGATCTATGTACCAAAAGCATGTCACCCCACTTCCAGCGTCCACTGCTCTTCACAAGTTCTCTCAAGAGAGAGCCATGGCACACATCTTGCAGCTTGCTGGCAACATCAGGGACCGCCAACAATCAACTTCTGGCCTCCAGCAAGCTTTTGAATATGTTGAATCAGAGCTCCGGAACCTGCAAATTAAGGCTTCTCCTGAACTTCGAGTTGAAATTGATGATTCATTCGCAACTGGGTCATTCAATATGGTTTTTTTGGGGCATTCAATCTCTAATACATACCGGAACCTTCGAAATCTTGCTGTAAGGGTTTCTGCCAAAGAAGCACGGGAGGGTGAAGCTGCAGTATTAGTGAATGGGCATTTGGATGGACCATTGGGATCACCAGGTGCTGCTGACTGTGCTTCCTGTGTTGCAACAATGCTTGAAGTCTTTCGATACATTGTGGACACAAATTGGATCCCTCCATCTCCTATTGTCTTCCTTTTCAATGGAGCAGAGGAGCTTTTCCTTCTTGGAGCCCATGGGTTTATCACAACCCATAAATGGAGAGACTCATTTGGTGCAGTAATCAACATTGAAGCCTCTGGTGCAAGTGGACCAGATCTTGTTGTTCAGTCAGGGCCTGGCACCTGGCCCTCCAGGGTCTATGCCCAATCTGCAGTGTACCCAATGGCCAACACTGCCGCTCAAGATGTGTTCCCTTTGATACCTGGCGACACAGACTACAGGGTCTTTTCCCAGGACTTTAGTGATATCCCAGGTCTTGATATACTATTCATTCTGGATGGTTATGTATATCACACTGGCTATGACCGTCCAGAGAAAGTGGGGCGAGAGAGCTTGCAAGCACGGGGTGAGAATTTGATTTCATTGTTACGGGCTTTTACCAGTGCTCCTGAATTGAAGAACTCAACAGATAGAGCTTCCAATCCAGAGCCTGTTGAAAAGCGTCCAATTTTCTTCGATGTTTTTGGGCAATGGATGGTCATCTATTCACAAAAGGTAGCAGTAGGATTGCACTTGTTACCATTGGGTGTTGTGTTGCTTATCCCTAACTATGCATCCAAAGGGGTTCAGTCAACAGTCAACAAACGGATAAGATTAGTTCTTGTAGGATTAGTGGTCCAAACATTAGGATGCGTACTAGCAACAGTTTTGCCTCTGTTAATTGCAATTCTTCGTCTCTCAGTGTCGTCAACAGCAATGACATGGTTCGCACACCCCTGGATTGCATACACCATGTTTGTTCCAGCTTCACTAGCTGGATTATTGCTTCCCAGGGCAATTTGGTATGGAGGGATCAAAATCTCCAATGAGGTGGAGCAGAAAGAGCTTGACTGGGGATCACATTGGGGAGGTGTGGCTTTGAATGCATTGGCATCTGCTGTTTGGACATTACTTGGAGTGGGGAGTGGATACTTAAACTTCTATTGGGCCCTTTTCATGATGCCAGCACTCTCAATATTCCAAGCGCTGCAGAGGACATTTGGGAAGGATTCAGTGTTTTCTATGCTGGGTTATGTTCTCCCAGGGATGTTGCCTGCTGCATACATCTGCTACTACATGGCGATTTGCATACAGTTCATCACAGAGAAAATGGGTATGAGTGGTACTTTTCCTCTCCCTTATGCTTTCTATGTTGCTGATGCAATCTTGGCAGTGGTTGTTGGGTTTTTTGTAAGCCTTGCGGTCAGTCCTCTCCTGCCTATTCTTGGAAATTGGATTGCAAAACCTCCAGCGATCAGGTTCCTTCTTTATCTTAGCATTGGTTCAGCAGCCATTTCCTCCCAACTCTTCCCATACAGTGCAGCTGCACCAAAACGCGTGGTAATGGGTCATAGTTTTAGGACATCTGGGCCAGATGAAGTGCTCAAATCAAGCTACAATTTTGCTACTATTGATCCGAATCCAATGAAATTTGTGTGGAAAAATGTCCCTGCGTTACCCCAAGCATTGCAGATGGACACAAGTACTGAGGCTGTGATCAAGGCTGATCCAAATGTATTCCTGGCTCTCTACCCAATTTCCCGGCTTTTGACACAAGCTGCTGAAGTTCCTGCGAGCATCAGTGAAGGCACAAAAAAGCTTTTTTTGCCACTACCCCATCTGCGAGTCATTGAAGCTGAACAGGGTGACCATACAGAAGCTTCAGTTGGCTCAGGGAGACGCAGGGTACACTTGGAAATCAATCTGGGGTCTCTTGACCAGGTTTGGTCCACAGTGATGAATATCACAGGTCCATTGGCTAGTTGGTCTTTTGCTGATGGGAAGCTTCCAAAGACTGAAAGTATTGCAGGAGGACCCCCCTCTTACATAAGTCGGTTGACAGGCGATTCAACAGGTGGGAGATGGCAATTCTGGCTTGAAGCTTACAGCCTTGACCCCTTGAGGATCGAGTTGGCAGTTCTTGACCAACAGGTGGATGCAGAGACACAGAGTATAATTGATCTGTTTCCCTCATGGGTAGCAGTTGTGGCAGGATCTATGTATTTGTCCACATATTTTGTTTAGTGTCAAATTTTATCAGAGCTTAGAAAGATTTTGGGACTAGTGTCATTGTTTGTAGGGCTATAGAGATCTTGTTGTGTAATTACTTCCAAGAATGATGAATCTTTCAAGAGCACATCTTTCAGTGCCTGGCATGAATGACTGCTTGATTTACGTGTTCATTTTCACCTGGATGAGTCAAGCAGATCAGGAACTGAGATTTCAGACAAACTTCAGAAGAAAATAGCCATTTGGACCTGTAAGATAGTAAAGGGTAGAATCTGATGTGTTCCTAGTTTTCTTCCCAAAAGTCAGTCTGAGCTTAGTCCTCTTCATGCATTGTCAATCACAGCAATCAAAGCAATCTGGAGCCCACAGACCTTTTGAAATTAAAGGAGGAGCTTGGACATGAGCAATTGGAGCTTGCACACTTATGACTAACTGGCTTGGATGCCAGCTCCCAACAAGGGTTGTTCCCCTTCATGCCTATTTTCTTTCCTTTGTTTTTCAAATCAATGTTCTTCTGGTTCTTAAATCTTTTGGTGTTGCAACAGCATTTTCCTGTTCAATTCTGAAACCTGGATAAGAGCTATGATCTAAAGGTAATAGAAGAAATCACTCTTGCTGTGTTTTGTACTGTTGGGTTTTTGGTGGTTTTTTCTAAGTAGTGATCATGTGTTGCAGTTGCTTCTAGTTTACAAGCCTCAAAGCTTCAAATTAAACAACAGTAGCAGCAGCAATATGATGATGATGATAATGATGATGGGTTTAGGGTTTAAAGTTTATCTTCATTGACATCATCATCATTATCAAGTATTTGATCGGACAAAATTTGGTTACAAATTTGTCTGCCAAGATGCTAAAATTGTTACAAAACTGAACTATCAGCAGAGTCTGCCATGAATCTCTTTTGCATGGGGAGTTATTCATGGAGAATGGTGAACATTATCCAGGAACATCTTGAGATCTGCTGTGCAGCATGTGGGAAGTGGATGGCACGAGGGAAGATGAGAGTAGCTTCATGAATTCTCTACCCTTCACAGAACATGCAATTCCAGGATTTGAATGCTCTTTGCCATCTCCTTCCCTATGAATTGTTTGCAATCTTCTTGTGCATTTGAATTGCTTCTTGCAATCTTGTGGCAAATTTTTATCAACTGTTGGTTAGGTCCTTGTGCATTTGAATGCTTGTTGCAATCAATAGGGTTTGCAATTTCTTTCCCTATCAATTGCAAGGCAATCCAAGACAATCTTTGAACAATCTTTGTATATGATTTCGAAAACTTTAAGAATCAAGATGTGTAATTTGAGTGTGATATTGGGCATGTTCAAGTAAAGGATTTTGAAGCAAGCAAGCCTTCGTGCTTGCACGTGTCATTTATTGCTTTCTTCTTCTTTGACTTCCTGCATATAAAAAAGCCCATTTTTCATTTTAAATAACACTATTGATTGCTTTGATTTAATCATTCAATAAACATTTGAAATGAAATGCAAAAAATTTACCCATCTCGTATCTTTTGCCACCTTTTATTTGAAAATGATTTTTGTTAAATTTTGAATTTATCACATATTTATAACTAATGTTTGAAAAAAACCCCATTTGTGTGTTGAGAATTCAAGCTCACTAGTTTCTATTAGTTAATGTTAGTTGGAAGTAACTAGGTTATTTGATGGTTTATTTCATTTACTTAGATTAATTGATTGTTTCTTATTTTGAATTCCTAGTTTATTTTTTTGAGGTTCTTGTTTGGGAGTCTCTTTTTCTTTGTTGCAAGTTTTGTGTTTTGATTCCGACAAGAACCTTGATGTGGTTTTCATATTGTGTTCCATGAATGTGAACAGCATTGTTAATGTGCTTTCAATTTTCTTCCAATAAAATTATTTGCACCTGTGATCTCCTATTAGTTAATAATATGGACTTGTCAATGTGTAAGCTGGTTGATGAGATCTAGAGCTAGATAGTCTCTAGAGTTAAGAATTAGAGAATCTTTAGTTGTTTTATAAGACATTATAAGTGCAAAATAAAAAAACAGGAAGGGAAAGGTTTACAAATTGCTCAAAAATGCTCTAGAACATGTCACTTGGCACTTGCAAGATAAACCAAAAGTCAATGACACAGTAGACATGGAGCTCAAGCACACAGAGAAACCAAGATGCAGAAAAGTCCACTCTCCCATGATACTTAACAAGAATTCTGATGTTGATCTCCATCTCAAGAGTGGGGCACACTAATAGTTACCTCAGCTCACCCACTTACTTACATTGTGTCTACTAACTCAAGAACTTGGAAGGGTACAAAACGATACAAATTACTGTGCCTTCTCACTGCTCTGGTGGGAGAAAGCAGGACCCATTTGAAGGGTCCCCTCATCTATCAAAACTTGAAGCTCAGCTTTTGCAGCTAGCTTTGTGTTTTCGTCAGCACAAGCACTGAAAGCTGAAACCACCTTTGCACTGCACCCACATCAATTAACCAGTTAATTCAGTGACTCAATTCCTAACTTCCAATGCTCTGATGATCATCTGAGTAAACTTAGCACTAAACCACATATGCATTATGCATACATATCCATTTCAGGCTACTACAGGACCTCTCACAGATTCAAAGAAATAATGCCCAAGAATATACATTCAACCAGGCTTCTACACAAAAGATGACAAGTTCCCTTGCCAGACTACACATCAAGTACCATGATAAGAAAAAAGTCTGACAAAAAGAACTCATTACTTTTCATGACACAGAACCGGAGAGAAGACTGAGAAACTGACCTAACAACACAGAGCTTCTCAGATACTAGGAAGAAATACCTGTGGCCCTTTGCCCAGCGTTTGCAATTCCCTTTCATAGCTGTAGACCAGAAAATTGCAGAGAATGATTCAGCATCTATTCCAGATGGAGGCAGCTGAGACTCCAGAATGAGCCGGCGTATAGTCCGACTGGAAAAGTAACCCTCCATCACATGTTCCTCTGGCTTGTCATCCACATCCAGACTAATTTGTGGTAAAGCTACCAGGCTAGAAATTGCTTTGTGAACAGCAGTCACCTCACTTGGTACTGCTTTCCAGAGCTCTGAGTTTGCACCTCCCATCGCTACCTGCATGTGAAGTCCATGTGTCTATGAAGCCACCTCAAAGTAAACAAGTGACAGGCAGCTGGAACAAGAGATACACAATTACCTCAAAAATCACATCTGTGCCCCACTGTGAATGAAGTAGTTCTCTTGCATGCACTCGACATACATCTGCCAGTTCCTGTTACAACCACAAAACAGGCCAACCTTAAGATTTAAGAGATCCATTTGACCTGCCAGATCTTAGTACACATGCCAAGCAACACCAATAGAGATAGTAGCTACTTAGTAATGCAGGAGCGATCTTGGTTGAGGAGATGTGCTCTTCAACTAGATCCAGGAGATCAATACATATCTCAACACTTTGAAGGTAATTGTTAAGTTGGTTCAGGCCAAATCAAAACAAACACAACAAGAATAAGTGCAGTCATAAGCTTGTGCCTGTCACTCACAAAGTATCAAAAAATCACCTTAATGGCAGTGACTAGCTGCTACCCACTAACTTCATGAGCTCCCAAAAGTTGGGGTAGATGAGCTACAATAATCTGCTCAAATTTTTGGACAAACCATTATACAAAAATGTGTCCTGAATTTCAGCAAATTCCCTGAAACAATCTGAAGACGTAGTTATGGTCTTGGCTACAACCCAAGTGACATATAGCTAATAGGAAAAGTTCAACAGTACCCTCATTCAAACTGCAACAAGCTTGTGAGAGTAACCTTGCCCCTATACAAGCTAGAACATAAGCCTCTGAGATCAATACACTACCTTTGCCAGTCCACTCGTCACTAGTAATTGAAATCTCCGCAACAAGGGATCTTTCTTGCCAACACCCACAACCCCCTCCTCCTCTTCCTGCTCCTCATCCTTGTCTATCACCCCTTTCCCCTCAGGTTTCCCTGTGACACCAGAAACAGGTGAAAACAGGAACACAGATAATTTGGACACCTGTAAGATATCCAATGTGTCACTTGTAATAATATAGCAGTATTGGTTCAGTTGTAAACCACAGCATTTGATGAAATGATAGGAAAGCATCAAATAACTATCATTACCTTTTCCCATACAAGCACCAACAGCCAATGCTTCCTCGTCTTCATGAATTGTGACATCCTGTACTGAAGACACCACAACCTTGTGTCCATAAGATAGTACACTTGTATTGGAAGAGAAAGCAAACATATTCATCAAGCAGCCTATCTTAGGTACAAGACATCACCACCACTGCATTTTCCAAAATGAAGGAAGAGCTCCTTCAGCCAAGTTTGAAGAAGACTAGCTCACAATTGGTTGAATCAACAGGTGCCGGAGGTTCCAAGACAGCCAAGATATCTGGTGGGAAATAGCGTGTGACTCGAGGGGCCAGAAGATACAAAATTACACGCCGTCCATTCTGCAATAGTACAGGTCACACTTTCTTAGATCCAAAAATATCCAGAAAAAGAGGTTCAAAGTATTATGACATATGTCCAAAAAAAATTAGATGCAACCTTTGATGCAGCAGGTGAGGTGCAGATACTGGAACTTGCTCAGTGATAACAAACTGAAATCCTACAGGTTAATGTAGCAATATGTAATTAGACACAAAGATATGAAGAAAATTAGCTGACCATTGTTCTGAGTTCATACCTTGTGCAAGACCAGCTCCTGTAGGTCTTTCATGATCTCTTTGATGATGACCTGCAAAACATTTCCTATGGGGATCAGTGCGCAGATAGAGCTTGTGAGACAAAACAAGAACAGAGTGTTGAAGGTAACAAACCTTAGTGACAAGCTGCGTATCATCCATCACATCAAAAAGTGATAAAAGAACCTGAACAAACAACACAACAAAGCATAAATTTGCAGTGTTCTTATAAAGAGTTTGCAAGACTTTCACCATTAAACACATACATGAACACAAACACAGACTATTACCTCTACTTCAGCAAAACCATGACTACATAGAAACTTCCTACTCACCATGCTACCGTGCTCATCACGTGCAATTTTGCTGACGTGACCTTTCATTCCTTTCACTATTTTCTTCCTGTCCTGCAAGGTCATAAACACAAATGATATCTAAAGGTTGGTCATACTCAGATCAAGGTCATCCACAATTCAGTTTACGTGAGAGCACATCTGGATATTTCCACAATATCTAAGACCCATTAAAATCAATTGAAATATGGTTTCAACAATTGGACATGTACCAGACACTGCCTCAAACTCGACAGATCTCAAACATCTCAAAGGTAAAACTGATACAAAGATGGCATTGCTGTTGACTGACAGCAAAGAAATACCCCTTGTGAATGCATCAAAGTAAAACCTGCTAACCTTATTGCTCCCATGCATGACACAGGTCACACCGACCTTTGCACCATCACGGGTGTGGAGCATGCGGACCAGAAGTGCACCTGAGAGCTGCTGCACTACTTCCTGTATCATGCTCTGCACTCCAAGCCAATGCAAGAGAGTTAAATCCCCAGAATTTACTGTGCCACAAAATAAAGAGCTCACCTGAACATCCCATGTCCAAAACAAAAATAACAGATACATTTCTTACCTTCTTGGAGATGCTCAAGTACTCAACAATTGCCCGGTGAATAATAGAGTGATCAACGATGCCCTTTTCAAGAATGGGCTGCAACGCTAAAGTCATGTGCTCAAGAACTGCCCTCCACTTTGCTGCTGGCTCAGTTGCTAACAGATCTACTACCCTGTGAAACCAAACAGCAGAGACAGCTCTTGAATCTTGTAGAAGAACACTGTTTGAGGAATGCCCTAACTAACCATGGAAAGAACACACTTTGACATATCAAAGTATGTTAAAAAACACACTAAAAACAGCTCCAACCCAACCTCCATGTTGTGATAATTATCAAATCCCAAGGGCATTGATAAAGACTTACTGACCTGCCCTTGCCAGCAGTGATCATGCCTTTGAACAGTCGAAACTCAGGTGAATAGAACTCAGCCAGTAGCTCTTGTTTCTGTACTGCATTGGCACTCAAATACGCTTGTTCCAGAACTGTAGAAGATGCCACATACACACCAGATAAGCAGGTTCTCAGCAGCTGCATAATCTTCATTCAACACATGTTTCTATTTCTGAAAGCTACTGTAAATAGCCGTGAGAGAGGAAGGGAGACAAATGGTCAACTTGGAGTATGTTGGTGGATCAATAAATTCTGACAATGTCAAATAAAATCATGCTGTAGCATGAGGAAGCTCTTCTGAATGATAATAAACAACTGCTACAACCAGTACAGAACTAGTACAGCAATACACCCCTCAAGGTTATAAAAGGTACAGACCAGGTGAACCATTTGGATGTCGTAGAAGAGCCACAACATTGCCATGAAGCAGTGAAAGCATTTGTTGGAGTTGATTCTTATTTGCTGGTCCCCACAAACCCGTAGTCGCCCAAATGAGTCAGGAGCTAAAATTACACATGACAACCAGTTTGGACCTTGAGCCAATGAATGTCACAACTCTTACATACATGTTGCTCATTAGTTATCACATGAGCAACCAGGCAATGTGCTCTCTCACATTCACCTATGATAACATAATTGCTCCCATGTACAGTGTCTCACTACCATACATCCAGTAAGGAGCCAGTATATCAACTATGGAATGGAGGATCATGAGAAAAATTCATCCATTTTGGAGCACTGACTTGTGCAGACGTAGCCACGTCTCTATGAAATTGTCAAGAAATCAACCCAACAATTCCAAATGGAACATAACAAGAATTGCATCATAACCTTGTTATGTGTCTGTAACCACAGTCAGTTGCAGGAAGCTTGTAGCAAAACACAAAGCAGGGACTGACCATGTTCCATCATTTTGATCACCAAATGATAGGCATATGTGTCCTTAGCAAGAGTCAGGCAATGAGGCCGGAGCTCATTATATATGCTCTCCCTTTGTGCTGGAGTACAATACTTTACACATGTCTGCTGACCAATAACTGCCCACATGTTAGGATTACAAAAGCCACATATGTGACTTGGAACTTGTGCAAAATGACAGACCCACTGCTAGAGGACAAGTAGAAAGCGATGCTAGCACATCAAGTAACTTGCCTGCAGTGCTCGAGCCATGATATGGTTAACAGCCATGTCATGTAGCTTGCCTTCCATCTTTTTGAGGATTTCTGTAACCAACCTAGAATCAAAATGCCAAAAAAACCCATTTCCTTTTCAATCCAAAATTTCAGTTTCAATGATAGTTTCACTTACCATACCTATTGATTTATATATACTTTTGATGTTTGTGATCAACAGCCCAACACCCTATAGTACCACAGCTTGATCATTGCCCTAAACCTATTCCTGGTGAAGAGCACCCAATAAAACACAAAAAACCGTGGAAGAATGGCTGACTTACTTGCTACGATCTTCCTTCTTGATGTTCCGCTGGCGTGTTTTTTCCCATAATGAAACAACATCCTGAAGAGTGTGGAAAACATTAGATCATCTCATCACATGTTTGCAAGCATAGATCACACCAAATTAAGAAGAAAATACCAGCATGGAAGGAACAGGTTGCTTGCACAGATTTCCAAAGAAGTATGTCCATCTCTCAGCATCTCTATCAACATTAAAGTTCACAAAATCTATCTCCACGGACCGGCAATGAAATGCTTTGACTGCAAGTAACATTTTTTTTTTCTCCTTACCTTCTCAAGATCATAGTTAGGTTTGCGTTTCTTCTTGCGGACCTCTGCAAGTTCCTGCATTATTATTGCCAACAAATTGCCAGCAATTGGCAAGCATTCAATCCTGAGAGCTAAACTCTACCAAAAGCTTCACAAGCACAAAAAATGAAAAACCAAAAGAGATCAGAAACCCTGCAGTACCAATAGAGAGATTCCAGCAATTGGGAACTCTACTGAAATCTTGACAAGCAACAAAAAAAAAGAAAACCGAAAGATATGAGGAAAAAACCCCAGGCATACATGAGACATTGTGCATGACATGTTCTCAATGTGAAATGCTCGGCTGCCTAAAAACTCTATTTCAATCAGCTCAAGCTTCAGGACTACAATGTGGTTCTTCTTCAAACAAAGATGTTGAGAAGTTTTGCACCTTCCTGGCCTTGCGATCAACAGGGCTTTTGTTGTTGGCTGCTACACCCTTCATATCTCCATCTCCACCAGCATCACCTTTCATCTTAAGAGAGGGTGTCGGACTCTTCCCGGGACTCTTGCTGTTGTAGCTCTTTCCTAATCCTGATAATGCTCCTCTCCCTGGCGATTTTGTTCTAGCTCCACTCCCTGGAGGTTTTCTTGTAGCTCCACTTCCTGGAGATTTTGTTCTAGCTCCCCTATCATCTTCTCCTGATATCTTCCTCCGTTTCCTGGAGATTTCATCTGCCCTTGCTTCAGCATTCCGAGCACTACAAAACAGTTTGTATTCCAGTACCCTATTCTACACAACAAGAAAGACATGCTGCTGAATCCGTTTTCATGCAAAGATTCATCAGCAATCGTATTCCAGTCAAGAGAGGAAAGCGAAGGGGGTGAGAGAGGCTCACGGCGAAGGCTTCGTGACAGAAACAGGCCGCTTATTAGGAGTGCGCGCAGGTGTCCCAGGTCTGAACGGTGGTGCCATCGCTGCTCCTGATGCTGCTAAAATCGCTGGACAACACGAGTCTACAGGCACCAGCACAAACAAAACATGGAATAGGCAAACCCTAACCCTAATTAGGGTTTAGCGATCGCCAGATGTTTCAGCTACTACTACTGACTGTTTGATGGGGATTGCAAGTCCCAATTAGGGTTTAGCGTCCAAACGTTTCAGCTACAGAGTATTTGCTGTGGACTCATCAGCGACCGTCGTCGTAGTCGTTGTCAGCGTGATCGGTTAGAGTTTTGATTCGGTTTTCAAATTGTCGAATTGCAATTGAAGAGTTAGGGTTATGTAGGTTGGAAGAGAGCCAGCCATAAAGTTGCACAAATGGCGTGACTACATGGAGGTGATAGGTCAGGTGCATACAATTGTTTCCTGTGCACTCTGAAGGTTGCATTGCATTCCCATATTCTACTAACTTGCTGTGTTTGTGTTTCTCTGCAACTTCTTTTCCCATGCACGTTTGGAAGAGGGCATAACAAAGTGATTTTGTTGCAAATTGATGAAGTGGAGACACCATTCTGAAGTGTAATTACTGATTCTGTTGCAAATTGCTGGAGTGGAAAGAATTAATATTCGTAAAACTTAGGGATTCTGAAATTGGTTACAATCATCAGCAACATCTGGAGTTTGTCTGTGTACAAGTGTTGAGAACAGAGCCAGGTTTTAATGTTCATTATTTTCTGAAGAGTCTATATTCAATATCGGTTCTATACCCTTCTTGCCAAGAGTCACAGGTTTGATGGGGTTTCTGTGAATTCGATGCTAATGGAAGTAGTCAAATAGGGTTCAATAGTTCAATGATCGCTCCGAAGACTAGAATGTCGTGATGAGTTTCGTGGTCTTGAACCCAACCCGCCATTTCCATTCAAAGCCTTTTGCAACATACCCTTTCATGAAGATACCAAACCTACAAGGCCCCAAAGGACCCTGAAGTTTGCTTATGTGCAACTTGATACAAAGCCTGAAGCATATTAGGAAGCTCTGGGCCACGGTTTTCTCTAATGAGCAAATACTCAAATGCAATAACACCAAAGACAAGTAATAGTCTCACTCAGAACAGTTTTCTGATTATTTGAAAGTAGTATGAAGTACATGAGACTTGGAAGAAGCATTCAACTACATTCTACGGTAGAAAAGAAAGAATGAGCAGGCAATTACTACAACTTCGGGTCTTTGGGTTGCAGAGCAGTAGGAATACCATGCATTCCATGATGGATTGTTCAGCTTCTATCATGGTATGCATGAAATTACTTCTGCCCTGTAACAGCAGCGTTCTGATATCCTCCAAACACCAACCACCAAAAAAGTCGTGTTGAGGGTTGCAGTGCGGGAAGAGTTTCATGCCTTCCATGATAACAGGCAATTGTCTTCTTCAGCAGCAAGCTTTCCATCATGGAATGCATGAAACCCCTCCTGCCCTGCAAAGATCCCAAACGGAAAAAAACAACCAAATACTCCTATCCGTCCTGCTTACACCAAAAGCTTTGTTTAAGGATTGTTACCAAACGAGAAAGAGTTCCATGCACCTTTCATGGTTTTACATAACAAGTTAAGCTTTCATCAAGGAAGACATGAGATTCCTGCTGCCCTGCAAAACCTCAGATGAAGGAGGAAACAAGGCAATATCGCCTGTTGTAGAAGCCCAAGTTCAGTGTTGCAGGTCAAGAGGAATATCATGCGTTCCACGACAGAAAACCCTTCAGCACTATGGTTAAAAAAAGCAAATTCTAAATAGAGACTACTGCATCGCCAGATCGCCAACAATGGAAATCTCACTACCTCTAGATTCTGCAGCGTTCCGTTCTCGACAATCTTGAATGGTTTGCAAGGAAATCGACAGAACTTATGAGGGCACAGCCGCCGCCGCCGCCTGAAAGCGAAGCTAGGGCTGACGCTAAGGGCTGACCACAAAAGGTCGCCGTCCACCGGTCAGTCCGCGCCATTTTCGCCGTCCAGACTAGGAAACTTTTCTTTTTCTTTTTTTTAAGAAAAATATTTTGGCTTTCCCTCGGCCCCCCACCCTCCCCCCCCAAAACCCCAAAAAAATGGGATGTTCAAGGAAAAATAATAATTAATTTCTATTGTAAATTCCACATCAAGTGAATTCAAAATGTGGGATTATGTGACCTAACATCCACCCAATGCCCCACTAGTGCACCATCCACTTGGGTTATGCACATAAAGGTAGTGGGACATCTCATCAAATTGAACATAGAAAAATTAACATCCTTGGTCAAAATGGTCATTGGTTTTATAGTCAAATGGGACATTGTATGTTAACAAATAGGCCATGCTACTTAGTAGATAAGCAAAATAGGTTAAAAACTAGACCTATTTTATACCTACATGCCAATTATTTAACCTTTCTATTTAACTACATAAATAATGTACAACATTTGATGTGAAATTTTAAAAATGACCAAAATTATGCTATTTTGAAAATGTGATCCATTCATTCCAACAAATCATGGCTTTTCAAACGAGCCAACTTGACTAAAGGGGTGGTCCATTGGCCATGATGTGATGGAGATTGGCCTTGATTGCAAAGCTTGGGACAATGGACATGCTCCCTTTCTTGTCCCCTTCTCAACACTCATATTTTTAGTGTAGGGTAAAGCCCTATGATGGGGGCTTTCTCAAAATAATGGGCCTACAACAAGTTGATAGTGGAGTCCAACCTCACATTTTGGGTAGTGTCCCTTACCCAAGGGCTTTATCTATCATAAAACACCATGCCAAATTTATCACAAACCAAACCTATGTAGATCACATGGCCTATGAATGGTGGGGGTTCTTATGCCTACTCCTCAATAGTGGGATGGTTCTTACACTTGTATAAGTAGGCATAATATCCCTCACAATTCCAAGGGGGGAAATTCATGGATTTGATGTCCCTTCCACATACATTACAATTTTTTTTAGAGTGCTTTACATTGGGATTAATGTTGGATTTTGAAGGTTGCAACACCCTTTAGCTTACAAAGTGTCCCCAAATGGAAGGCAAACAAATTTACAACCCTTCAAATGAAAGGCAAGCAATTGAATTGGATGTAAATTCATATTGATGTTTGAAATTTTCATCATGTTTTGTTGGCTTATTCTATTTCAATGAATTTTTTTCCATGTGTTTTCAAATTGGTGGTTTTTTTAATCATTGATTGTGATTTAATGTCCTACACACATTTGTCGCACACACATAGGAAAAAATAAAGGGATATGAATTTGACAAACCTTCAACATGAAGGGTAAAAAAATTAAAGAATTTCACTAATAAAAGTTGACCCACCCTTCACACTTAAACACTAGTTGGGATGAATTTTTTAATACAACAACCTCATAATTTCATCATCCTCACACGTCCCCACTTTCACTTCTTTGCATCACTACATCATTAAAATAAACATCCATAATTCATGCCCCTAACATTAGCATGAGCCCAAAATGACAAATAACACATGTAAGCTCAAAAAAATCTTACACCTAGTGAGGTGAGGTAACATGCACCCATAGGGCCTAAGTAGTTTTTCTTTTCAAGGAGGATGGGGGTGTTGATCTTTTGTTGCTCTCAAGGTGTTCTCATGAAGTTTCCATCATTTTCCCATCAAATTCCCAAGGGGTTCCCAACTTGTTCACCAAATTCTCAATGTGTAAGTTCTTAATAGCACCTCATTTCATCCCATATCCTTTGCCTTAAGTTTTAGTCTTGTAAGTTATAAAAACAATCCAAAACACAAAATCACTGCATGTCCATTTGGGATTGTCCAAATCTTGATTTATTTTGTTTTTCAAAATGGGCCAATCAAAGATTCCCATCCCAAAAGAAATAAAATTGACTCATTGAAATAATTGTGGAGACTCCCAAAGTTCAATTTCTATTTTGCTTGTTAATTATATTTATGTACCATATTGTTATATGTACAAATTTCTTGAAACAAAAGCAAAAGGATTTTAATATGGGTAATGTAAATAACAATTTAAATGGGAAACCAAATTTGAATTTCCCATCCAACACCCATTTTATATTTTTTTAATTTGTGACATAGGTCATGGGTTGGTGATAGACCACAAGAGGCCTTAGCCAAATTTGGCTACACATAAGAAAGATTATTATAATCAAGAATCATGTTATTGTTTGGCTACATGCTACAATCTATTGTCTAAATATGGCAACTTCAAATTCCTTATGATGTGATGATAAATAGCCATTTTTCCCCAAAAATACTTTTGTTCTTGTCACAAGGCCCTTTTTTTTGTTGCTTCACTGTTAAAAAAAATCATTGTTCAATGCATTGTAAATCTCAAATATATCAATAGAGTTTTTTTGTTAATTCTCAAGCCAATATTAAAATTACGTTTCCTTGAAGTAATAGTTGGGTTGATGGATTGTCATGTATTGATGATTTTCCATTGTCAAAATAGTTCTTATACACACATATATGGAAAAATAAAGCATGAATGCCAAAATTATGAGATTAGATGTACTTGTGGTCATAAATGATATTTTGAAATTCTATTGCATTTGGGCAAGATTTTGTTATTTAAAAATTTATTCATATCCTTTATTTTCAAATGGCATTTTTCAAATCATTTTGCTAGATTTCTAAACAAACTCTTCCTTGTGTGATATTAACGAATGGTTAAGGACCTAAATTAGTTCTCCAAATAATTTTCATAGGCTTTTTCCTTTAAACATTTTTTTGGGGAAAAATGGCTATTTAAATATGTTTTTTTGTCATGGCTTTAAATTTTATTGGGATTAAAAATGTGGAAATCATTCAAAATGTGTATTCATTATTGTCATGGCCCTTTTAAGAATCACATTCATGAATTGTATAAATTCATAACTCAATTATACAAACTCAATTAATTACCTAATAAAAATATCAAATAAAATACCATAAAAATATCCTAAAATTTTCTTTTTTGATGAACATCCCAAAACATGTTTCAAATTTGTGTTCCTAACCAAAAAGTTCAAAGAAAAAAAACATTGTTAATATTTAGAATTTTGTTTTAAATGCAATGATTAAAAACATCAACATACAAAATGTTATTAATTTTATGAAAATTTCAAAATCTATACACCCTAATAAATGTATTCATAAGGAAATACACTGAAAATCCTTATTTAAGTTTTTTATTTATTTATTTCAAATTCAATGGCTTTAACAAAATGAAAATGTGGCATTTTTAATAATACCACCTAAGGATGGGTTTGCCTTTCTAGTTTCCATTCTCGTGATGTGAAAAATTTGAATATGATGTTATATGAATTAATGAATAAACAACAATAAAAAGATGGCATGAGGTAGGACACCACTTTTTTTTTGTTGACAAATCTTGCATTTTTTTCTAATGCAAGATGAATTAATTTAATTTTTTTTTATAATTATCAAATATTTGATATTACAAAAAAGTTAGTACCACACCTTTAAAATGAGATATTTGGTTGTTCTTATAGTGAATTAAAATATGTAAAACTAGTGACTTTAAACCTCCTCATAAATAAAATAATAAAAAGTCATTAGTTTTCATAAGGGCTAAAAAAAATTCCTTTTATGTTACATTTGTCGTTGAATTGTAGCCCCTAATTACTCATGTAATGAATTATGTTTTTGTAACTTAATGACCCCCCTTTATTTGGCTATCATAACTAATGAAATTGGTTGAACTTGGTTATAAAACCTTCATGTGTGCATTTTTGTGCATTACCATGTCAACACCAACTATCATTGTTTACACACACATCATAAATAGCAAAAACCATGCTAATGATGCAATATATGCAAACCAAAATACAACCCACTTGCAAACAAACATGAAACCAAACCCAAAACTCAAAATGGAAAACAATACCACAAAACCATGTGCAAAAAAACTTGCATAAAAACATATAAAATTTGTAAAATAAAAAACACTATGTGTTCTAGAATCTCAAAATTACCAAAAGTGATTTGAGAACCCACAACTGGGATTATATCCCAAAGATTAAACAACTCAAACCCCATTCTCAAAAGAATTAGTTCCAAGTTAAAACACATTTAATTAGGTTAACTGAACTTGGCACTAACATAATTAAGATTTAACTCAATAATTAAACTAACATTCTTAACAATGTTAATTGGAAACCCTTTATGACTTCATTGTGGACCAATTTGGATAATTGATAAATATCTCACTAATGAAGTTAACTATGGGACATGACTACAATGAAAAAATGTTTCCCCATCATCATGCATGGTATTTTGGTGGGTCTTGGTTTCCTCAAGCCCGAAATGTGGGAGTGTATAAATTTTACATCACTCCATAATCTTTCAACTTTGAAGGTTAATCCAAAGAAAGAATAAAAACCCAAAAATAACTTATGTGATGAAATGAATGTTACATATAATTATCATATTCCGTCTTTTGGTAATGCGTAATTTGAAATGAAACTTGTCAAACTACATAAATAAATAAATAAACCCATTTGAAAGGGAAAAGAAGGAACAATAATTGAAAACCAATATTAAACCAATAAACAACACTGAAGAACACAAATGAACAAACATGGCCTACAAAAGAAAACAATGTGGACCCACCAAAGGGGGCAAAAACACAACTTATATCTTAAACCCCTCACACATCACATAAAACAAATTGTATGAAGAAATGGGCAAGAAACTTGAAGGAATGCCAAGTTTAAAAAATGTTTCTCTAATCATAATCGTCACAAATTTACAATATCATGGTATTTCAATAAAATTTATGCGAAAATCGTAAAACAATATGTTTGTGCAAAATCTATAAGCTTCAAAGTGTAAAAATGACACAAAAAATATGCATATTACTTCTATATAAATGATATGTTTTTATTACTTGCGATGTTTTGGTGTGAAGTACGTACGATTTACATTTTAACTAAATTCGTGCAATTATCATGATATAATTTTGGATAAAACTATGTGGATTTTGTGTATTAAATATGAACATTCACGCATGTCATTAAAAACAATGTTTCATCTATTTGACTATTTAAAATATTGAATTCATACAAATATGATTCATATTATCCATAGAATGGAATTCATGCAATTTGTGTATAACCTATGAAAATCGAATTTTGAATGAAATTTGTACAAACCTATGAAACTCGATAAGTTTGTGATGAATGGTTCATTTCAAAATGGAAGTAGCATTAACTTTTTGTAGAACCATTGATATCCTTTGTTTATAAAAATAAATGTAAATTTGATAAACGTTTAAGTTTTTAGAGTCTTTGACCACCCACACCATTTTAGCACAATAATTTTAAAAAATTGCTAACCTACTAATGTAAGCACCCAAAATGCCTTTATGGCAAAAGGGATAAATGTGCATCTTTCAAGTGCCAATTGCAATATATCCTATCTTCTACATGGGTTGCAATTTTCCCAACCATCTTTCAATAAATGCAACATGTTAGGCCATGAGTTATTAAATGAAAGAGGCTCAACCTAATGCATAATGTTGAAGATAAAATGTTTAAAACCATATAAAATCACAAGATGACTTGGTGAGTGGAAAGCCAAACACCCAAATTTGGGCTTGCAAGATTTCAAGCAAACACAATGAAGATTGGAAATGATGTTGATAAAAGAATGTTTGTGTAAATTTTCTAAAATGTTGTCTTGATGACAAATAAATCCCTTCTTTAGACTTTATTCAAAAGGAGGGATATAATTTTGCATTACTAGATGAAAAATGTCACACACTTGTTATGTATGAACCTCAACTGAAGATGGAATTTGGATCATAATGCATTAAAAAAAAACAATTCAGATGGTGGAATCACATTATTATGTTTAAGATTTGATACTTGAATCAATACTTGGCTTCATGTGATGCATTTGCTTACTTAGGTTTTGAAAAAACACAACGTGAAATAAACATTTGTTGAAAAAAACCATTAACACCATTTTTGGATGTAGAAACTCATTGGTTTAAGTAATATGGTTATGCAAATTTAAATATAATTTTACACATTTTTAGTGCTTGGGTGTGAATATTTAAAATGCGCCATTTGTGATGTATACATTTTATAATCCCCATAGCCTTTGTTACAAAAGGATTGTGAAATACACGGAAAAGAAAAAAAAAATCATATAAAAATTGCTTTATGTTATTGCTACATAATGGTCCATTTAAAAATATTTCAATGTTAGTTATTATGATTATTTTTTAAGTCCATAAGTAGAACACCATGGTTGAATTTTTTCACAAAAAATTACACACGATTCCAATATGATAATTCAATTGGTGAAACGCAATCAAATATTGCAAAATTGAGCCTTCTAAAAATAGTATTAAGTTTAATCTTGTATTTGCTTGTGATTAAAAAGACTTTTGAAGGTGAAAGCCAATGAAAGCCTCGATATTTGACAAGTGTTGGTTGATAAATGATTATTTCATTTTAACATTGATGGTTTCTTTTACAACTAGTGTGAACCTGGTGCATAATGCACCCGTCGAGTAATAACAGTCACAAAAAACAAAACCCATCAAAAAAAAAAAAAAAAAAAAAAAAAAAACAGAAAAAAAAAAAAAAAAAAAAAAAAAAAAAAAA
>Ga0116231_10001233_pt1 | contig 51570 bp, 44 predicted proteins | sample S1TSphgellanicum_2_FD_89695 | JGI IMG/M metagenome (GOLD analysis project Ga0116231, IMG submission 89695) | Host-associated microbial communities from peat moss isolated from Minnesota, USA - S1T2_Fd - Sphagnum magellanicum MG | ecosystem: Host-associated > Plants > Peat moss > Unclassified...
CTTAAGACGTTGGAGATTAACATGGCCAACCTGCTTGTGCCAAATTCCAATGTCTCCAACTCCTTTTCCATGTGTGAATAACATGAAATTCACCTCAGGCATGTTCACATCCAAGGTGAACATTCGTCCATTCTTTTCCCCTTTTACAATCAATTTGCCTTGGTTCTTCATGTCTTCCACCAAACATCCATTTGGGTTAATTGTCACATGTAAACCTTGTTCCACCATCTAGCCTATGGAGACCAAATTTTTTGTTATGGTTGGAACATGAAGTACATTTTTTAAATACTTTGTTTGCCCATCTTGCATGGATAATGGCACCTTGTTAATTTGTGTGATGGGATGTGTAGTGTCATCACCAATTTCCACAAACCCTGGTGTTTTCAAATCCTTTGTGTCTCTAAACCATTCTCCATGACTAATCATGTGGTTTGAAGCTCCAGAATCCACATACCAGACATTGTTGTCTGATACACCTATTATTGAATTTGCCATGTGTCGCATCACAAACAGTTACTCATCACCTTGATTGCTAGTTGATGCATAATTCCCTTGTTGTAGCTTTCCATTTCATGCATCATGCTCCCTTTGATAACAATTCTTTGCCATGTGCCCAGGTTTCCCATAGTAATAGCAATTTGAATCGCTATTTGGTTGTTGACCTCGATGATTTCCACCTCAAGCTCTATCTAGGACTTCCTCAACTTCCTCTTCCTCCAAAGTTTCCTCATCCAACTCCATGAGCTTGACCTTCATGTTGATGATGTCCACCATGCGAGCTTCTGTGTTGACCTCAAAATGAGGTTTTACCACTTCTACCTCTGCCTCTATTAGTATTTGAGTAGAAAGCACTTTCTTGTGATCCTCCATTGGATGAAGTACTAACAATTCTCATCTCTTCACTTATAAGTAATATTATTAAGTCTTGGAAATTGGGAAATGTTTCTTGAATTACAATTGAAGTACAAAACTAGTTATAGTCTTTTCCAAGTCCATTCAAGGTGACGACCATTAAATCTTCATCATCTACAGGGAATCCTATAAATCTAAGAGCATCTGCAAGGTTTTTCACCTTTGTAGAATAGTCATTAATGTTCATATTGTTTTTCTGTAGATTATGCAACTCTTGCTTGAGCTACATTTTGTGAGCTTGTATATTGGTGTTATACATTTTCACCAATGTATCCCAAGCTTGCTTGAGTGATTTTACATCTTGAATATGCACAATCATGGAATCAGACACACTCACAGAAAGTCAATACAATATTTTCCTTGTTTTTTCATGTCAAGTTTTATTGGCTTGAATTTATTGTTGTGTGGGGTTTTTTGGGAGAGGAGGTTTTTTTTCATCACCAGTTAAGAATTCCCAATAGCCTTTCCCCATCAAAAAATTCATAATCCTAAATTTTCACACTTGGAAATTGTTCTTGTCTAGTTTCTTAATTACAATTTGAAAAAAACTGTTCACCATTTCTCAAGGCAACACTTAATGTTTTCTTGGGGTTTCACAAATGATTTTAATTCCTTCCTTGGGTTTTTAGGATTGGGATTAAGGTTTTCCTTCCTTAGGTTTATAGGATTAGGGTTAGGGTTAGGGTTGAACCAGATGGACCTTGCATATGTATGTATGTCTTGAGTATTATACAAAATTCTATACTATACATAGGTTTTACGTATATGTACGTATCTCGTATAATATTTCATATGGTGTTAAATACATGATTACATACCACACTTTTGTATGAAGGTCTTGATAATGTATTTGCGTTTTTCAATCTTCAAACTCCTTCCTTCAAGTTCTCCCAAGTTGTATTTGCTCCACTTCAAAAATTTGTTTTGATGTCTTCTCAAAACAAACTTTCATCATAGCAACTTTGCAAAGCTACATTGCTCACATATGACCTTAGATCGATCTGAAATTTTTATGAAACATGAATAACTATGTCTACTACCTTCTTTCAAAATTTTAGCTCATTTAACTTCTTAAAATGAAAGATCTTGCTACTTCCTTGAAGTCACCTCAAACTAGCACTTGAACACAAAATGATTTACAACTTACTCTCAATAACTCCAAACTCCTTGAGATTTTAGGAGACACACTAAATATATGTCTTCTACATATGTTCAAAATTTCAGCTCTATTGATGATGACCACAAAGAGTTATCACTTTTAAAAGAAACTAACTTCAAAACTAAAACTAAAACTTTAGATGCTTGGATCTCTCTCAATATAGATCCAAATGACATGAAATTTCTCTCACATATATATTCTTTTATGATCTATACGATCTTAAAGCTGCAAATCCAAAAAAGTTCAAACAAAGGAGATATGACCAAAAAACCAGATATGGCACAAAATCTTCAAAAGCTCATAACTCTCACAAAACATTTTTTTTTTTTAAAATTTGATAATAGAAGCGTCTTATAGTCTTCTATAATCTCTCCAAGTTTCACTCCAAGATCTTTTCACAGTAGATCTAGATCTAGATTTAAAGATCTGACTTCCACAACCTTGATATGTTGATCTCCTTTCACCTCTTTTCTTTCTCTTCACGTTCTTTCCTTTCCCCGTTTCTCTTTTGCACTTGACAAACTCCTATGATATTACTAGAGACTCTCAAAATTTAGTTCTAGAGACTTTCTAGCTCTAGATCTCTTTCAACTTTTTTATTTAACAACCTACGTTATGATACCATGTTAATAAATAAAAGATCTATTCAATTGTAAACATAAATCTTTATTGAAAGGAAACTATAACATGATGCTCACAACACGAAACATAACATCAAGAACTCCTCAAGGTTCTTGTCATATGAAATACACAAACTTGTGTAATGAAGAAAAAAGAACCAAACCAACAACACCAAGGTATTTGACTAAAAGACCAACCACAAATAACCAAACCAATATAAGTAAAGAAAGTAACTCAACCTTGTGAAAATAACCTAATTACTTTCCTACTCTAGTAACAAATGAAACCTAACTAGTTAAGCTTGAATTTTCAACATTTTTAACATATTCAACATGAATTCAAGGTTCCTTCTTGATGATGATATGACAAAACCACATGCATAACATGTTGTTATGTTAAAAGTATTGTCAAGTATGAATGTGTCAAAAAACAACAAATCAACATAATTACATAATATCCCCAACATTGTTATTTCACACCTCTTTTAACATTATAACACATTTAATTTCAACATCTTTTGAACACACATCTATTAGTTTTCCTAATCGATTAATTTACAAATATCATGAGATATCACAATGTTTGTTTTATGTTAGATACAATATTCAATCACATATTGTCATGCATGTGTCACACATTTACCACACATTTCTTGCACATTTGATATTAAAATTATGACACTTCTTTCTTTACTCTTTTCCTAGGCTATGATTAAATTTTTTTAGGCTTTCTTTAATGTTTCCCACAAATTTATGATAGAATTTCCACACAAATTATTTAATCTCATGACACACTTTTCAATTGCTTAACACAATTCATCAATGGTTTTGCAATAAAATTGTTTTGATTTATTGTCAAAAAATTTGATGAATAGTTTATCAAAACATTGTCAACCATGTATGATTATTGCATTTTTTTAATTGTTATTTATTTGTATTTTCATGCCCTCTTTGACAAAACATTTGCAATTTTGTTATGAACGTGTATTGTAAATATTTACGATTTTAGTAACAAATTTATAATTTTTCTTTAATGATTATTCAACATAGCACATCATCTATTTTACATGTTCAATTATTTATTTATTTTTCAAATATTTTGATCATTAGTTTATTAAAACACTATCAACTATGCATGATTTTTGCATGGCTTTTTTGACAATGTTTATTTGTATTTTCATGCCCTCTTTGACAATATTTGCAATTTTGTTGTGAATATATATGAGGAATACTTATGCATTTATTAACATATTTATCATAATTTTTGAATGATTATTCAACATAGTACATCATTAATTTTGCAACAAAATTGTTTCAATTTGTTATCAAAGATTATGATGAATTGTTTATCAAAACACTATTAATTATGCATCACTTTTGCAACATAATTCATTGGTATTTTCATGTAGGCTCTTTGACAAAACATTTGAAATTTTCTTGTCAATGTATATTGGAATACTTATGATTTTACTAACAAATTTACGATAATTTTTTAATCATTTTTCAACATGGTTTGTCATTAATTTTGAAACAAAATTGTTTCATTGTATTATTAAAGTTAGTGGTGATTTGTTTATCAAAACATGATTACTTGAGTATGACTAGTGCATGGCCTTTTTGACAAGTTTCATTTTTATTTTTTTTCAAGTGTCTTTTTTTTTTTGGTTTCAAATTCCTTGCTAGCAATTTTTGCATTGAAATTTGTCAATGACTAGTGCAATGTTATATGTACAATGGCATATATGAAAAAAGATATTATAGTATTTGAGCCTAATCTATTGAGCATAACTTGCTATAAACATCAAAAGAAATAGGATATTCAATAAGAAATAACATTGAAGTTACATTACCCCAATAACTAAATTCAAACTTACTTGTAAAAGGTTTTAAATGTGCAAAATAATTTTCTACAAAAGTTCAACTTCTTGTAGTTGACCTAAATGAATTAATATTTGCATTGCTAATAAAAGAAAATCAAAACCATCAACCATGTATTGAGAGCATAGTCGCTAGATCCATGTTAACAAATGTAAAATCAAACCATGTTATTTAGTTCTATAATATGAAATCAAAACTTTTCATAACATCTCCACCCATAGCAAGAAAATTGCCTATACATGTTATTTTGGATGAACTTGGATGTAGATTATATCTCTGGGTCCAACCACACTATTAAAAGTCACACATGCCCCCTTAGACCATTACTTTATTTTTTAATATTCTTAAAATCATTTTAATATGTCTTTAAAAAAATTAAAAATCTTTAAATTTTTCTTAGTACTATTATGTTAAAATGCATCTTAAAAAATATTCCAAAATATTTCATTAAAATATAATTTTCAAATTGTGCTTTTAGTGTCAAAACTATTTTTAAACTACTTTTATGCAGCTTTTAAGCAGTGGTTATAAGAGGTTAAAAGTCCTTACACATATTTTTCACTCATTATATTGATTCCAATTTTTTATGACATGTACATAATGTATTCACAATAACATTTCATTTAAAAATATCTTTTTTACAATCTAAATTTCAAAAAATAAAGCAATGTTTACAACTTTTTTTGCTACATGTTAGTATGACTACACCCCTCCATGCCCCATAGAATAGTAAGGACAAACTCATCAAATTTTGTAATCAAAACACATTTCTAACCTAAAATTTATGAACTTTGTTGAAATTATTAAATATTGAACACTAATAGGGAAGAGAAGGAACCTATGCATTAACAATTGTGGCAAGCCATATCATCCATTATTCAAATCCCATTGACAACTACTATGATGACATTAATTATCAAACAACATCCTAGATCCAACACCAATACACAATTTTGGAACTAGATATTAACATACAATGTCCACCATGATCAACAAATTATAAAAATAATTATTGGATTTCTCTTCTACTTTGCAAGAGGCATTTTTTATATTTGAATTTCAACTTCCACTACTAACTCCATTACATTAACCATGAGAATGCACTACTTTTGCAACCAATGTAAACTAAAGCTACAACATTCAATTTAAAATGAATGGGCAATGTTGTATTTCTTAGTATTGAACCATTGCATATGGTGCAAAAATTTGAGTTGCTAGGTTGGGATGCAATTCCATTTCGCAACCTCATAGAACAAGTAAGAAGTGACAATATTAACATCATGGTTGTGGACCATGTTAATGGAACTTTGGTTAAAACAATACCTCCTCAATTGCTCCACTTGCATTTAATTGTGAAAGGTGTAGCCCATGCACCATGTCTATTGATGATGGTCCCCTCACATCCAAGAATACTTCTATCAAGGGTAAGCATCTTTAACATTATTTTTAACTTGGTTTTTTTTCATTTAACATTTATATATATGATGTTGCATTGACAAGAGGATTTGCACTACTAGGGATGCTAGAACAAGGGAAAATATTGCATGATCAACCATCATTAAAGGCATCTGAGCCAATTTAATTTCAATATCAACACAAGTGCAAAAATTCTAATAGTTGGAAAATCTTATTTCATTACTATTGAAGACTACCACCATGTGGATGGAGGTTTCATCCATGAGAGATGATGGTTTTGCACATCTATATCAATCAATGTTGACAATGCACAATAGGTTGATGCTAGGTTATCCAATATAATTGTAAACACAAAATCATTACACACACCACTTAGAGTGTGAAATTGTGTGTCATATACACCCAACTCAAAATTTGCAATCTCAGTCACACCACACTTGAGCTCCTCTGCTAGCACTTCAATTTGAAACCACCTCCCATGTTTGCTAATGAATTTCTTAATAAGCAATCTTGGTAGGAAAACCACTAAACCTTGCTAACCACTAAAATTCAATCACATGATTGACAACATCACAACATTGAGCTAATTAATGATGGGAATATCTAAAAGGATATTAACAATCTTGTATTTATAAATCTACAACAAAAGCTTCAAGGAAAAGGAAACTTATGAAAATCCAACACCATTTGCAAAAAAAGAAGGTACACACATCAAAATGTCTCAAAAACATGTTAGAAAACCAAACTATAACTAGCTCCAATGCAACAGATGTCAACTGCCACCAAAAAGGTTTTCATGTTAATGACCAATTAACAATCCTCAATATTCCATTTTCTTTTCTAGATGGGCAATTATTATGGAAAAGCTACGTAATTCATAGAACAATTCGTTTTGATAAATATAACAAAGGTACGATCTCAGATATATGTAAAGCTAAAAATAGGTCATTCTACATTAGTATAATTGCCTTGCAACCAAAACACCACTAAATGCAAATTAACATTAAAAACTACCCTAGTATACTTTCAAATGACAAGAAATAAATGATGATGATGATAGGATGGAAAATTTAGAAAGGAAGGAAGCCAAATACCAAAATGTTCTTCCAGCTTGGTTTCCAGCCTTTCAAAAAGAGTGAAGGAAATTACAACAACACTTGCAAGAGCTTAACAAAAATCAATTAGCCACTTTCACTTTATTAATGTTGAAAAACCTTTTAACCATTACAATGTTCATCATAAAAATAACTTCCTTCCATAGAGGTTCAAATAGAAATTGTGCAAGTGAATCATACATGTTCATTCCATAATTAGTGGCTCCTTACATGAAGTCGACTCACCAACTTCAAATTACCATTATCCCTCTCTCAATAGTAGTTCTAGAGAAGTCCTAGTTATCAACAATCCCAAGAAAGCAAATCATAATTTGATGACTTGCTTTGATTATTATCCAAGTATAGATTTTTTTAGTTCAAAATCACAATGCCAACTTGTTGGATAGGTAGAAGGGTAGTAACCAATGAACTTGTAGAGCCACCAATGACATTTGCCTTAACTCTATAAACTTTTTGCACATTAGGTTTGATGATTCAGCACCTTGTGTCACCTGACCATCTCTAATCATCATAACATTCTTACCCTTGCAAACACAAAGGGATGTGTTAGCACATGTGGACGATTTAATATACCAAGATTGAAATAAAATCATTTGGTTATCATATAGGAGAAATGTAGTTATTGTCACCAATTTTTAGCAAGCCAAATTAAAGTTGTATGTAAAATGTCCCATGAAAAATTTGAGTCCAAAAAATCTAAATGTATCAAAACTTAAATCTAAAAATCGTTTCACACAATTCACACGAAAAACATTAAACAACTACCTATAACCGATAATTTAAGTAATTAAACATGTGGATCATTTTCACTAATTAGAAATCATCCTCATAATCATTTCATTAGGACCATTTTTTGTCATCTGGATTTTCTCCAATTCCCTCTTATATACATCTTTCAAAAAAAACTTTGATGTACTTCTATGGTTGCTTGTTTTATTTCCTCATTAGTTGAAAATCTCTTAAATTTTGTAGCTTGCAAGTAATAATACATTTTTTGAAATATTTAACAACCCTAACTAAGCAAAAACCCAAAATTGGAAACACAAAATTGAAAAATCAAATAAAATAATTCACTTATTTTGAAGAGAAAGATTAATGTCCACCACTTCCTAATCGATCTATTTTTCATGACGTGCATGAATGGTAGCTAATTGCTACTTGTTCTAGGCAAGATTATTATTTGCAATTTAACTTTTCTTTGTGCAAAGACTAGGCTTCACCAACTTGGCCTTTACTATTCTGCACTCCTTTTTTGTTTTTGTGAAGCACCAATTCGCTTCAACATTGGTTCATAGTCTCATGTACCTATAATGCACATGAGAACTTAAAAACTATTTATAAAAACAAACATAAATCTACATTGCAGGAGCTACTACTAAGGGTAGTTTTACTTTGACCCCAAAGTTGTTTACAATTAAAACCCACAGCTAGTAAAATGTAAACAAAAAATGAACAAAAAACCAAAAAGGAAGACATAGATTTAAAGGTTGAGGACACACACATGCAATTAAACAATTCTTATGATCAAGAAAACCAAAACAAGGTTTAAATTTATCCTAAATCAATATGACAAAGGAGAAAAACACTAGAGAAACAAAAAACCATGGTGACCTAGAGACACGACAAGGAAATATAGTTAGAAACAAACTTGGATCCAATGTAATGTAACCACTAAATTAAATTATAGAAACAAATTTGAACCAACATGATAAGTTCAACTATTGATTATGGTAGAAACATACCCTTGAAATCCTCATGTAGTTTTTCAAGAATGTGATTTGCCGCCTTGGAACATTGCTACATTGTCCACTTGACATGGACATCTAGTAGGTACATTGTTTGGTTAATGTTCAAATATGCTCATCAAATGTTTTCTACTGGCTCCCACATAGCAACCCACCCTCATCCAATTTCGGAGATGGACTAGATGGTTGCCTTTGTGTTTTGGTGTTCCCATGATTTGGATGCACACACATAAAATAAAAACAATAACCAAACACCACACAAAAGAAAAGCAAAAACCAAACTAAAACAAAGCACAAAATGCAAGTTACCAAGCTTTCACACAAAACTATCAACGATGTTTGAACAAGGATCCTTAAACAAGAATGGACCCTAATTATTTTTGGGGGTACATAGGAAAGGAGGGAAAACAAGAGGACATTAGGAAGGGAAATGAAAAACAATTAGAAAGTATAAACTTGATGAAAAACCAAAAAATAATTTGCAATAAATTTTAATGCCTATTTCAAAAATGATTATTTCTTGGATCATAATTAAATAAAATTTAAAAGTAATGTTAAGAAACAAAGCAATGGTTTGTGGAGGACATTACATGGAGCAAAAATTGCAACACAACACAAATGAATTTTTTTTTTGTTTGGTTTAGTTGTAGTTTAACACTAAGTTTAATGGAGTGATATGCACATTATTCCATCACCAATGCATAAAACCATAATCTCCATTAATAAGGATTTCAAAATGGGCATTTAAGCTACATGGTCATTTTGACATAATTGAACATTGTTATACAATATTTAAAATGTCTACAACAATTGGTTGTGCAGGAATGTGCACTTTAGAACAAAGATTACAACATATAGACCAAAGTAGTTCGTGAATACAAGTTTCACAAAGAATTCAAATTTGTATTGACACAATAAATCCTTGTAGAAACCTAATGAAACCCTAAATTATTATAAAATAGATAAGCAATTTCGCAAGAGAAAAGATACCTCAATAGTAGCTATTTTCATAATTCTTTTTTCTATCAATTAAACATCTTAAATTATTTAAGAAATCCATTCACATATCTACAGCTTCATGGACCATTACAATTATTGCACATCCCCATAGAAAAATTAAGACAAACAAGCCTATTGACTAACCTTGACAATTGAGATATTTCCATTTCAAACTATCCAACCAACCAACCAATCTCTAACCTACTTAATGGATTGAAGTCAATAATTGGTGAATTAGGTATAGTAATGAAAAATCTACCTTCATTGCTCGTTCTGAGTTTCCACACCTACTAGACCATGACTCCAAGTGCTTTGTTTGCTTTAAGTCTTCCCACCTACAAGACCATGACTCCCATGGTGTTCATTCATGGCTCCAAGTGCAATTAAAAAAGGAGACAACGTTCTGCCAAGATGTATTCAATCTTGATTTGTAAACATAACTTTACCAATAAAAACACACATCTTTGGCAACTACAAAAATGTCCCTCCACATATTACTCAAAGCCATCAAAATGGAGGGGGCACGTCAGCAACATAATTGATGTTTTGCAAAGGACTTCCACATTGAATCAAAGGTTGCATTATGAACACACAATGGCATCAAAAAGGCTAATTAACCTCAGATGCATAAGAAGAAAAACACATTTTCTACTCATAAAAATGGTGTTTTGGAAAACATATGTTTTCTTCAAAGAAGCTTTGGAGCTACAACCTTGAAAGAAACTTTCTCATGGATGGAAAATATAATGGAAAATCAAGATTCATGAAAATTGCACATACAAAAGGAAGATCACATGTTTCAAGAAAAGTGTGAGTCCTCAAAGAAAACATCTCATCAGCATGTGGAAACAAATCGGTTCTTCCACCATGCCAAAACCTTTTTCTTTTTTTGACTGCTGCTTCTTCTACATGAAGTGAAGAACTTGAGCACCTTGACTTTGCATGGAAACCAAAAAAAGGAAAATGATATTGAAATCCAAGAAATGAGAAAAAAAGAAAGTGTAACATAAAAACAAAACTATCAATTGTTGGCATTCAAGCTCATTGTCCCCTTCCTTTTCTCCCGATTCTAAATTTTGATGCAATGTGCTTTTTCTTCCTCTGAAAACCTTCTTATTATGTGTGTGGTGAAGAAGAGTGTAATATATTATGATTTAATTGTTTCTTAGGTTTTCTTATTGGCCCATCATAATGATTAGTCCAGGTGGTAATTTCCTATTAATAATCCCCCACCTATTTCTTGTCCCCATTTTAGTTTTATGGGTACGTTTGCAAAAGAATACATATCTAAACTTGCATATGAAAAATATGTTCACAAGGTCAGATATTGAACATTATCGAAAATGTTCTAAAACATCATGGGAATATTAAGATAAACTTTATATTATATGTTTAAGCTCTAAAAGCAAAATAACAACATAAAAACACAAATCATGTCAAAATCACATAGTGCATTTTTAAAGAAAATGACCCTTCATTTTTGACCTTATATCTTTGTTTCTTTTTTCATTTTTAGTGATATAAAATGTTATGGGTGCACCAAGTTAAAATTTTCGCTACCTATTTGAGCTCCAAAGGTAAAGGAATAACACATAAGAATTATGAAAAAAACGAATGTGTTGAATTTTAAAGTGTGAATTACACCAATGATTAAACATTAATCCCACTTATTTTTTACAACCATATTTTTCTCATTTTGTGTCCTTTAACAATTTAAAAGGTTGTGGATGCACCAAGTTAGGGTCTAAAAAAACCTTTTACACTTGAAAAGCAAAAAAAAAATGTCTTAGGATTTAAAGCTCCATGAGATTTTAAATGTTCATTCACCGACATGTCTTGTAGTAGTTGCAACTAAGTTACAAAAAGGATGTAATTTATTATTTTATCAGATATTATTTGTTTTACCTTTCAAGTTTGTAAAATATATAAATAAGTGCACAAATGTTTTTTAAAAAAAATCACATGATATGGAACAAGCCAATAAAAAAATAATTTAGCCCTCAAAGTTAAATCCAAAAGAAAATAGGATTATTCCAAATTATTTACCTACCTAGTTTAAGAAATGTAGGTAGTAATGCCTACCTAGTTTAAGCCTACCTATAATTGACCTAAACATCACATGTCAATATCCTATTAGCTTTAAGTTGGATGATCTAGAAATTAAATTGATAAAACATTAAATATGAAAATAAACTTGAAATTGTCACATGTCCATTGATGATTTGTTAACACATCATTGGCACCTTGTTGCCTATGTAATTGCAACATAGTGGTACAATAGTTACAATGACCTAGTTGTAACATAGTTGCACAAATTGCATATGTATATGATTTATATACAATAAATTTTGTTTGTTATAACTCTTTTAACTTGTCTAAATAACATTCACACTATAGAAATATGTTGAGTTGTAAGTGGCTAGTCTAATTCAAAAACCCCAATTGTAAGACTAGTTGCAAAACACCCTATTTAATCATAGTGGCACTCTCCATTAGGGATTTTGAATCCAAACAAAAGTCATGTCAATTCTAGAATAACCTAATTTTCAAATGTGCCAATGTTACTTCTTCACATTGATCAACACCTCAAGGTAGTTTGTAAAAAATATAATAGATTTTGCTTCCTTTGATTTTTCTAACATTTTTCTAAACGTCCCACAAAAAATTGTTCCACAAAAACCACACATCATGCACCACAAATATTAATTTTATGTGAATTTTCTTGCTTGATTTTTTTTTTGGTTTTACAATTGTGACCATTAACATGTAATATTTAATTTTGGTTTAAATCTTGAAATTGTTTAGAACTCTTGGGCTTAATTCATACCAACCTTCTACCTTTTCATTAAATTTGATTGAAATTCATTTAATGTGAATTTTCTTCTCAACCAAATACTCAATAACATCATCCTTTCTTATTCCTCTTTTAGTAATTCAAGTTTGAACTACGTGCAACCAATTCACATAATTGCAACACTTGAGTTATTGAGCATAGGCAATTAGATACAACTTTCAATTCTTATACTTGATTCACACAAATTGATTACTGAATTCCATACCATGATTTCCACAACATAACCCCATTGGTTGACAAGTTTAATTTCACACAAAAATAACTCTAAATAATAGTTACTTAACTCACATTTTCAATATGCAAATTTTCCTTTCAATTACCACAACAAAAGTTACTCATTCCTACAATAGATAAAAAACATGCAAAATGAACTCTAAAAATTAAACATGATAAATTGTTGTAATTTCCTAATGAACATGAATTGCAACCTCAAAGTTAAGTAGTTGTGCATTTGATGTCACATCCCTAGATTGTCGATGTTTATTTAATTATACTTAATTTTCATTTACTTAAGCTTCTTTCATGGACGATGCAACTTACACACATTGCATTAAAAGCACAAAACAAACTGCAATTGCTTAAACCAAAAAAGTTTAAAACCATTGACATCAATATGTTAATTGAACTTAATTGCACACTCATGGAAAATATAGTTTAGAATGAAAATCATGAAAATCATATTACATTCTTTCAATAGATTTTTTTTGCCAACACAAACATAAACTTAAAAATGAAAGTTTGTGAACCTCACAACACTAGCTTATGCCTTTGGGGCATCTTCAAGCAAAGCTATATTATAGCCAAGACTAATTTTGTAAGTTTGAAAAGGAATCAAGTTGAACTTTGGGGCATACAAATTTATGTCATGTTCCAACAATTATATATATATATATATATATATATAAAAACTTTGGAATCAAAAGTTTTACATAAAAATTACAACTAGTCAACATTGATTTAAACTTTCACATTTGCACCCTAAGTTAGTGGGCTTAAGTGGTTTAAGTTCTTAACTTAAACTAGATGACCTAAGTTAGATGTCTAACAATACCCTAAAATTAGTCTATTTTGAACATGTAACCCCACATTCTTGTATCTTTGATAAGATCTTTTCAATGAGCTAAAAATCATTTGGGGGTGATTTGATTTCTCTCAAGTTACCCTCTCAATATTTTGGGTTTTTGGGGGAGTCCAAATTCCCAAAGTCTATTTGAGTTCAACCCAATTCTTGGGCTGTCCCAATTCCAAAAATCTATTTGAATTCAACCCAAGAACCATGGAGATGCCTTTGCTTGACTCCCAAAGTCTTCTCATTTCTTGTGAAAATCTGTTTCCTTCACTTTGTGTCTTAGCATTGCTCCCAAACCCATATCTTGTAGTGCCTTAGCTTTGGTTGCGAGCTTAAGGCCAAGGTCATGATGAACAAGCTGCATTGCCAATTGATTTACAAGGTAATAACTTTCCTTTCACCATACATTTACTTATGTTGATTTGTAAAAAAAAAGCCCATGTCCATGCATGCCTCCTACCCAACTAAACCTGTAGTCCAGAACTTGCATTCACTGTCACAAATCCCCTGGAGCAGGCATATATAAAAATCATTTTGAATAATGACATGATGTAGGATTTATAAAAGGAACAATAATTCGGATACAAGATGGCTTCAATTATGTATGGAATGTGATGCAAAACTTTAAATTCTAAAGTCCTAATTTGTACAACATTCAAAACTTTGGGTTTCATGAAGACTAAAGGTTTCAAGTGCTAAGAAATTGCTTAGTGAAACTTTTGAAATATAATGGATGTTGCAAGTGGATATTTTGTTTTCATCTTTGAAATGATTTTTGTACGTGTGAGGTTTTAAATTTAAAATGACTTGTTTGAAAAAGGTGGTGATATTGGGTGAATTTGTTTGTATTCTATTGTTGGCAACCATTTTGCACCACCACTTTGTGGTGTGAAGATTGAGTGTTTGTTTTTAATGATGGAAGTTATGGTGATCCAATGGGAACAAGATGGCAATATCACATTTTAAGGTTGTGAAGAGGACAAGTTATAGTTTCAAAAAAAAGAAATTAAAGCTAGTGGTGTAAAGATTTTCACATAAGCAATTATCAATAAAATTTGAATTATCTTAACCTTGTGATTTTAAGTTCATGTCATGTAGGGTCATTAAGTTTTTTCATTTGCACTTGAATTGTTGCTTCCAAAGGAATAGGTCACACAACATAATCCTTCTCATAGTCTCCCAAGCATCTTACCATGATGTAAGGTCCAGATAGCCTAATTGATGGGTTTTTTTGGTTCAAAATTAAATTTTAATTTTTTAAATTGGGGAAGGGCAAGCTTAGAGGGGCTTCCAATGTTTGAGGGCATGCATCCCAATGTTGTTGTTGTTGTTTTATTTTCTTGTTTTTCAATTTTGCAATGTAGACAAAGTCATGAGTCACGACCATCCAAAAGAAAATTTATCCAAAATTGGGTAATAAACTATAAACCAGATATGAAAGTAAGAATTTATGGGGTCCTCCTATATTCTTGGCTAGCTCACTTGCTGTGGAATCTATTAGGACAGTTTTCAAATACAATGAAATTTGCTCTTTATTTGTTTTGCTCTAATTGTATGGGGTATATCTTACATACACCCAATGGTATCAATAGGATATAAATTTTTCAGATGTATATATTCCGAGTATGCACTTCATTAAGGTATATTACTTCTAAGAAAATAGGATTGATCCAAAGCCAAACCAAAAGGATCATTGACAAGCTTCACTTGGCCAAACCAACCTAGCTACCAAAGACATTATTATCTCAAGTCAATCGGTGTGAAAGCTTCTCTCACTCTGCTCACATATTCTTTTTGATAATGCGCTTCCAGCCAGCCAGTCAGTTCTGGTGATGCAGCTTCATTCCCATCCAGACCTACAATCAAAGTGTTCTGCCATTTGCACACTTGGTGGAAAGGATTGGGACCCTTTTCTTTTCACGAATAATGGTGGGTTGGCAGGCAACCCTGGTTAGAGTGTCTCCTTGTTCCTTCATTTCCACAACTCCCCAAAGGAGGTTAGAGCTTACAATCTTCCTAGCACCTTGCTGAACTTTGTAGGACAATTTGAGATAGGCTACCACTTAGTTGTGGATGAACCCCAACTGAGTTGAGGTCAGATTTTTCACCTTTACAACCTATCTTGTTGAGGACGTAGTACTTGCAGGTAGGTATGTAGGGTTATAGGTGGCTACTAGGTAAGGGATAGGGGGTTGTTCGTATGTAGGTAGGGGAAAAATTAAGCTGGGCTAACCACCATGGTTAGCTAGGAAACTGAAACCCAATGGCAAAGAGTTTCCTGTCCACCCACCATCCATCCCTTAAGGCACCGGAACTGTCCATCTGTCCCTTAAGGTGCAGCAGTGGGCTGTTTGTTGGCCTTTGCCTTGGTAGGCAAGGATATTGTGTTTAGATTCATTACAGAGTATAGTAGCTTAAGGGATTTTGGCCCCTAGGTAACAGTAGGTCTATTTTTATGCGAAGATTTTTGAAAGATGATATTTTGGCTTGTGTTGAAACTTGAGATTAGTTACAGAGTTATAATATCTTGAAGGATTTTGGTTTTTTTTAGAGGATTTTTTGAAGATTATATTTTTGCATGGTGAAGTATTTGAGTTTTCGTAAATCTTTTTTTGCATTAAGATACTTTTTTAGTGTGACACACCCCTTGTTAACTCTGGCAGAAGACACTCATCACCTTATTCTTAATGCCTTTGCTTCCTAACATGATATATGTTATGACTAGGCACAAAGCCATTTCGATTGTACGAATATTCTACTAAAAATTACCTGAAAAAGGATGTACCTTAAAACACTTTCTAATTCCAAAGGCATCTCTACTTCCTACAAGGCAAAGGAATGAGCCACTGAAAGAAATGCCTCAATGAATTAAATGAACATTCTTGCAACAAAGTTGTAAAAATATCTAACTAATAATACTAGTACCTAGGCAACTTTGACACTTGTTTGTCCAATGTGCATTATGGTGTATTCACACCTGATGTGAAATCAATGTTAAATGAAAATGTAGGTGGCATCCTAGGTGGCACCCAATGTTAAATGGGCAATAGCTTAATGTTAAATGAATGTTAGTTGAATGTAAAATCTTCATGATAAGTAAGTTTAAGTGTTAAATGACTAGTATGGTGTTAAGGGACTCAACATTGGAGTACCTGACACCAAGTGTGAATGCACTTCTAGTAGTGACAATCAATCAACCTGATGAAAAAAATGAATTGATTTTGTGAAAATTAAGTTCCATTCAAATGCAAATATTTGAATGTCATTGCATGTAAATTGAATCGAAGTCAATTCAAAAAATTTAATTGAATTCAAATTTAATTAGGTTATGAGAAATGGGTTGCAAATTGGTGTAGACGATATTAAAAAAATTGTTTGATGAGAAATTTGAAAAAGACATAAATTTGAAAAACCACCTTTCCATTCCTCTTTATGTGTAAATCAACAAAATAGATTCCAATTTGAAAGTGTCCAGATGAGCACTTATGAAACTTGAAACTATTGTACTTTGAACTGGTTTCAATGAACCATTGTCATTGGAATTAATTTTGAAATTTTCATCTTGACAAAAAAAAAACTCTTAAGGATTCCTTCACAAAAAAAACTTAAAATTAAATTTGAACATTTCTGAAAATAGTACACCTAATTAGTGTCAAAGTTGCCAAGATATTATATTATAATACGAGCAATGCTACTACTTTGCCCTAGGGTTAGTATCATCATTAAATAATCCATAAAATAGTAAAAAAAATTCAAAAAAAAATTGAAAAACATATTGAGGTCTGAAAAAACATCATAATTATCATATATTACAATCTGAAATAATTTCAGCCCTAGTATTAATAATATAATAGTAGATCATGAGAAAAAAATAAAAATCAAATTTTGAAAAAAAAAAGAATGAATTTTTTGAAAAAGATAAAATGATTCATCGTGTCAATGTAGAAGCTGACCCTAGGCTACGATACCTAATAATTCCAGTGACGAGTGATCGGAACTGCTACATGAGAATTTTTTTGCATCCTTGGTATGGTTGTCCATGGACCATTCCAAAAACAATTTCAGAAATAACTATCTCATTTTCAAACCTACCTGTTTCAGTAAAAAAAAAAAACTACTTCTTGTTCCTATTAACTTTCTTAATAACTATCTCTAACCTTTCCTAATAACTACTTCCATTTTATAACTACCTCACTCATTTTACCTATTAAAAAAAAAGTGTTTTTTCATGTCCATGAAATATATATTAATTTAAATTAAATTTGACATTGACAAAAATAAATCATTGAAAACCATATGAAAACATAAGAAAAATAAAATAATAATTGATTGGCACTGGTAGTGTGCAGTAATGCAGAGCTCAAATAATAATAATAAGTTAAGTTCCCCTCAATAAGGAGGTAGGTGTGACAGTAGGTAGGTAAATATATGCATTAGTAGGTAGGTATGAGCATTGTACATCAATGATAGAATGTATGGTCCAATGGCAGACTGCAACCGAAGATTGATTGCATTCAATAGAGTTAGGTCTTTTTGTGAGGCCTGAAAAAAATCCGAATCATAATGTCCAGATTCCACTAAAATGGGGATACGCAAGTTGCAAGTGTGCGCGTTTCAGCTAGTTGGGGTTCAAGCTACAATATCTCACACTCTCTCTCTTGGCCTCTCTGTCTCTCATCGGCCTTGTTCTACTTCTCGTCTCCTTCAGTACAATAGCTTCTTCGATCAACGGCATAGCAGCTTCAGTCAGGCACTGGAAGTAGCGGATCTGTAGCTGCGGTGTTTGTTTTCTTTACACTTGGGGTAAGCTCCTATTCATTTTCATGTAAGGGGGGGGGTTTTTTTTTGGGGGTGGTGGTTGTTGTTTTTTTCAGTAAATCGAAGATGTGGTGTCGTGAAGTTTTCTCTGATTTTGTTGTAGATCGGCGAGTTTCTTCTTTTTGCATTATACCCTTGTCTGGATCTTTTGTGAGGAGGAAAGATTCGTCACTAGATCTTTTGTATTTCTAAGGTAATCCAATGTTTTTTAGATGATCTCGATCTCGATCTTGATCTTTGTTTGCTTTTTTGTTTGTTTGTGTGTGTGTGTGGTCTGCTCATGTGTTTGCACTTGGGATTTTAGGGATTTGAATTCTAAGCAGAAGGGTGAAGAAGGAAGAAACGAAGGATGGTGGTCTTCAAAGTGGTAACCCAGAACACCAAACCTTTCGATGGACAGAAGCCTGGTACCTCTGGTCTGCGAAAGAAGGTATTGAGCTGCTTCACTGTTCTTGTCACTTTTCCTAGGTTGCAGAATGCGGGTGATCTTGGTGGTGTACTTACTCTTCAGGTTGTGATTTTTGCTGCTGATTTTATGTTCTCTGGTGTGACAATTGAAAAGGGTTTTTGGATCTGAAGTCTTGGCAGCATTTTTCCTTCCTTCAACACTGCTGTTTGCATTATGTTGTGCCAAATGCCCTAATTTCCAAATCTTTTGTGGAGGTGAAGCATTTGTCCGAGAATGAAGCATGTACCTTGATGTGGGCAACATTTGAGCCAATGATGTTACTCATCAATGAGGTATGGCCCATTGATGTCTTTTTGCAGGTGACAGTGTTCCAGCAAGAGCATTACTTGCACAACTTTGTGCAGGCAACCTTTAATGCTCTGCCATCGGACAAAGTGAAAGGTATTTCATCAACTCTACTGTGTACTTGTGAGGATCAAGTGGTCAGTCAAGTCAGCCTTGAGGAAGGAAGGAGTAGTACAGGAGAGAATGTGGGTCTTTTGTGAACCTGTAATAATTCTGTGGATTTAGAGAATTGTGGGGCGTGCACATGACTGATGTCCTTGAATGCCAGTGCAGGTTCTACCATTGTTGTCTCTGGTGATGGGCGCTATTGGTCAAAGGATGCTGTTCAGGTTTTAACTCTTTTGCTCTGTCTGATTTGAAGTTTCCAGCATTTCAACCCTATCTTTTATGACTTACCTGATGATATTCTTGAGACTTCCTATACTGCAGATTATCATCAAGATTGCAGCTGCAAATGGTGTGAAGAAGGTCTGGGTAGGGCAAGATGGGCTTCTGTCCACGCCAGCTGTCTCATGCATTATTCGTGACCGCGTAGGCCCAGATGTAAGGGATACATCACTATCTCTGTACAGGAAATATTGTAAGATTACAATATTAAAGCTGTCTGAATAACTCAGCCTTGCATTCAATTGCCCTTGCTGTCAGATGAATCTCTTTACTAGAATTTCCTGTATGCCAATCTCCCTGTTTTGTGCAGCTTCTTATAAGTCGGTGAATGCATACAGGGTGAAAAAGCATATGGAGCTTTCATTTTGACTGCCAGCCACAACCCAGGTGGTCCACATGAGGTAGAATTGATGCAGGAAAACTTTACTTTACTTTTGACATGATTGTTTGGTTGCAGGTTCTGATGCAAGAAATTAGCAAATAGTATATCTTGGACTTTATGCACTAATCCTAGTCAAAATAACAAGGAGCAAATTGCTGTGTGCTTCAATCCTAACCTTCTCAAATATTGTGCAGGATTTTGGCATCAAATACAATGCAGAGAATGGAGGGCCAGCTCTTGAAGGCCTCACAGATAAAATCTACAGCAACACCAAGACCATCTCAGCTTATCTGACAACAGAGGGTCTCCCAGATGTAGGAAATTTTTACATCCATGACCTGCCATGTTTCTCTTGCTTACCAGGATCCTGTATGGAGATCAATGACGACATGATTCTTTGCTGCTGAGCATGCTTAAGTACTACATAACGTATCTTGGCTGCTTGTGTTGCAAAGGCTATATTGTGGAGGACAAATGGCACAGGTGTTACACTTTTCAGTCAATGGCTTGACCCAGTCATACAAATGGTGCTGTAGGTGGATATCTCTAGCATTGGAACCACAACCTTTGAAGGGCCTGATGGTGCTTTTGAGGTGGATGTGTTCAGTGCAACTGAAGATTATGTGAAGTTGATGAAGTAAGTCCTCAAGTTATTGCTGGACTCTAGACCCTTTGTTCTGATCAGACACATTGTGGCATCTTTCGAGCTCAATGAGTGAAGCAGACTCTTGACACCATTGAGGCAAATATTTGGTGATTTTATGCCTCTATCTCGTAGTTATCTGAGAAGGTGTTATAGTGCCATCATCAACTTACAAGGGTCTCATTGCAGGACCATTTTTGACTTTGAGGCTATCAAGGAGCTGCTTGCAAATCCCAAATTCTCCTTCTGGTAAGTTGCCCAAATCATCCATGTTCTCAAGACTTTACAGTAGTTCCTCTTTGAATGCTAATCAGGTGGGTTACTAAGTGCAAAGACCTTACACAGTTGTGGCTGATATATTGTGGCTTGATATGCACAGCTATGATGCTCTGCATGGAGTTGCTGGAGTGTATGCGAAGCAAATCTTTGTGGAGGAGTTAGGTGCCAAAGAAAGCTCACTGCTAAACTGCACACCCTTGGTAATGCCTTTGATGTATTATCTCCTTGAGTTCCTTGTTCCAGTGCAAGTCATATGAGAGAAAGCTCAGGATGTTGGTTTGTTGTCATTCAGTTGACATGATAGCTCAAGATATTGTGTGTTCACTCTTTTTGCAATCTAAGAATGTTGCAGCTGTTGAAGAATTTGTCACCTTTTTGTATCTTATCTTTGGAAGGAATCCTTGGTTTTTCCTTGTTTTTATGCATATATAACATTCATGGCATAGAGGCTTTCACTGTCACTACAATAGTGGTCTGTTTGGGAGCTTAAGATATTTCTTTTATCCATTTGCAGGAGGATTTTGGTGGAGGACACCCAGATCCAAATTTGACCTATGCCAAGGAGCTTGTTCACACAATGGGCTTGGGCAAGGTACCTCCAGCAAATGAGCCCCCTGAGTTTGGTGCAGCAGCTGATGGTGATGCTGATCGAAACATGATATTGGGCAAGAGGTGCCTCTCCCTATAGTCTCTCATGAGTAACATGTCTCATCCATCAACAGTGGCTTGCTCATGCCTACTATGAGAAGGTTTTGCTTGTTGGTACAATGGCATGTTTTCTTTTAAAGGAGCAGTTCTGATGGGCTTGAAAGTGGCCAAAAAATGTGCAGATTCTTTGTGACGCCATCTGATTCTGTTGCCATCATTGCGGCCAATGCAGTGGGATCTATTCCCTATTTCAGCACTGGACTCAAGGGTGTTGCAAGGTACTTAATCAGATAGAGTAACACCCTGACAGAGGTGTAGGTACAGAGCAGTCAATTTTGCAGATCCTTCTGTGACTGCTTTGCAAAAAGCTTGTCTTACAAGATTTACAGATGTTTGATTGATTTATGTGAATGGTTCATTACAGTTATGAAGCAAAATTTGAACCCTTACATTGCCAAATCAATTCTTTTGCTTCAAAGTTCTCATTGTTGGTGTTGTGCAGGAGTATGCCAACATCTGCTGCTTTGGATGTGGTTGCCAAGAAACTTGAGTTGAAGTTTTTTGAGGTAGGTTTTGGCAGAGTTGTTTTACATCCTAAAGTCTTCTTCTGTATGAGACTTGTCTTGGCAGTGTTCTCTATGGTTCAGGTCAAGGCCCCACAGTCTTGAAAGAGTGTAACCCTGGAGATTGGTTTACAGGTGCCAACAGGTTGGAAGTTTTTTGGTAACCTCATGGATGCTGGCCTGTGCTCTGTGTGTGGTGAAGAGAGCTTTGGAACAGGTATCAAGCTCTCTCCAAATTTTCCAGAAACATTGAGTGCTTTGTAGACAGAAGGTTATTTGTACCTTCTATCTGCAGTCATCTTGTTTCTGTAAATCAACAGCATATACCAGTTGACATTTTCTCTCAGACCATTGTGTTGAAGTCCAAATATTCTCAGCAATTTGCTTGACACATGATGGGTTTTTGGCTAGAAAGTCTTCTACCCAGAATACTTTAACCATCTGGGCCTGTATTTGTGAAGGAGATCTGATTTGACGATTTGAAAGCTGTCAGGCCCTTGCAGTAGTTTAGGATGCCAGCACATTCTCAAGTATGTTTAGAGATGCATGTATGTAAGGGTGCTTTACAAGCTTATGTGATGCAGTAATGGTGTGCAGGAGATCCTGGTGCTGAGCCTGTGTGCAGGGCCCAATGAAAGATATTAATCTGTCCTATTCTGACCTTCCTAGGTGATAGTTTTATATTTGTGAGATTCCTTGAAAATGACGGTGGATGTATGTCTATGGCAAAAGGATCCGACCACATAAGAGAGAAGGATGGAATTTGGGCAGTTTTGGCATGGCTCTCGATCCTGGCCCACAGAAACAAGGATGCTGGTGATGGCAAGCTTGTGACTGTGGAAGACATTGTCACTCAGCACTGGGGCATTTATGGTCGTCACTACTACACTCGGTATGACTATGAGGTATGAAATGTTCAAACTTTTTCTTGCCATGTAATTAGAAGGGTTTATACATTTGTTGTCTGCTTGTGCAGTGGTTCCATAAACTTGAAGTTTAGCTTGGGGATTTAATAGGCGGATATAATGTGGATGGCATTGCAGTCAGTTTGAATAGTTATCTTTGTTATTTGGAAACTTCTTAGCTCTTCAGCCAGTTTAGTCACAGGTATGGTTGACCAGTTCAAACTTGCGGATTTCTTACTTGCCTGACTTGGTATGCCTGACTTTTGTATTTGTTGTGCAGAATGTGGATGCAGATGCTGCAAAGAAACTAATGGCCTATTTAGTTGAGCTTCAATCCACCCTCCCAGAAGTCAACAAGTGGGTGTCTCTTCATCTCCATGACCCATGTTGTCATGTATTACCACCTTTAAAATCATAACATTGCTAACATGTGGTGTACAAGTCTGAAGAAGGTGTCCATGCTTTGTACAGATTGATCAAAGAGACAAGGCCTGATGTGGAAGAGGTTGTAGAAGCTGATGAGTTTGAGTACAAGGATCCAGTCGATCATTCAGTTTCCAGCCACCAGGGCATCCGCTTTCTTTTTACAGATGGGTCCCGCCTGGTAAGCCTCAATGATAGTAATTGATTCCATGACATTTTGGTCACAGGACTACATGTTGAAAAAAATTCTCCCCTGTATGATGTCCCGGAGAGTTGGCTCAGTGGAGAGATATCTTTGAAGTCATCACTGTGCAGTTAGCAGAATGAGCATTTCACTAAAGACTTCAATGTCTCTAATCAAAGATGTGAGATGAATGCAGGTATTTCGCTTGTCAGGAACTGGTTCAGTTGGAGCCACTATACGCTTGTACATTGAGCAATATGAAGCTGATTCTTCCAAGACTGGAAAAGCATCACAGGATGCTTTGGCCCCACTTGTAAGGACTTTTCCCATCTCCTTTCTTCATGAGTTGGTAGTCTCTTCTAACCTTGTCTGAGGGCATCTGAGTGGAGCCAAAGCCCACTTAAGTGGGGTATTTGCATAACTGGTTAGCAAGTCTTAGGCATTGTCCAGGCCAACTTTAGAGATTATGTTGGCCACCCCACTTTATAGTACTGTCTCTTCATTTCTTCCTGATTGGATGTCTCTCAGAAGAATTTAGAAAGTAAAAGGCTGAGCATCAGCAGGAAATTCTGCACTCATTGAGATCAAAGTCATTAGCAGTCTCTAAGGTGCTTTGAGATGGATTTATGATTTGCTTGGTACAATAACAGGTGGCGATAGCATTGAAGCTGTCAAAGATCGAGGAATTTACAGGCCGTTCTGAGCCAACTGTGATCACTTAAATGGGCCATTATTACCATGGCAGGAAGAGTCTCTAGTCTCTACATGGTGCTGCTTTTCCTGGAGCTTGAAGCTCTGGAAAGATGCAGGACCTCTGGAAAATGATCTTGGTAGTTGATATAAAGCTTTACACAGTTTATATTGTAAGGGGTTGGTGTTCACATTGGTTTTCATCAAACACATGTGGTGTTTCCATTGTCTTCATCATAACTTCCTTATGATGTTTTGAAGTTTGATATGATGTTGCTATATTGTCTCAAGTCTAGTCTGGTAGTTTAACTACCAAAGCAATGCTACAGGCCATTTTTGCAAATGGAAAGAACTCCAAGATATTTGTTGCAATACACAGTTTGAATAGATACAGTATGTTATGGACTGGATGAATACAAAGAAGCTGCAAGGAGATTGTGCAAGTCAATTTACATTCAACATTACCTTTTTCAATTTGGAATTCACCCAATTTTGCACCTGATGACCAATTGACAATTAATAAATGAAAAAATGTGTAATCTCAAATTAATTCCTGCAGAAACTAAAATCTGACAAGGTCTGTAATTCTCCACAATGTCAATTTTGTTGGTACTTATTTGGAGATGAATTAGGAGATTTGTTGGCCATATCCAGTTTCCCAGAAGCAGCTCTGGCATGACATTGATTGAAAGCTCGATTACTGACTTCTCCAGCATTTGGAGGAAATTAAAAAGTGGATGGGATTTGAAGTTACTGCCTGCAGGGCTTTATGACATGAAGAGAAACTACAAAGAAGAGGGATCAAAATATTGTAGGCTATCAAATTTGGGATACAGAGTTTAGCATGGCTCTTTCAGGTAACTTCAAAATTTTACTGGCAGGTTTCTGGTCTACAAAGCTACTGGGTGGACATTTTGCATCAAAGGATTCTGAATTTGAGGACACAAGAGGATTGTATGGTGTAGCTCCATTTGGAAGCCCAAAAACCCAGTCAAGCACATTCAGGTACTTTGACCGGAAAACATCCCGTTCTTGAGCATAACAATGCATTATGATTGAAGTAGCAATGCTGAAAAGCAAGATGTCCAATCGCTTTGGAGGAATCAAATTGTAATGTTCCAGCAATCCCAAGTCGGTGACACAAATTGCAAAGCTCTCCACTGCACGGGCAAAACAGTAGAGAGCAATTTCCATGCGCCTTGATTTCTTCTCAATCATCAATGCTAAACCGGCTGGAAACTGCAGTCAATAACAAATGACAGAGTCAGCAGCTCCATATTTATTTGTATCAATTCTGTGATCAAAACAGAAGGTGATCAATATTACAGCACATGTTTAGGGGAACAAGTTAAGATTGGACAGTACTCAAAGGTACTTCAAAAGAATGATATTTGTGGGTCCTGACTCCTCTCTAGTTATTTCTCCAAAATTCAGAATATTGAGTAAATTCCAAAGTGAAGAGTCCAAAAAGAAACATTAGTTTGTACTTTTCGGTCACACTCAAATCATCAACAAACTTTCAAATACAGTTGTCTCCAGTCGAATCAGAGAAAACAAATTTCCTTTTGTAGGGTCTAACATCCAAACCTTAGCCTGTTCTTGCCTCATAAAACAAGCTTTTGCTGTGGACAAGTTGAGACTGCACTATGGCTAAGAGGATGAAACCTTGGATTACAAATGCTGAAGAAAAGAGGGACAAATGCCATCATTTCAGCCCCACTACATCATTCTTTAACATACATTGAGACCACTTTCACATTTGGTGGGCATTGAGGGCTGAGAGAAATTCATCAGAAACTTGTGGCATGTCATAACATGAGAGGCATTACTACTCCTGGAGACCTTAAGCCATACAATATCCAATACTGCCCTGTTATGTACTTCTCAGTTGCTGCATGTTTGTCAAAGCTCACACATAGACAATAATATTTACACAGCCTACAAATGAAACAGAATTCCACAACTGCTTAAAGAAAACATATAACACTGCAAGGAGAACAAGGCCCGTAAACAAAAAAGAAGCAACATGCAGGAACAAAAGAGAAGGATTCATACAGTTGCTGCTGCAACAAGTGGGGTGTTCACAATCCCTGTCCCTCTAAACAAGACACATGTCCAAAACCTGCATAGACACACAAGACGTTTGAGTAAGATATTGCACCCACTGCATTTATGATGCAGACTGAGGGGAAAACAGACAAAAAGAATGAATGGGGTGATGTCCAAAAGGATATACTCCCTACATCTAAACATTCAAGCCAAAACCAAAGGGCTTAGAGTGAGGAGGTACACATACCATGTTCAAATCAACGACAAAGTGAGATGAAATGCAAAACTCATTTTTTTGGATGAAGAATCAAGTGATGGGACTTCATCCCAAGATACCTACCAGGCTGAAGCACAGTAAGCAGCAAGGAACAGACTGGATCTAGCTGTACCAATCAATGACTTCCACAATATGGGAAATGGCCTGCACCCATGCCAAAGACAACAATTAGTGTATTGAGATTCACCAACTCTTCGTAAGAGGCAGCACAGAAATATACAAACCAAATATTAACAAAAAAGGAATGACATAAAGAAGACTAATGATCTTTGGTGTTACTGATGAAGAGATAGGAGTGCAAAGTATTAGATTTAAAAAATGTCATTACCTTGCAAAAAGGCCTTGACGATGCACCAAAAGTGCAGGAACAAAATAAACTGGTATATAAACTGGCAATGACCGCAAATATGCTGGTCCCAAGAAAGAGAATAAATGTGGCACACATCCTTGGTTTCCATGTATCATCTGCATGAAGTCACAACATTGAGATATATTCCCAGTCAACAAAATAATCTCAAGCTCTGAATCATATGCAGCATATGGAAGTAGCCTAAGGCAAAAGTACAAAAGTGAGAAAACTGATCCTCAACACACACAGCTTCTAACCAGAGTGTGCATAGGTGAAGATGATTGCCATAAAGAATAATAGGCTGCTTATGAAGAAGAGGAGTTGTCATTACCTTGCAGGGAATGGACATCTGGGGATCAAGTTGAAGATCAACTCCAGTTGATTTGTAATGCTCCTCAATTGCTTTCAAGGCAGTGAATGGCTCTATCTTCAGAGCTAGATCCTTGAATCCTTTTACAATTGAGATATCTTTCCCTCCATGCTTGTTGAGAAAAGAGATGTAAGATGATGGCAGACTATCAGGTTTCAGAATCCAAGCTGACCTAAATGGCAGAATAGAAAGAGTGGTTCAGAGTTTAGTCCTGAACAACTTTTTCCATGTTAAAAAACTAGGCATAGAGACATATGAGATTGATTACTTACAGAATCTGTGCGGATGACAAGCACATGAGGAATGTGTCACCATGCTTCCAAGAAAGAGGTCGACATAGTGACCCTACTCGCTCATTCTTAATACCACATCGAGCAGCCAGAACTGCTGCCCGGAGGAGGATGTAAATGGCCATGCTTGTGTGCCGTGTTTTGTGCCCTGTTATTAATAATGATGGCCCTGCAACTGCTCCAGCAACCAGTGATCGCCATCTTGCAGTCCTGCCAAAGATTGACTCCAAATCAGGAACCTTGTGACAGAAATGACCAAAGGATGAATGGGGGCCACTTTTGTAACTTGCTACACAGGTCTGCCAAGATATGTATCCAATGTCATGACCCTCTCCTCTAGGGTTTAGGGCATTTTGTAGTCCAATAGGAAACCTAATTCATAACCTATCCCAATAGGTCTCCTTCAAGCTTTGATGATTGGTTGAAATGTGTCAAAAACAGTGTAAAGACATACATATCTACAGGTGACATACAGTGTATGTACATATCTATGAGATTGCAAAGAATACTCCACAATCTCACTTTAAAGGTAACACTAATGCAGTCATAACCTTATGAGTGTCACTCACACAGACAGACTGTCAACTTCATCATAAATAACAGTGATGACCTGCCATGACATCTCACATTGGGAATGCTGATTATGTCATATTCTTGAATGTGCCCATGTTTTCTTTTTCTAATTTGAACTTGTGAAATCTGCATGTTTAAAGTACAGGTGGCAAACCTGCGACATCCTCCTATAGCCGCAATGGTTTCATCTACTGTGCAGAACACTCCTGCATATGTTCCCACAAACAAACCATAGCGAAGTGTCTCCTTCAAAGCAGCCCTGATTGTTTCATTGTTTGTTTTTCCTCCCAAATTCACACCTTTTGTACTGCAAGCCCATATTGAATGATCAGTTCAGAAATATATCAGGAGCAATTTCTGACAGAAAATGAGATTCACCTGTAAAACATTAACACATTGATGAAGAGTCACAAGGTTTTGAAATTTTTGCCTAAAGGATGATCTTTTTCTCAAGGAACTGACAATTACAAAGGGGTAGAGACTCCTCCCGCCCACCCACACAAAGGATATTGGAACCTTCACCTAAAGGATGATTTCTTTCTCAAGCAACTGAGAATTGCAAAGAGGGAGAGACCACCCCACATAAAGGATTTGGAACCTTCACCTAAAGGATGATTTTTTCCGCATGCGGCTGAGAATCGCAAAGAGGGAGAGACCCCCACGGAGACCTCCTCCAATCACGAAACCTTTAATGGAAGCTGCAATGCAGCGCTCCAGAGCTTTCCAGAAGCTTTTTGCATTTTCTTTCCCAGAGGTGGAACAGACATCATCTTCAACAAATCCTTCTCCAGGCTGCTTTCCCTGCCTGTCCAGTAGCTTCAAAGCTGCCTCTCCACCATTACTGCTTAGAACAGCACCAGCTCCCATATTGCATCTTTGAAGATCATTTCTTCCATCCACCAATACAGATTCACTTCCGATCATGCGCGGTCTCATGCCCTCTGCATCTAACATCCTCTTGAGCGATACAGGAACGATACTTTTGAATTCCCTCGACGTTCTCGCTGTCTCGTTCCCCATAATCAGATCACTGGTAGAAGAATCATCACAAGGCATCGACGTATCCATGATCGCTACAGATATGAGATCATCAGAATACCCTGTTCAACTGTGGAATGCTGAAGAGATCTGCAAAAAATATATTGTCGAAGATGTTAAGAACTACTCTCGACACCGGACGACTAAACATGTTAGAAGAATCTCTGTGAAATTCAGCAGCGATGAACATTGAATACTCCCAATATGTTTCAAACTAAATCCGATCCAAGGGGAACTCATCCCCGAAGTCGTGGGAAAGACAAAATGAAGGAACGTAACCGACGTTCATTGAAAATAATAGAGATAAACAAAGCGAAATTCGTGACTAAAGTGCGGAACAAAAAGCCTCTCTAGCCTGAAAATAAGAACAGAACAGGTCCATGTACTTCGAGAAACTTGCACCTCGGTACCCATTAACAAGAAACACGACAAGATGGATCTAATCTCCCTTATGCGAGTCTTTTTTTTCCCAGCGGCGATGCAAGCTAGCTGCAAATTCGAAAGAAAAGTCTAAGATAAACTCAGGCACAACAGTCTATGTCTCTCACTGCAGAGCTGAACGAAAAGCGATCGCATTTCTGAAAGAAGCGAAACCTCAACAACAATGCAATAATGTCATCACAAGGTTGGAGCAGCAGCTCCATCCTAGTATTGGACAGACAGACAGACAGACAGACAGTTGAACGCTATCATGTCTGGAACAATGGCGGAAGTCAGGTGGAAAAAAATAATAATCCGCCTACCTTAAAGCCGCGCAAAGAGCTTGCGATTTGCCATGATTTGTCATGAAAGTAAGCAACCACCAAATGTCTGCGTAACAAGAGGAACAGCTGCTGCATGTCGAGTGCTCTTTACGCAATTTTCTTCTTCTCTAAAATGGTTAAAATTGTGCAAAATGTTCACCGATTTTTTAAATTTTTAAAAAAAAGAAACAAAAAACCGCAGAAAGACGAGTCCGCTCCAAGAGCTTCCAAACAAATCCGGTGCTCCTCCCCGAGGCGGCGCCGCCAGCCAGCCAGCCAGCCCGAACAAGGAGGACAAAGACGATGCTGAGAATGATCGTCGCCATGTCCATCGCCTTCCCGTTCCGCGCCCGGCAGTTACTTGGCACCAGACACCGCCCAAATTCGAGATCCCAAAATCAGTCCAGAAGTCCCAAGAACATTTATTGGCGAAATTTCGCCAAAAAAAGAAATTTAAAATTATTTTAAAAATCGAAAATGAAATGATTTTGTAGGTTTTCAATCGCCGTCGGTGAGGGGGAAAAAATATAGTAAAATTTTCCAGATATCTATAGTTATTTGGTTTCAGTGTGTAGCCAAACATGTAAAAGGATTAAAGATTTTTACTTCATTTCTGGCTTCTAACTAGATTTGGCTAAATCTTCCTATGGATGATTATGTCACTTTTTCAACACCTTCCAAGTTCCTATCAGTGTTTTTCTTTTTTGGTGATGAATTTCGAAACTTGGTGAATGAAAAATTCATGGTTTTGAATTGTTTTTGGGCATTTTTTTAAAAATTTAAAAATTAGTATATCTAGTACCTAGGCAGTAGCTAGGTCGCCATTTGTAGCAGGGTTTTAAAAACAATTCTACGATGCCAGATAAACTGTCGCCATTTATTGTTAGATCCTTTTGGGCATCCCCGCCACTGACCCTACTTGAAATTTTTCTGCTATTTTCATTAAATGAAATAAAAAAAAAACCGAGCTTCCTATGGATGGTCACCAATTTGGCTACAAACAAAAATTCCTTACAAAAAACAACGACTCTTCATTCACTGCTTCGCACTTTACATGGCAATTGCGTGGCTTATTCACCAACTACGAGTGCACCCAAAGCCACGTCCTTCTCTCTCCTTGTCCAGAAGCCCAACCTTTACGTCTTCATGTGAACGGGAAAACTTGGCCCACCGTAGGGAAAAAGGCATACGTGGAGACTACGTGGCATGGCCAAGCCTATAGCGTCTTTTTTGCTTGGCTACTGAAATACAACCCAGGATGCAAAGGTGTTCGTGAGTGAGTGGGTCTGTTTCTCTACTGCGGTAACTCTGACCAGACCTTGTGGTAGGCCACGTAGTTACTAGTAAGTGACGTAAAGTGGTATTGGAAGCATCCAAGGCGGAAAAGCAGGACACTTGTCGTGCACAGCACAGTTGATAGCGTATCCCAGTTCATTACGTTAACTTGATGAGCTATTGAACCTGGGAATTATTATTGTTCAATGGGTGAATTTGTCCATATGTTGAATATGGGTATCATAATTTGTTGTGAATTTTTTAAATTGAAGTTCCATTGAATAATAGTTCATAAAAAAATTTAAGATCATTTGGTTGTGTTAGGTTTTGGTCAAACATGTCAATGTTTAAATCACCCATTATTATAGCTACACAATATGTCGGCATTAGGTTCAAAAGCTTTTGAAGTTGATTTATGAATCTCGACAATAATAATGTTGAAGGTTTATATATGGTTATTATATGTATAGATTTTCTTATATTTGTATTGAATATTGCTATAATAAATTCAACTCCCAAAATGGTAAATGTTTCATGTGATGATAATGTTGTGAATTTATCATATATTATCATTGTGAAATTTCGTGCATATACATTTTATATTTGAATTTTTTTTGGATCAATGAAAGAAATAATATTTGATGTTTATGGATTGAAATGTGTTTCATTGAAACATAATATATGAAATGCTTTTAGATTGTAATAAAGGAAGACATGATCATTTTTATATAATGATAAGGATCTAGTGTTAAGAGAACAAGTAAGAACATGTGAGTGACGAAGTGTATGTGGCATAGGAATTAGGACATTCCATCATGCAATTGTTTGTAATCAATGCATTTTTATGGCAACACTTGGGTTGATTTGAAAAAAACTCATTTGTAAAGGTTGAAGGACGTAAAGATTTTCTTTGTTCTTAATATAAGAAAATGTTATATGTGTTAAAAAACATGTTTATATACTCCATTAGGATCAAAAGCCAATTGATCAAGTGTTAATCCTTGTGTTTGATGTATAGTACGTGTTATGACTAGTTGAATAGGAAATTGCATCTGTTATAATATGAATTGAATTTGAACCAATTTGGATATCTTTAGATATGAGTTTTATAGGTGTCCATGTGGGATGCATTTTGTTTTCATTAATGTGTGCATTTTTTATTCTTGTTGTTGTCCAATGTCACTCCAATTGCCAAAGTAGTTGGAAAACATGGCCATCAACTTGCAAGTGGTTGTGAGTTAAACTTCCCATCAAGCCATGCTAAGTGTTCATTACTACAATCTACCCAAATATAGGAGGGGTCATCCAAAATCATCATGCTATCCACTTCACTATTCAGTGGTATAGCTAACTTTCTCTTTGGCAGGTGCCCAAGGTCATCTTTCTAAGCTAGGTGAATACCTAATTACACTTCAACTTTAGAAAATATGATAGGGTGTCTGGACACTAGAAATGCCACATACCCAAAAGCATCCATCTTTTATTTCAACATTTGTCTTTCAAGACTTCATATTGTTACTTAGGTGATAGCAAACCCCAAAAAAAAAGCTCATATCTTTGGAGTTGAACTTCTTGCTCCCCAAGTGGTGTGGACACTTTGATTGATGCCAAGGACAAGAATTGTATTTTCCAAATGGCAAAATGATGGAAGGTGATGGAATGGGAAGATGGCAGAATGCAATGTTTTGCCCAAAGGAAGACATTGAACTCACATGCAACATGAACATCAACTGGGCAGGCCTAGTCAGGTTGAAGACTTCATTCTTCAGGGCTGTACTGGTTTTCCTATGCCCTTTTCTGCCTCTTTTTACTTTGCTTACAAGGGAGAATGGAGGGGTCCTGTGGGGTCTACCAGACCTGGTGCCAAGACCTATCATCGACAAGACCATTCTGCAAAATTAACATGACCATTATGCAAATCCACATGAACATTATGCAAATCTGCCGAAAGGCCATTACATAATGGACTGTGCCAGGTCCAGGTCATTGTGGCCAGTGAGGTGCCTGCGAGAAATTTGGGCAAGCTTATATTTGGGAACGGGCACCACCAAAACAGGAACAATGGCTGGTACTGGGTTTGCTCCATAATACATTATGGTATGTTAGTCTACACCCATTTCCTCATGTTGATCATTTTCCCTTCCCTTTTGTTCCCCAAAACAGGTCTTTCAATTCCCTGGGATTGAGAATCTTCTTAGTCAACTTCTTGGGCAAAAATAGACAACTGAGTGTTGAACAAGATGCTGACCTGATGAGAAAGCCCACTTGTGTGTTACTCATAGTTCAAAAGTTTAGGGCTTGTTGTGTACATTGTCATGTGCATTCTGTGGACATGTTCTGCGAGTGTGACCAACCTGATGACATATTCCACACTTGTACCTACCACGTTTATCACCCTTGGTTTCTCCTCTTTCTGGGCAATTTGTTCTTCGATGACCGGGTTTCTTACAAAGACTGCAGCAATACTGGCGATGTGGACTCACAAAATCCTTTTTCCTATAGCCAAGGTCTGGACAATAGTGCCTTCGATGACCCTCTTGCCCACAATGTTTGCAGAAGAAAGGTACACCTGTGAGAAGGATGTTAACACCAGTCAAACACTAAATTAGAATCAGAGTTTGGAATGATAGTGCAAGAACAACATTGATATGGTTTTAAAATGTGGTCATCAAGTCAAGAACATGACACACAATTGAAAAAGCCTTGGATCATAAGAAAAACTACACTTCTCTACAGCAGTAATTCAGATGGCAAAATGGGTGGTGATAAAAACCTTTCATTTGAAGCCCACGCATTCTGCGGTTTTCTGGGTTCATGAAAAAAAGCTTTTGTTTGTTTGAAATGTTTAGCCTTGATGATTCTGTTCTCTTGGTTCTCTACATGTCCACAGAAAGCAATTGTGAAATAAGCTGACAACAGCATATGTCAATCAAGTTACTGCATACTAAGATAGAATCTGTAAGCAGTTCTGTGTTAAGTGAGAGACAAGGAGCTTGCCTTCATAGCATCCACCATGCGGGCATGCATTTCAGGATCTTGATGCTGCTTTTTCACCCGCCTGCTGATTGCTCCAGTCCTGTTCTCCAGCGCCTACTCTCATGCAAGGGGAAGGATAAGGACAAGGGACCACAGAGCCCACAAGGGTAAAATCCTATACATATCAACAGTTCAACAATAATTCTTTCACCATTCGCCCAGAAAAACAATGTGAAAAGTTTCACAACTCTATCATGTATGCTATGAGAATATCCTGCAAAAAATTGTCCCAGAAACAATTATATTGAAATTACATTGCCCTCTCATAGCTTGTTTGTTTTGAGCGATTAGTGTTTGTTGATATCAATCTGTTTGGTTCCTGATATTTCATCTTATGAATATGCCTCATCAAATTGCAAACTCTTATCAAGTTTTGCAGAACTATGATGCAGCAGGATGGGGAGCTCTAGAGGCAACCTTCAAAGTGCGGCTAATTCTCTCTCGCACTTCCAAGGTTGGCTGGTAGACTCGCTTTGAATTTCGTTTAGGAGTGTGTGGAATCTCCATGTGGTCAATGTCTTCATCATCTTCCACATTCAAGGGAGATCTGAAACAAAACAGAGAGAGAAGATTTCTTGTGCAAGTTGCAAAAAAAGATACATAATGTGCTATCAACAGAATTGTGTAAAATACTATGTATATGCATACTGTCCTATCAATCTGAAAGGAAAACAATAATTCAGAAAACAACTAGATGGAAAACAGCATCTCCTCTGATGGAAGAGAGGAGACAAACCGAATATGAGCAGTTTCCCAAGCTGACTCGTTCACTGATTCCTCCCTCACCACACATTCTCCAAGGCAGTGTGTGCATGTCATTAATCCCTGTGTCCGGCTCATCTGTCAGGCTCTTGGACAAATCTGAAATTGAAAGAAAGCAGGAATCAAGAACCTTTTCCAAAGCCACAGCCTTCCTATTTCCTTGATGAAACAGAATAGAAAATTATACAAGAGCTGGAAATCTAGAAAAGTTGAATTTTGCATCACCATCTGTATCCACTTTCTTCACTTCTGTGGCATCCCCTATCATGATGTTCTTTATAAATTATGAATTTCAGGATTCATATCCTCAAGTATCAAACCTATCATCATATAGTGGTATTACTATCAACTCAAGAAGTTGCTGATGGCACCATAGGCTGCTCCACATGTTGTTCTGATGCCAACTACACCCCACATCCAGAAGGGACCAGAACTAAACCAAACCCTCTAGCTAGATTCTCAGGTGTGCATTCCTTTACTACTACCACCAGTCATGCATTTCCAGTTGTTTCAAGGATTCAGTGAAAGGAGATGGGTAAAATCTGCAACCAGAAATATGGCTAATCACCCTGTTAAACCAACCTTTACACCTAAAAGCTTTAGATCCACATAGATTAGACAGACACACTAGAAGAATTCAACATCCTCTACACCATTTGTGCAAGTAGCTCAACATTCACAAGCTTACAGGATACAATATACCTTGCCAGAGCAGCGAGGACAATGCTCTTGTGGGTTACCAAGATTGCATTGATCACAACGCAAATAGCCACGACCCCGGCAGGTTGGGCATGGCATCTCTTTCACATATTGGCCTTCTGGTACATACCCTATGCTGGGATCTTGGTTGTTCTCCATTTTCTTTCTCCTTTGTAACATGTGCAAATCCCATCATCAATAATACTTTGAGACACCTAATGCAATGAAAATTCATTTCATGCACCCAAGCTGGGATAAAAACATCAGGAAGGCTCTCTTCTTGCATTTGCCCACCATTACATGTGCAGGAGGACATACTATAAGAAAGAAAGAAAAAAGAGCTTGCAGAAGCAGGTATGTGAGAAGCACCTAGAGCGCATGTCTAATCCCAGTCCAAAAAAGTCTTCAAAGGGATCCCAATCAAGCTGATTCCATCCAAAATAGGGAAAAAATTCACAGATCAGACTTCAAGACAAAGTAGCACACTCTCCTCTGAAGCTCTCACTGGAGTCATCCAAACAGTTTCTTGCCGGCTTTCCAGAGGTGGTCATGAGCTTTAACAATGCATTGCTCCCTCACCCACCCAACTCATACAAAACTCTCTTGCCTATCTTGCAACCAATAACTTTTGCAACAGAACTGAAATGCTTACTGCAAAATTTGAAGTATGTTCTGGGCTCCCTGCTCCTTTCTTACTATCTTCACTGGATGCTGCAGAGCAGGAAACATTGAAGCGCTTTTGGCAACACATTGGCACTCTACAGACACAGAGCTTCAGTTGGATGGGCACTAGCAGTCTCCAGCAGGCTTGCAGTGGCGGAGCATAAGAACTTGTTGACCGTTTTTGCTGGTCTTTGGGTTGTTGGAAACAGGCACACAATGATGAGGGTGGGGATGAGGATGGTGGAGGGAAGGTGGAGGCCATTGATGCTTGAAGAAGGAAGGAAGCCTGCGATCAGCAAAAAACTTTCTGTGTACATCACATCCAAGATCAGAAAGCCACATCCCACTCTCTCCACACTGAAGCAACAACAGTAAAATGTCAAATGTGAAATGTCTCCAGATCTACAACACATATGATGGTCTATTATTATATGATATTGACACAGAAATTCCTGTCTGTGAAGAGCAAGAGGATGATGATCATAAAGATTCAAAGCTTATGTACATATCTGTGACATCAGGAGAGTTCTAATGTTTTGTTCCCCCTATGGAAAAAACAAACTATAACTTCAACACAAACAAAAGAGATTCTAAGACAAGAAAGATGAGAGCAGTCTGGTCGGACAGAAAACAGTGCAGGAGCTTGTTAAACATAATACACAGAGATTGGAGATCCTCTGGACAAAATTAGTTGGGCATATGCATTCCTTCCCAATCACTGGATTAGCTCTCGCTTCCAACATCATGCAGAAATCCATCATGCAGTTGAAATTCCCATACTTAAAGTACATCATAAAGTATGATCATCTAATGTTAAATGTATGGTCTCTGCATCTAGCAAGAGGTAGAAAAGGACTTGCAGTACCTCAGCAGCAGGACATGCTTGATTTCTGAGCAATTGATTCCTGTTTTTGTCACATACAATCCATCTGATACCATCACAACAAACCAGTTTGTCAATATTGAGAGCCTACTTCCACATGTGACTTGCCCAAGGATCTTCTTTTGATGCTATTGGTAAACACAGTATCTTTAGGGATGAATTTCTAGTGGTGAGCTTGTCTACCCTCTCTCCCAGCTCCATAACTAATGCTACTAAACTCTGACAAATCATGCTCAAACATTCCAAGCATGTACCCAAAACTCAGGACTCCAACACACATGAATTATCAGCTGCAGCTGTAATCCTTGTTTGTCTGCTCCCTTTTTTCTAGCAGTCTGGCCACAAGGCTGTGATAAGCAAATTCTCATGAGTACAATCTCTCTATCTCAATGTCTTCACAGACAAAATCTTAGAGGATTTCAAAGGCAACAAAAGCTATGGGATAAGGTAGCTGAATTCTATCATCCCAGTCCTGGTGTACATGGAACAATTTTGTGGAGATCAGTATGCATCCCCAGGGATCTGACTGATTGTGCCAAAGGAACTTCAACATCTTGTGAATTGAAATTGAGAGTGTGAGAGCTTGCTCTTGCTGGAGCTTAGAGGAGGTGCACCAATCACTCAACCTCATGCTTTCCCTTCTTTCTCTTGTTCCATCTAAGTCAGGCACGGCTTCTATGACCACAAGGGTTTGGTGACACCACAAGCTTAAAAACACTCTTTCTCTCTCCCTCTCCCTCTTCATTTCACATGAGTCAAACTCATTCAAAGCTTCATCATACCTTTCTTCCCCTCCTCAACGGTCACCCATTTTGATTTTTGTCCACTTGCAGAAGCTCAACCTTCCACAGCTCCTCCTCCTTTCAAAGGTTTGTCTATGCCTCTACCCTCTGTAGCTGTAAAGCTTCCTATAGAGTTGTAATGCCACATAGTAAGGCCTCAGTAACCTTATGAGCAATTCATGTGTAGTGTACACAGACAACCTGCAACATCTTGCACTTGCAATGGCACACAAATGGACTCTTCTTCTGCCTGTAGAAGTCAAGAGCTATACAGTACCTGGAAGACCATCACAGTATCCTCGTCATTTCCCAACTCTTTCTGATCCCTTGCGCAATAAAGAAATAGTTACAATGGCCTATTATTTGCCACTGTTTCCAGGTCGGGAATCTCAGGCAGAGCTTCACTCACCGAGGTCCTTTGAAGGATCTAGCGAAATCCTGGTCCTCAGTAGATGTATTCTAGGATTCGAAGCTCATTCTAGGGTTTGAAGCTCAGTTTAGGGTTTGAAGCGCATTTTAGGGTTTGTCACTGCTCGTTGAGACTCTTTGTCTCTCCAGCTTTTCTCGTGTGCATTTGTTTCCTCGTTGTTTGTTTGTTTGTTTGTTTTCTGTCGAGTCCTCTCTCTGCTGTCTGCATTACCGTGACTTCGAGCCCCTTATGAAGTTTGCTTGCGGTTTTCCAAGGATCTAAACTATTATCCTTTCGAGGACGTAGGTGATTTTCGTGCGTGCCCCAAAGCTCTGACAAATCCTTGCTGAAAATTTCTTAATTCGTGACCAACGGCGCTTCCGGCCGGGAAGCTTCTTAGGCAGAGAGATACGGCGGGTGTAGCTTCTAGACCATGGACCCATTTTCGTCGCCGCCACCGTCGGGATCAGGAGAGGGACCGTCAAATGAGGTGGTAATGGATCAAGTGAAGCAACAGCTTGCACAAGCTTATGCGGAGGAGTTTTTTGGTGTAAGAAACAATCCTCCTCTTTCTAGATTCCGTGTCTTCTGTTGCATGTACATGCGGGAGCAATTTCCTGTAGTACCTAGGGTTTCATTGCTGAGGCCCGGTTTCCAATGATTTTTTTGCATTTATAGCAGAAGAGTAAAGCTGACTACCAAACACGTGCAATGCCATCTACGGTAGTTCTGATTTTCATGGTATGGACCAGGATTGATGTGCAAACATAAGCACTTTGAATGTTCTGTTGGATTTTTATCTTCAAAACTGTTGTGTCAACAGCAAGGTCCAGCCGAAAGGTTGACACTTCTTGAGCAGATAAAAGCTCCCACTAATGATCAAGTAAAAGCAGACTCATTGTAGTCCAAAGTTCCAGTTTCACGATGTCAAAAGTGCAACTGGTTTTTAGGAATTTGTTACAGATCTGTGTGGCTAATACAAGATGGGTTTGGTGCTCAAGGGGTCCAAGAGCAATCTTTTCTTCGTCTTCTTCATCTCTAGTTTTTGTCTTTTTTGAAATCAAGCAAGTTTTATGAACGGATGGCAGACGGTGCGAGACAAATGCTTTACAAAATGCGTTACAAGACCCAGCACAAGCTTGAGTGGTGGCGAAAGTAGCTGCATTTCCAGGTGTGTGGAACGCTACATTGAGGCAACTGGCATCATCAGCCGAGCTGTCGTAACATCGTTACCACGATAGTAATGTCCAACTGCATCTCTGCAGGTCAAAATTTACCCGTTTTAGTGTTTTTTTGACTTGTTGGATTAATTAGCAAACTTGTTGCAGACATGATGCAAAGAGGCACATCAATATGCCAGGGCTATTCAAGCTTTAGACATTATACAAACACATGGATGGTTTCTTGTCCATCTGTGATTCAAAAACTCCACACTGGATTGAAAGTGTTCAGCTGCCAGAGTTGAAGCACAACAAATTTTATGTATAACTCTTCAGCTCCAACTTTCTTTTGCTGGTCATTTCAAATCACTCAAAAAAATTTCCTTGCTGGTCCCAGAGTTTAAATACAACAAAACTGTTGAGCTCCAGTTTTGTTGGGCTGTATCTTTTCCATCACTCAAATGATGTCATTGATTGTAGAGATTGTTTGGAATCACAGTTTCTGGAGACATTTGTCTCTGAATAGGTGACTATTTTTGCTGAAAAGAATGTTCATTTAGCAGCCCTACAACTGTACTGAAGTTTTCATCAATGTCAATTTCCCAGTCAATAAAATGCCAAAAAAAGTTTGCAACCCCTTTCAGACAAATGAACACTGGTTTCTCACATTTTGATCTGACACTTCACAAGGATGCTATACAAGAACTGAAACTTCTAATATCTATTACTTCTCAACTAGTATAGCATTGCTGAGAAATCACGTCTCATACCTTCCAAGGTTTGGGAAATGCCAAGAACAACCATGTGACACTAGTGAAAAGCATGTTGCAGGTGGGTTTTCTCACCAAAATGAACTTCAATTGGAGTGCTGGTCTTTAAATTGTGCTTTGACATTGATCACCCTTTGTTTTCTGCAGGTTTCATTTATTCTGTAATTGTTATTTTGGTTTCAGTGAAGTTTGAGAAGTAAACTGGTGTTTTTTTTTCCCCAATAAGGCATCTGTGACAGACTGTTCCAGTTTTTAAAAAAAAGATTTGTGTCATTTCAATGCAAAAATTCACCACAAACTTGATCTTGATGTCAAAGCATTTTTCTTATGCATTGTTCTTGCACATTGGGTGCTTCAAGTAATGCTAGCCTACTTTGTGTTGGAAAGGATGGCAGTGTCCCCAAGGACAAGGCTAGCATTACTTGAAGTTCTAAAAATTGAGAAGGGAAACTAAGAATGAAAAAAGAGAAAAACCATCCCAAAAAAAAGAGAAAAAAGCAGAGTTAAGCATCATCTCTTGGGATTCTTGTCAAAAGTCATGATGACAATGCAGATTAAAAAAACTCTTAAATGTGCAAAAATTTATATTAGTTTGGGTTCAAACAAGCCTTGAATATCTTTAAAATGATTTGATGACACTTGACTGTCCCTTCCATGGAGCTTATACATGTAGCCTAGCCTAACTTTTTACTGACGAAATTTCATTTAAAAACGAAATTAAACATGAAATTGATAATAATGTGTTTCTTGAGCGTTTCAATAGCCAGAAGTCAGGGGGAAAAAAACTAAAATAATCAGATTTCTATATTTGAATAAAGTAGGTAACCAAAAACATAAAAATATGATTAATTTTTAAAAATTTCACATCTGCTTTATATCCAAATTTGGCTAAATCTTCATATGGATGCTCATCACCTGTTACATCTTCCTATGGATGATTGCTACCTTGCCTACATCAGAAAAAATTCCCTGAAAAACACTCTGTCCCTTGACATGGCCATGATGCATTGTTACAGGCATCAGAAACATTAGTACATTCCATTACTGGTAGCGTAAAGCTCCAGCGAGGGGTATTCTCAAAATAAAAGGCATGGGATGAGGAGTTAGCATAGGCTAACCCTGCATTTGGGGACTGTCCCCTACCCCTGGGCTTTGCTCATCATATCAATAAGGCCCTTCAGAAAGTGCTTGGCATAACAATTTATTCCAGTGACAAGTAATCAGAACTGGAATATGGGGGATTTTTTTGGAATCTCTCATGATTGTCCATGGACCACTCCAAAAACAATTTCAAAAGCACTATTTCATTTTCAAGCTTAACAACTTCATTTCTTTCTTAATAACTACTTTTTTTTCTATTAACTTTTTTAATAACTATCTCTCATCTTTCCTAATAACTATCTTCATTTTATAATTATTTCATTTTATTTTCCTATCCACCAACATGGACATGACCAAAAAAAAATTAACATGTGTCTTTTCATGTCCATGAAATGTATATTAGTTTAAATTAAATTTTATATTGACATAAATAATGATAAATTATTGAAAACCATAAAAAAAAAGAAAAAAGTTGATCATCACTGGTAATGCATAGCAGTGTGAACCTCAAACTTTTATAAATATGTTAACAAAATGATAACAGCTGACCTAGTGCAAAATTTGAGGTACATTGTACATACACGACACAACCATTCTCATACTAGTGAAAGCCTCTCTAAGGCTTGCATTATGCCACAGAGTATCTCAAATGTCAGACTTGCATTGGCCCGGTTTTATAAGTATGGATTCACACATCTGTTCTCTTATTAAAGGAAGGAAATGTTTTTCGTGTAATGTAGATAGTGGTTTATAGGACAGTTGCCAATGTGACTTTTGTTCAACAGCACCTGTGGATTCTTCATTTTGATGTTTTAATAATCCTTTTGAAGGACACTGGTGGAGGGTTTGGTTTGGTGCTTCCCTTTCTTCCTTGTGACCTGGGTCATTTGGGCTGTGGCTTGCAGGCACTTTGGTCCTTTCCCCTTGTTTCTTTTTCTCTCCCTTTCTTTGGGTGCTTTCCAGTGTTTTTTTAATTGGCGAATTTTAGCAAAAATTCGACCTGAAAAATGTCATTTCAACCAATACAAAGGATTTTTCATGAAAAAAATGGTCCAAATTCGCCAAATTTCAAAAAACAAAAAAAAATCACAAAATTTTTACAATCAGTTCCAGTAAGTAGCCAAGAATATAGGAGGATCCTGGTTTTTTCCTACTTTCATATCTGGCATGTAGCCAAAATTGGCTAAATTAGTTTTTGGATGGTTGCCACCTTGGCTACGTCACAAAATCCTTAAAAAAAACCTTAGTGATTTCTTTTTATATAGTTTGGCAAGGTTTCATCATTTTGAAAGACACTGGTGACTGTACAAGGCCCTACCAAACTGTATGTGCATTAGAAAAACCAAAATAAACCAAAATAAAATGCATAAAACATGACTAGTGTTGGGCGATTAACCGCTTTGGTGGGTTAAAACTGCCAGTTCCGATTCCTAATATTTAAATTGGACCCGATTCAAAGTGTTCAAACCTAACAATAATTGGAACTGAGAAACCATGAGGTGTAGGAATCGACATAAGAACCTAACCTCGGTTCTAGGTTGGATGGGAACCTACCTAAGAACCTCACCTAGGATTTTTTTAAAAAGGTGATAACTGGACCTAGTTTGGTTGGTTAAGGTTTAGGTTTAGAACCAAAACTAGAATAGACATTTCTCAAAAGTCCAGTTTTGGTTCTAGTTTAGGGTTTAGGGATTTAAGTTTTTTTTTTGGTGTCTATTTTTGTGTCATTGTCTCCAAGCTTTCTGCGCTTGTGCTTTAGGTTTCAGTTTTGAGTTGCATCATTGTTTCCACGAAGCTTTGCACCTCCTCACATTTTGTTTTCATTGTCATCACCTCGCACTTTGGTTTCTATTCTTCATTTCCATTGCAAGCTACAAATACGTTTTGGTCTTCATGAAATTAATGAATCAAGGACTTAAGGTTTTTGTTTTTGTTTCTATTTGTGTTGTTGTCTCCATCAAGCTTTCCTAACATTTCAGTGTTCGTGCCAAATTGTAATTTGTCTCGATTGCAATGTGTTCTCATCTTCATCTTCATCATGCTCAACTTGTGTTTGGGTGTTCATCTCCATCTCCATCACGTTCATATGAGAATTCTTTAATTTGTGTTTGGATTATGTTATTTTGTTCAATGATTTGCGCTTTGTTGTTTGTGTTTTCGTGTTTGCATTTGTTGTTTTGTTCATGTTTTGCAAGTTGCTTCGCATTTTGTTCCTTTGTAGTTGATTTTTGCATTCTTCTTGAACTTTGCTAAAGTGTTTTGTTGAAGTGTTTTGTTATTTGCAATCTACTTTTCACGTTTTGTGCTATGTTGAAGCACTTTTTGTTTTGGTGTTTTTGTTCTATTGAAGCACTTCTTGTTTTGGTGTTCTCGTTTTATTGAAGTATTTTTCGCTCTAGTGTTTTTGTTCTATTGAAGGATTTCACACTTTGGTGTTTATGCTTTGTGCTTTGCAAAATGTTTGGGGGTGCAAATGGGATAACACTAGTCACACCACCTTACTTTTTCATTGCTTTTGTGACTAGCTTTGGGGAAATATTCTTAAAATATTTTAGGAATATTCTTGAAAAAGTTTTCAAAAAAATCTTTTGAATTTTTTTTTTAAAATCATAATATTTTATTAAGGTTCATGTTTAAATTTGGTAAAAAATATCACTTTCAAAAAAATTGAAATTCATTTACAAGTCCTTTTATTGCTTAAAAGCAAGTGTTATAGTGTTTAATGAATTTTTTGTTTATTTTTTATTCGTTGGATTAATTTCAAATTAATTCACATGTTCCCATGATATATTAAAAGTATAATCATATTAAAAAATTTATAGTTTCAACATCAAATTAAATTATGACTTTAAAAGATGAAAAAACCAAGCAAACATTACATTTGTTAAGGTACGTGTTATTGTGATTGCACCTTCTATTGCAATATTTTTCACTTGGTGTTCGTGTTCGATTGCCTTATGTTTTGCAATGTATTTCCATCTTCAAGTGCCTTGTTACATTCAAGTATGTTTTCTTGCCTTTGTTTGTTTTTTATTTTCATTTGCTTGTTTTTATTTATTCATTTTTTTGATAGTTTTTGTTTCTTGTTAAGTTTATAGGAAATGGAGGATTTATAGAATGAAATAGTCCCCCAAGATCATGCCTTGGTTGACCTTACTATTAAGCAACAGTTTGGTGGCATCCTAGATGACCTTAATGATTCGAATTTTTGTGGTTTTACCTCTACATCAACTTTTGTTGGTTATGTTGGTAATCCTAATACTACTGCAGATGCAAATTTGTCTATCACAATTATAACAAATGAAACATTATGGTCATTGTTGGCAAAGCAAAGAGATTTTTAGAAACCAAAAAATCGCAATGCCACAACATGGGTTTTTTATGCAATAAATAATGCTTTAGTCACTTTTTAAAAAATAAGTTCAAGCCATCCCGAACTTGAGAAATTGAGATGTGTTTTTTGTTACCATATTGTTGTTGCACATGTAGGACTTTAAAAAGATGGCATCAGCAACTACAAGTCTACCAATAGAATTTCAACATTTCAAAAACATTTGGAAACAAGTTGCTAGAAAATTTGGATTGAATGGATTGAATGAGAGAAGGTTGTCAGGTTGGGAAATAGAAGATCAACAAAAAAAATTTTTGGCTCCACCGCATCCAACATTGCATCTTTCTTTGGAAGTATTATGCCTTATAGTAAGAATGATCCCCATCAAATTCAATTTGAAGAGGATTTGACCTTGTTCATTGCTAAGGAATTAATGCCTTTATCTTTTGTTGAGGCACCATTCCTTAAAAGGTTAATTTTGAGGTAGAATCATTGTGTTTCTTTTCCATCAAGGCATTAATTAATGAATGACATACTATTGGGGTTAGGTGAGAAGACCAAAAAGAAATTCATTTCTAAAGTTCTTGAAGGTTGTGACACTTGCATATGAGTTTTGATTTGTGGATGTCAAGAGGAGGAGTGGACACTTTTGTTTTGATTGTTCATTTTTTGAACCACAATTGGGGGCTTGGTCATGTAATAATTGGCTTGTTTGAGACTATAGAAATCTTTGGGTTGCCATGACCATATCAGTGAATGAAATGTTAACAACATATGGATTGAATGTTAAAATCCTGGCATATGTAAAAGATGAAGGCAATAATCTAAGTACTATGATCAGTGCCCTAACTTCTGTTGTTTCTTGTGAACTATTGGGGTTGACAACGCCACTTATAGGGAGTTGTTGGGGGCATGCAATGTCTAAATGTTGCCAATATGTAATAGATGACACTAAAGTGTCTACTAGATTAACATCAATTTCCATGAAAAAATGTTAATCTATTTTGTAGAAAATCATCACCTAGACCAAAAAAAGGGGAAAAGGACGTCAAGAGTGGCAGAAAGCTTGTTTGGATATGAGCATACGTCCATGCAAATTAAAAATTATGGTGAAGACGAGAATTGTTTCAAAAGTGATTTTACTTTAAGAGACGCTAAAATTCAAAAACACAATTGCATGTTGCTATGGACGACGATAGTCTATGGCTTTACAAGGACATGTGCCAAGCCCTCAAGTTTGGGTTGTAGCCTAGATTGTTTATGATACATTAGGGCCCGTTGTTAACCAGTGTGTTGTTAACCAAAGCCGAGGCTATTGGTTATTATGTGATGTGTTTGTTGCTATAATTTTTTTAGTCATCAATATGCAGGTATAATGTTTGGTATTTAATTCTTCGGAAACTCAGGATTTTGATGCAGAACTTCAAGTTTTGCGATAACATATGCAAAAGCAAGTGGTAATTGTTCTTTAGCCTTTCTTTTCATTTTTGTTATCCTTTCAAGAACGCAAAGTTCATAATATGTTGAGTATGATGTTAGACCCACATTTGAAAGGTTTAGGGCTAATGATACAATATGTTAGGAAGGAGAAAATTGATTTAATTACAAGTGAGTATGATAGGTATGTTTTATTTCCTTTATTAATTCATGCTTATAAGTTTTTGAACCCATTTTGCTACTAATGAAACTGTTGCAACTTCTACAACAATTGATTTTGAAGTGAACAATTTTAGAGTTAGGTCATTATATGACCTAATGGGAACTAATGAAAAAATGGCTTCATCAATGGTCAAGCAACAATTGAACCATTATAGAATAAGGAAGGTAAGTGATGAGGAATGCAAAAGCCTGCTTGCATGGTGGAAAGCTCATGAATCACAATTTTCTTATGTTGCTTTTGTGGGATTGTTGGGTCACAATTTGAGGTTGAAAGGGTATTCAACATTGTCGATATATGCACAAGCATGTGATAATCTAGATTGGGCATAAAAAATTTGGAGATGCTTGTGAGCATCTATAAAAATTGGCCAAATGATGCTCGGGCAAGTGCAATGTCCATGGAAAACTTCATGGAAATGGAAGGAATGTTGATGGAAAAAAATGAAGATGATATGGGTAAGATATGTTTTTGGAAATGGATGATAACATTGTTAAATTTTAGGGTTTTTTTTGTGTTGTTTGCAGGTATGATGAAGAGGTGGCAACTTCAAGTTGTTGGTTAATGGATGAAAGGTTTTCACGTTTTCCTGTTTGTTTGTTACATTGTCCACAAACCTAAGATGGGCATTTGAAAATGATGAGATAGTGGAGGTATGCAAGGTTGTCACATTAGTGTTGAATGTAGTCTAAAAATTAGTTAAGATTTGCTAGTTTCAAGTTTTTGGGTTTGATAAGGGGATGGTGGCAAATTAGAAGGCATGGTAGTAAGCTTCTATGGTGTTTTGGGATTCTTCAAAAAAGTTTGTGGGGTTCTTGGGGATTTCGTGGTATTTGGGAAAGTTAGCCATGTATAACATAGGGAATGTGACAATTTTTTTGGCCGTCAAAGGACTGTTTAATCCAAGTGGCCCACCATTTTTTTCTTTAAGGGTTGTGGGTTAGGTTCCAAGCTACAAGAAAAAGTAAGTGATAGAGGAAGAGCTTTTTGCTTTTAGCCAATGGAGGAGCTATTGCATATTTGATGTGGATGACCTTAAATCGTGTAGATCAAAGTTTTTGGTTTGTAAGATTGTAAACTTGGACCACCATTAGAGTTTCTAGTTTTTAGGATTATAAACTTGGACCACCATCAAACTTGTTAGTTTCTAGGATTATAAACTTGGACTACCATTTGAATTGTTGGTTTCTAGGATTGTAAATTTAGACCACCATTAGACTTTTTGGTTTCTAGGATTGTAAACTTGGACCACCACTAGGCTTTATGGTTTCTAGGATTGTAAACTTGGACCTTGGACCTTTTGGTTACAAAAAAAGTAATCTTATATTGTAAACATAAAGGTTGTTAAAGGTGTTTCATGGGTTGTTCTAGTTTATTCTTTAGTAAATTGACCCCAAACTTTTTGTATTGTGCTTTGAGGTGAACAATTCTTCCTTGATGACAATTATATTACACTTTGGATGCTAGTTATGTTTGTAGGTTGTTGCATTGGAATGATTTCTTTGATTAAAACATTGGTTTTTTTAGTGTAATTTACCTATACCAATTCTATCACAATCTTGCAATAAACACTCACATTGAAAGGTTGATTCCATGCCAATTAAATTGGTATATTGTCAATTGGACACCATAATCAAGTTGGACCCTAATCCCATACTAACCATAATTTATCCCAACTTAACTACAAATCGATCTATTTAAACATAATCAAGAATTAGGATAAAAATTAAAACCAATAAAAATTGGATTCGGAACCATCAAATATTTGAAAACCTATAATTAATCGAATGACTCTTTTGACAGTTTTTAATAACCCAACCATAACTAGAAGCAATTTATTGATTGATGAAATAACCAAAACTTGATCTAATCCAAAAATCTTTAAAATTTTAATACCCCAACCAAACCCAAAACCATCCCTCCATGGTGGTGCAGAACCAAAACTAGAGGTTATACCCTAAAGTCAAAAACCGCACAACACTGGTCATTGATTAATGTTGGGAGGTTAAGTTTACATACACATATACCCTTAACATAAAAAAAGGTAAGTGCACATGATTTACACTTACCTACCAATTTTTTTGCATTTACACACTTACCCTAGTTCAACATTTAAATATTTATATTATACACTTAGTGAATATACCTATTTGCAATCCACAATAATTGGTTGTAGGTGTATCCTAAAACTCAATTGTTTTTTTTTTTAATGGGCCACTTTGGTTGGCCCTTCACAAAAGTTTTTAATATTTCTATTACTTCCAAAATAATACCTTTAACAACCAATAAAATAGTGCATATGTAATACAAGCCCACATTTTTAGGCAAAGTATATGGGATGGACTATGGGAAAATATGTTGACTGCACATTCTTGATGCATATTGGGTGCATGTTGTCCCATCTTATTGTTTGAGTTGAATTTTCATTATTTATTTTGTTCATCAACAATTTAGGTGTAATCTTTTACAAGAGTTTGAGTACTTGTTGTGATTCATATCAATTACTTATGGTGCATCCTAGTTTTATTTTATTTTGACATTGGTTTTTTTGATTTTCCAATCACTAATTTTGAATATAACTTTGGGAAACCTCATTCATTAGCACCCATGTTGACATTTTTTGCACATTTTTTTGTTTTTCAAAAAACATTACACACATTTACACTTACACAATGTTACACGACTTAAAATGGATTTACATGGTTCAACATTGACATTTATATGCTCAAGGTTAGGCATTTACATTTACTCTTACACGGATGTGGATGAGAAGTTCACTTACACAAAATGTAAATAAATTTTAAAATTTCATTTGCACTTACATGGAAGTATGTTTAAAATGACATACATGCCCAACATTGGTCATGACCTATTAGGATTCTTTTTTCAATTTTGTAAAGGAGGTGGACTCATTATCATCACAAGAGGAATGGACCAAATTTGGCTAGAGGTAAAACAAGAAAGTACAAGATTTTTAGAGTCATGTTTCTTTTTGGCAACCTTTAGGAATGTACACAATACTATCAAAATATGGCAACTTTAGACCCTTTTTCCTTGACATCTTTTGTACCCTTTGCCTTAAATTTTTTTTTCATCACAAAGCAAAAAGTTTCCATAAGGAAAAACATTGACCCCTATCCATATCAATATGTTTAAAACTCCTTTAAAAAGAGGAAAACATCAAGGTGGGGGGACATTAATGTCATGGAATTGCCCCACCCTTGCCCATCATTATGGGTTTGTCATCTAGGTTGCCTTAATGGGCTCACCTAGCACCTTGTCCAAAATAATGGACACATGCTTGAGCATCCTATAATACATTATAACTAAATGTGCCAACATTGCAAATTTGGTTACCCACTAGTGTTGTGTGTGTATATGGTTTTTTTATGTACACATCAAGTAAATATAAATGCATTTAAAAAACATATATACTTCACATGTAAAAGTGTGCAAGGCTATTTATCTAGTGTAAAACATAATAATTGTAAATGTAAAACACACACACAAACACATACAAAACACATTTATACAATTTTTATACACATCATCAACTCAAAACTTGGCTTGTTTATGCAAAGTAAATAATTTTTTGTCACTTAATATTTTTGAATGGTAAATTTTTTATGTTCATACTAGCACCTATGAATGAAGGAGGTAGGGGTGCCCCTTAATTTAGGATCATTTGGAGGTAAAGACACAAGAAAAACTTCATCATCATTTGGGAAATTAAAGTTATCTTTTGCATTTGGTGATAGGCTTAAAGCCTCCAAGTATGAATTCCCTTGCCCACTTGCCATAAAATTAAAACATGAGTCATGAAACTTTGCTCTTATTTCATTAGAAGAAATCTTGTCCTTTCTGATCATATGTTTGTGACTAATGTGCAATTAGTGTCCAAAGTAATTCAATATGCAACTACATTTGTACTAGTCCTATGTGGCACTTCAATTGCATGTGTTCATAGTTGCATATACAACTAAACTTTCAAAAATCTAAATTTTAGTCATACATGTGACTACAATATTTGACTATCATAAGTTTAGATGAAAATAATGATGAAAAATGAACATATGTTTCAATTATGGGTGGCATTCAACCATGGTTGATAATTAAGTTATTTTTGTAACTATACATAAATGACTAGTTGACACATTGCATTTTGGTTATTACAATTCAAAGTGTACAAATTAACTTATTAGCTAATAGTTGCTGAAAAGGGCTACTATAACCTTGTAAGTAAACTAGGCTAGGTAAGTTAAATAGGTAGTTGGTAGGTTAGGTCATTAATTAATTAGTAGGTTAGGTATTAAGTAGTAAGTAGGATAGGTACTAATAGGTAATAGGTAGGTAAAGTAAGTAAGAAGTATTTTATTGTGTGGATATGTGATGGAGTTTTTATATTAATTGATTAATTAATTAGGTAGGCTAAGTTGTAGGTAGTAGGTAGTAAATAATAAGTAGCTAGGAAAAATAGTAAATATTTTATTGTGTGGATATATGATAATGTTTTCGTATCCATGACAAAGGATGTGACACTAGTGGAAATCCCTTGATTTACAACTGGTGTTTACGATTGTTTTTTAGTCGAAAGCGACATTTTACAACTATTTTGCTAATAGTCGCCTAAGACAAGTCGCAGACGACAAATAGTCGCAAAAACCAATTACATCAAAATGACGTCATTAGATGGTGGATGGAGCTTAAATGTAGTATATACGGTTTCATCTGATGGGGCTAGTATATACATAATGTATACAAGGCATCATTTTGCGACTATAATTTGTAACTATTTTGGTGGATCCAAACTCCAACCATGTGGAAACACATGTCAACTATTGAAATACTTCAATTATATTTCCTTAAATCCTTCTACATTTATCTAGGTCGTTGGATTCAACACATTGGGA
>Ga0116231_10001234_pt1 | contig 51542 bp, 37 predicted proteins | sample S1TSphgellanicum_2_FD_89695 | JGI IMG/M metagenome (GOLD analysis project Ga0116231, IMG submission 89695) | Host-associated microbial communities from peat moss isolated from Minnesota, USA - S1T2_Fd - Sphagnum magellanicum MG | ecosystem: Host-associated > Plants > Peat moss > Unclassified...
TGTCATAAATTATTATAATACCTTTGACAACCTCATGCAAACAATGTGGATTTAGAGACAGATACTTCAGGATAGCTGCAAGGGTGATACTGCTGGTGTCATGGCCAGCAAACAAAAACAAAACAATATTGTCTTTAATTTCCTCATCTGTAATCAGGTCCCCTTGAATGTCAGGTCTGTTCTGCAATACTGATAATAGATCATGGTGCCCACAATCTTGGCCTTCTTTGATAGCCTACAAATACTACCAACCATATTAGTACACAAATGAGTAACCAAAAAACTGCATGACAATTTTGCATTAAGGCAACCATAAACCTCTATGAGAATTCATGAAATGGTCTTGTATTGGCTTCCTTGAGAATTCATTAATTTCTGAAATTGCCAGATTTAGACAATATGTTCCAGTGGGTATAGCCAAAAATTTGTAAGATTCCTAATTATTTCTATTTTTCTCTCTGCTGTGTCAACATCAACTTTAAAATTTTAAAAATGACTTGGAAAAGTTTTGATTTTGTACTTTGTGCCTCCGAGATATGATTGTGCCCAATGTCTGCAAAAGGCTTTCTCGAGCAAGCCTAGCCTTGTGGTAATTAGTGCCCGGAAAATCAAGGGGTAATTGCATTATTCCTCGAAGATGCAGTTCAATATCATGTGCCATAGAATTGAATTCTGGCCCATCTTTGATACTCAAAAATAGATCAGACACCAAAGAGAATGTGAATTTTTTGAGAGTTTCCACACCCATGACTTCCTCCTTGTTTTCCCAAAATTGATCCAAATGTGATCTCACCGTTTGATCCATTCTGGGCACAAAACTTTGCAACCCATCTGGCCCAAAAAAGGATGCAAAAATACGACGGGCTTTCCTGAATAACAATAATGATAATATCCCATGAAAACCAATATAAACCCAAGTTAAACCCCTGATCAGTATCCATGAATTTAACCAAGGCCTTCATTTTCAACCAAGGAAATTTTTTCATGATTTGCACACAAACCTTGATAGCTGGAAATTTTTGCATATAGATCTATAATATTATATCCATGAACTCATCACAGTAGATCATGCAGTAAGCTGCGAGTTCTCAATTTTTGCTTATAAAATTCATGGTTTAGTTCTACCATCCAGTTAAGATATGATATGCATAGGTTTCTAATTAGTGTTGGGTTAGTTTGCTTACTTGTGTTCTTCTCCTGTTTTGACTGTAAGGGCGTGTCGACCAAGAAGTTTGGCCACAGATGGTGGCCATGAGTTTTTGACTAGCTTGTTCTCGTTTGCGAACAAAAACTTATTGCCCTCTGGTGCACCCAAAATTATGGTCAGACAGAAGAGAAGATGGGTTTTGAATATCTGCATGAGCAACAACAATAACCAAATCCCACTGTAAGACTCCTCAAGAAAGAAGATCACATCCAAATTAATGAGATTCATACAAATATATTCTGATCAGGTGATCACTTGAAGAAGATGCTGCTCAACAACACCTATGTGCACACAAATGATGATCAAATCTGAATCAGGACTGAACAATGCAAACGGAGATGGACAGAGATGGTCAAACAAAAAGCGTCCGTTTCAACTGACTGAAACGACTTGAGAGCATAGGTTTAGCAACTTTCGAGAGAGAGCTGCCAAAGGGGAATATATTGTCATGTGGGTGCAAATGATGAAGTCATAATGACCAGAACAATGATGAGAGAGAGAGAGAGAGAGAGAGAGAGAGCTGTTGCAACAAAAAGTGTGCTTTTCAATGGGGTGAAACGGCTTGACCATGAGTTTAGCAACTATCGAGACAGAGAGAATAAAAGCTCATATACTGCCATGGGGTGCAGGAGTCATGAACCTCTCCATACTTGGCAATACGAGTGTCGATGAACTCTATTGATCTGTTGGCTCTTGCAGCGCTCAGAAACTCCAAAGTCTCCCCCAAGAAAGGGAGGCCACAACTGCCTGGAGGCAAGGGCGCTTTAGTCTTCAACTTGATATTCCCAGCTGCTGCATCAACCGACTTATAACTGATCGTATTCCGCCTCCTCTGCCAAACCAACCAGCCGGCCCACAACGCAGTAGCTACTGCTATTGCAATAACAGTGCCGACTAGTGCAGCGAATCCCACCTGGAGCTTGGCTCCTGTCTGATGATCTAGTACTACTAAGTCTGAATTACCAAATCCTGCACCACTCTTGTGATCAGCAGCATAAATATTCAGTCCCTCTGCAGCTGCTGGACCCATTTCAACTGATTCCTCAGGCAGCTTCCCAAGATTATTAAATTACTTACAACCCAAATATCCAACGGAGCTTGATCTGAAAGACAGCTGCAGGATCACTGTATGTCGGGGATTCTTCGGAAAACGAATTATGAAATCGTGAAACACTGGAGCAGCTGATGATCACAAGCACATTAGTGCAACATGAATGTCACAAGATGAATAACCATAACAACACTACCACGGTGTGTGATCCCCGACCAATCCTATTCACTTCACAGATGATCAATACATATGTGCAGGAGAAGGCAGATGGATCATGTCCATGAATCTCTTGCTTGAACATTACATATATTAAAAGACGTCCTGACGTGAAGCATCTCGCCATCCATCTGTCTCATCATCCATCTGGACTGATGCAGCTATGTCATCCCCACTATTTAAAATAGAAGCATAGGGGCTTCCATGTGACACATCATTTTAGCTTATATATGTGACAATGTAATTTTAGGCAAAGTACTTGAAATAAAATCAGAAAAAAAAACCACCAAAAAAAGGGCCAGTGTGTTCAAATGTAAGTTAATTCCAATTTTAGAAAATATCTTCTTAGCAGGCCAACTAAGGCTCATGCAAACCTGAGCACCACCTCCTGAGAAAAAACCCCTCCTTCAACTTGGAATAAAAATGTTGTGCCTGCCCAAGTCCATGGTAAGCCTTCTCATTGGCTGCATGACTTTATTTTTAAAAAAACTCTTGATCACCATTTTTAACCTGGGCTAATAATAATACCCCTTCCTAAGAGCATGGGTATCCATATTATTGCAATTCATATTTACTAGGATAAACCAGCTAGTGATCGAACACTTAAGCTCTCAGGGCAGGCCAGATCCAAGGGGAAGGTTCAATTGTTTTTGGTGCTCAAACAAAACTTCAACCCGTTCTATTGGTGCATCTGGTTACATATAATAAAGGACGTCGTGAAACATCATTTCATCCATCTGTCCTGTCATCCATCCATCCATCCCTTCAGTCATCCATGTGTCTTGTCATGTTTTGTTTACTATGACAAGGCGGAAAAAGAGTAGAATATAGAGGTGGCGCGACGAGCAAAGTAAAGAACATCATGAAGCATCATTTCATCCATCTGTCTCATCATTCATCCATCCATTCGTCTGGTCATCCATCAATTTTGTCATGGTCTGTTTACTCTGACGGGGCGAAGAAAGAGTGGAATAGAGATGTGATGTGACGGGCAAAATAAAGGACATCGTGAATCATCATTTCATCCATCCATCCATTCATCCGATCATCCATTCGTCTCGTCATGGTCTGTTTACTCCGACAAAGTGCAAAAGAATGGAATATAGACGTGGCACGACGAGCAAATGTACCATCAAATACACACACACCTGTGCATTAGGCACTAGGTTCAAACTAGTCTACATACGAGCAGCTCATCCGGCAGACATCATATAATTATATCTCCCCTTGAAAAAAGGAATGCAAAAGCCAAGAAAAAGGAAGCAGGGAAGGAAGGAAGGAAGGAAAGGACTTGAACTAACTACACTCCAATAAGGCCAAGAGTTAATGTTGGTTAAAAAAATGCATGCAAGACAAAGCAAGGAGAATCATCAAGGTTGCTTTTACTTTAATTTGTACCTGTGAATGGCCCCAGCAAGGTCGGTTTTAATTGGCCCTAAATAATTTATACACGTCGATATTGTTTCTTATGAGGAAGGTTATCATCCAAATTTGCCTGCTACGCGTGACACGATTCCCATCCGTCCCACTGTAGCCACATATATTATCTATTTGTCAGATATACTATCTCTTTGTCGTCACACGGGTAAAGAAAAAGAGCATGAAAAACAATCTCAAAAGTGAAGGAATCTTTTGTCTTGTGGAACCTTTCTTGAAATACTCTCCCCAAGACTCCACATTAACAAAGGGAACAAACGGCCCATCTAAAGGTCAAAACTCCGAACACATTTTGAGATGTTATGGCCTGTAAGTGACACAAAGTTTTTTGAACTCAAAAAATCATTGTTCTTTATGTATGTGCCACATGTTCATTAACAAATTTCTTTCACCTTTTCCTTCGAGACTTCCTTCGATTATTTTCAATTTATAACTGTTTTATTTGAGGTTATATGTTATATCTTGATTTAATAACACGGATTCAGCTAAATTTGCACAAACATTGTTTGGCTTGTCAACAAGCATTTCAATCGTATGATATGTTTTTCAATAATAATTGTGTGACATGAATGTTTCATTTTATCAACAAAGTAATATTTTTTCACGAAATACCATCAATTACACATGACATTCATATTGTTTGTATAACATTCTGGCTCTTACTAAATTCATATTTTTAACAGGATATCTATAATTTTTTATTATATTCACATGTTGTCAAAATTTCCCTTGCTTCACAAATTTTAGCCTGAAATTTCTGCTAAATTCGCATCAAAGAACACTTTACAACATTATCTTCAAGTTAGTATTGTGTTTAGTAAAATGACACTAGTAGTCAGCTCTTGGAACCACAGTTAATGTCATCTAGTGGAACAGTCTGGGGTACGACTATTAAATGTAGTGAACAAAATGTTGTAGTGTACAAAATTTGGCCAAACCTAACCTAAAACAGGTAGATATGCACCAAACAATGTTGACATGAATTCAAACACACCTTTTGTGATGACCTTTGACAAAACCACCTTGATGGTTGGAATTGCAATTTCATGGTTGTGATTGCGACAATGGAATTACTTGTGTTCCACAACATATGACTATTGCAATGACAAAGTCCATCCATTTTGATGTCACAAACCTCATCTTCAACATAAATATAAGAACTCAATTTCTTAAGCTTTTTGTAAAGACCAGGGAAATTTTGCATTTATGAGATTGCAAATAAATCTCATAAATTCATAATTTCCACAACAACTATTTGAAGGTAAAACAACAATGAATGCAGTTGTAACCTTATGAAAGTAACTCACAAAGTGCTAGAACATTGTAAGGCAGATCAAATACCAACCTTGAATGGCACAAATCCAAATATTTGGAATGCAAGTTACCTACAAAAATAATCTGGTGAGGATTTTAAATGAGAAAAACTGACAAGTTGCTACTTAACTATCTCAATTCTTTATCCTAATCTCTACTTGCTGCAAAACAATCCCATTTGTTTAAAAAAGTCTGATTTGCACTTTCATTGAGGTAGTCAAGCTTAATGAAAAAGGGATTGTTGCTCATCTCTAGTGTCATGAAAACCCTTGTGCAACACTTAGGGCTAGGTCTGAGATCAAGGTCTAGTGTAAGTGCCTGGTGCTGTGGATGTGGTGCTTGTGCATCAGCACTACTATGGCCTTCTGAATTGCAAAGTTTAAGCATTCTCTTCAAGCTTTTAGCATTGCCTCTTGAATGTCATCCTATGTGTGTCTCTTACAATTACAGATTACAAGCAATACAGCTCTTGTTCACACACCTGACAATGATCATTGCAATATGAATGGTTTTCCAAAAACTTGCAGCATTCACATGAGCTACAATGCTTCTTATATGCATTTGGTTGCCAGTTTCTTCTCTGTATTGGTGCTGAAAAATGCTCCCATGTGCTTATGGTTCCATCTCATGGCATCAAGTGTCAGCACTTAAGCATACTATGTTCAGGATTGCTACAATGAATTGTGCAGCTGAATGACCATAGAATGCAGTATCATCAGTGTAGGCTTGTTTGTGCACAAATTTCCTCAAGAGGCTATTATAGAGAATTCACCTTGTCAAGGGGAAGAGGCACAACTTACAGTTTGTTCCCATGAACAATGAGTTCAAGCAAAAGATGGTATCAGAAGATCATAAGCACAATCACAGCAGTATCAGAAAGAAATTATGCAAAAGAATGTCCCTTGTGACATTTGGATGTACAGACATATTTCTTCACCCTTCTGCTCACATCTCCAAGTTCACATCAATGTTTCCTGTAGAAGATAAGATCCTAGATAATAGTGGTTCCAATCTAATCAGATTTTGAAACATCTTGACATTGCTCTAGCATTATTCACCTACCTTTTTCCTACAAACACCTTGTATTTTATTGCTGAGTAAAAGGCCCAGCTAAAGCTCTCTTTGGAGGAGTGAGTCACATGTAGGTTGGAGTGATGCAATATGCCAGCAACAGATACCTTCACTTTCGTTTAGTGCGAAAGCATCCGTTCTGCATTTCACCATCTTAATCAACAAGGACTGGCACACAGCCAATGCTCCAATTCTGTCCCCATTTTCACTCAAACACCTGGGTCCTGCAGATGTCATAGTCACAATCTTCATGTCCCAACATGGAATTCCTATAGAGAATCGCCTCCACTTTTTCTTTCACATGTGCAGGGTAACATGAACTAATTTACTTAATCCCAAGAGGAAAAACTAATTCAGCTGGATCACCAACCTAGCTAAAGGCTCTGATACTACTCTCTACTGACACAGAGCAAAATTTCCATGATGAAAGGACAGCACTTGCTTATCTTTTGCTAGTGGCGAAATGCTAGTGAAATCACTGAGTTACTAAACTTGTCCTCAGTTTAAGTTGGTGACCTCAGCTTCCTGAAAACAATAAGGAAGCCATAGGAAAATAGGGGCAAATGTGGTAAGTAAATTCCAAAGCTGTGGGCTTTACCATGCCTAAGGATTCTAACTAAACTTTTTTTTCTTGTGATATCTGGTAAGCATCAAGAACAAGGTTGGTGGGTGTTTTGAAAAATTAAACAGCCTTGGTTTTTAAAATGCCCACCCTTTGCGGATGAAAAGTTTCAGTGAGGAATGTGTCCTCCAATTACACTGAAAACAATCTGAGGATGTCTTTGATTGACATCCTCGGAAAAGCTGAAAGTGGACAACACTGGTGTGTAGACAAACCAGGAGGAAATTGAATTGGAAATAACAGAGGGAAAAGCAGTGAATTTCTTTCTGTAGGAGTAGGGTCAGCCTCTCAACCCTTCCCTGTTTGGAGGTGCCCGTCATTGGGGCTACTGCCCTCACAACTGGGCATCTTCAAACAAGGAAAAGCCTCTTAAGGCTACCCTTCTTCCTTTTCATATATACAAGATGATGATATAGTGCCCTAATCACGGCATAAGATGTCACTGGTCAGGGACTAGAAGGAACTGTGTTTTTTACACACAGGAGAAGTGTCTATCTTCAGACTCTTTCAGGATTTTTGGTACCTTCCACCTGGCCCTCCAGGTTGGGGACATGTGCCTCAAATTTCAAGAGTGTTTACATGTGGATCATTTTCTTTTGAAAACAAGGGGACAAGTACCTTAAATTCTAAAAGCGTCTAAAGTAGACCATTCTTGTGAAAAATAATTGTTTGAAAAGCAAATTTTGGGCCAGAGTGAATCGACATCTAGGAGTGTTTTTCTAGACAGATGTTCAGGTTTGCATCACCTGAACTCAAACTGACACCTTCTTGGTGGAATATGCACAAAATTTGAAGCGTGGGATCTAGTCTTCTATCAAAACCAAAACCTTGAAAAACATAACTCTTGAACACAGGTTCATTTGCTTTAGGTAGACAAGTTAAACTTTTTTGAACAATTGGTAAGTAGTTTGAACTTTATAGATAATCAATGTTATTTTTTTTGGTAAAACGTTGTACCTATACAATCTCCAATCCAAACTTGCAAATATATGCATTTATTGGAAATTAAAAATGGAATGAAAATGATTTGGTTTGTTTATTTTCAAAAAAAAATTTTGTGCAATAACTTTAAGCTTTGTGGGATCTCATGGACCAAACTTTTTCCCAAAGCAGAAATGAGGCTGCGATTGTTTGGCTATTCCTTCTCAAGGGTGATATTTGTGGGAGATTGTTTGTAACAAGAGACTGAGTCCAATTTTGGACATGGAGAGAGCAATTGCTGTAAAGTGTGAACTTGAGACAAAAAAATTGTTGTAGAATGCAAACTTGCAGGAGAGCAAGTGTGATGCATGAATTGTGAGAGAATATCAACATGTGTGCACCTGAAGTTGTGGGAGAATGATTAAGTGTGCACCTAAATAGTTGTAGGAGGACATTGATTTTGTGGTTATGAAAGATAAATTGTTGTAGAGCATGAACTTGTGAGAAATTGGAATGTGAACTTGTGGGAGAACATAATTTGAAAGAGTGGACAAGCAATTTTGTGCTTTTCATAAGTGTGCAAGAGTGCAAGGTTATGTGACTATTAAGCTAGGTTCATTAATTAATTTAAAAATCTAAGAAATTTAGTTTAGTTGTGATGATCATGTTGTTCACAAGGTTTTTTGGGTGAATGCAACATGTACACATGAATTGTAGGTCCCATTTCATAATAGCTAGAAGCTTAGACAATCTAGACGGACTGGACAATTTAATATAAAAACCTGTCCCAATTCCCAGCCCAAAACAATTAGAAGAATTAAAATGTAAACAAATATAAAGAAAGTTGTCCATTGCCCCTAATAAAGGTTTTTTGGATAATGAAACTAAAAGCTATGCATATTCATAGAAAATGAATCTAGTAGTGAAAGGCAATGGGAAATATCAACTAGGATATATTAAGTTTAAATCAATTTAGTTGCTTGTGTGACCACAAGATAAAAACTCACGTTCCATGAATCACAATTGCTTCCACTATGACCCATAATAAATTAACAAGTCCAAACAATTATATTTTGAAAAAATTGAAAAGGATAATTCATGGGGTATGTGGGTCCAAATTTGTTTACTTTGCATTTAAGACTACTATCCTTTTGGGGATTTTTTAATTTTTAATATTTTAAAAAAACTAAAAGATTGTCCTTGGTTTGGTTGTTGGCATACTGGGAAAATATTTTATCTTGAGCATGAAGAAAGGACCATTATGTATCACAATCATAGCCTTGTGTTTGGAATTAAGGTTAAAACATGAAAAAAGAAATGAGTTGAAAAAATGTTTTGGGACTCAAGCATAGTTGTACAAGTGTGGGAAAATATATAAAAAAAAGTGCCAACATTTTCAAGTGGATTCTCACTTTGGGAGTTAAGTTCCATGAATGTGTCAAATTTTTAGTTGGAAAATATTTCAAATAACAAAAATTTATCCAAATTGGGCCTTTTATAAACCATTATAAAAAAATATATAAAAAGATATATTGAAAGTGGCGTCACAATGTACATTTGGGGATTTGAGTTTACAAAAGTTATGAACAAATGAATGGCCAAGAGTCAAATTGACACTTAAACTCAAAAAATAAAAATAAAATGACTTTTTATTGGAACATGCAATATGGTGTTGGAAAGTTTTATTCAAAAGCTATAGCTTTTCTTTTGAAAGCTCATTAATCAAAGTCCATATGTGGGATCTATGGGCTTGTAAAGTTGCAAGACTCATAATTTGATAAAATTGAGATTTTTTGCCATTTCAAAGTAATCATTATTACCAATCATAGAGTGTAATATAAGGAGGAGAATGAGATTTGTCTTAGGATTAGGTTGTGAGTCTTATAAAAGTTTGTTGCCCTTGGCTTGTTTATGCAACCTTTAGGCACCACTTTGCACTAACCGCCCTCTTTCTTGATTTGCGTAAATTACCTTCACCTTGAACTCACATTTGTGAGTTCATCTTAATATCATCCCAAAGCTTTCACACCTTCTTTCTTTATGGGAGTTAAGGAATGCATCTTGACTTTGCATTTCATTACAAAATAAAGTTTAATAAAAGGTTTTTACCCTTTATATCAGTTGACAAATGTAAAGGTGTGTCATTATGGGCACTTTTGTGATGTTGTGTAAAACCATGTCAACATCATTAATTGGAATTTGTGTGAATGCACGCTTTAAGAAATGGAAATGTAACTATTGTGAGTAACTACACATGGGAGGTGCCAAAGGGGTCATATAACACATATTGGAAAGTTGAGAAGTGTGAACATCTTTGCAACTATCCCATGTCTTCTTTATTTTTTGGAAGATTGGAAGTCATGGGATCACAACTAAATGGGCATAAGGATGGTGAACTATGCAAGTTAAAGACACTTTTTGGTTTTTTGGGAAGTATCCATAATATATTGAATCCATGAATATTATTTAAGTAAATGATTAACAATAAGAAGTTCTTTGACTTCATTGGATAATATTGAAAAATTGCGTATTTTAATATGCATTTAGGTACATTTTTTGAAATGCAAGTACTTAATACTGTCATAGTTTTGCAAAATAAAGTTACTTGTACATGAAATAAGATACCAATTATAATTATTATACTTTCAAGTTGATAAAGGCCTAATGTGTATGGATATAGTTTCAACTTTTCATATTATAATCATAATCTATCAAAGTTTTAGTGTGAAATTATTTTGGAAAATTTAAACAACTACTTGATTTAGAAAATATTTTTCATCCAATTTTCTTATTTAAAAATACTTTAAAATTTATGTTTAACTTATAATAAATTCAATGAAGTGTTTAGTGATTTCATAATGCAATTTAAATAGGCTTTTAATATCTTTTTGAATGTTAATGTTGCAAAGAAACTGTTTTTGAAATTAAATTTTCTTAGGATTATTTTTTTGTAATACTTTATCATGTTTGGACCCAAATGTCCATGAATCCTGTTGCGAATGTACTTCAAGAGATTGAAAAACACACCTTTCACACCTTTTTAAGACCAAAGTGATTGTATAGGAAGTTAATCAAGCCATACATTAGAAGAAAAGTATAAAATTTCAATTAAGTTTTGCAATAATAAATTAGTTGTACCCCACATATACAACTAAAAAAACATTAGTTGCATAATTGAAGCCACATCTAACATATAGTCACAAATGATGACATCATTTCTTATGTTATCATAGTCCTTGGATGAAACATAATGTCAACAAATACGTTTTCATTTGTTGATAATAAATATGCGACTTTTGACTATTTGCCAAAACTTACAATTAAAATGGTCACTTTATTGCCATGTGACACAAATAATGCATTTTGAAAATTTGAAATTAAATAATAAATAAATCATATTTTTATGAAATTTATAATCTCAATAGTCCATATTTGATAGTCTTAAATTGATTCACGTGGCCCATTTGACTTTTGCCATGTGGCATGATAATTGAATTTTGAAAAAAATCAAATAGATAAAAACATTAAATTTGCATCATCCATTTTGGATGGTTATAAATTGTGACACATAGCATAATACCAAATTGCCACATGGCATATTAATTAAAATTTTACAAAAATATATTAAATTACATATTTAGGTAGGAAGGGAAATAAGTAAGTAGGTAGTTAGAAAGATTTTTAAATTTTATTTTAGGTTTAACATTTAAGGTTAAACCTTTTTGATAGGCTCATTCTAAATCTGTGTTTTCAATCCTTCAAATGCATCTCATTATATAGTTTACAAGATTGAAATGAAGTACAAAACATATGGGATAAATTTCTAGTCACAACTTAATCGCATATTAATTTGCAACTAAAAAATTAATCCAATATCCTTTTTTTTTTTTTTCTTTTTTTCATGATGTTGTAAATTACATATGCTAATCCTCCCACCTCACATAACCTTTCCACAAATGTTTTTGAAATATAAATTTTTCTTTTAATATTTAAAATGATATTTAAAATCTAAGAAAAATTGTTCGAAGATGTAATTTAACATTTAAGCTCTGAAAATTAATATATCAATTCTGAAAATTTTAATTTGAATATGAAATTTCATAAATTTTATTCTGAAAATTGTTATTTCAATATGAAATTAGATATTTGAAATTTGAAAATTATTTTTTCAATTAAAAAATGATATTCTAGTCCAAAAATTGTTATTTGATTATGAAAATTGATATTTCATTTCTAAAAATTCCTATTTGAATCTAAAAATTGATGTTTCAAATCTAAAGATTATTATTTGAATTTGAAAATTCATAGTAAAACTTTTTTTTTTTGGTATTCAAAAATTGTTATTTCAATCTCAAAATTGATATTTGAATTCTAAAAACTTTTATTTGAATTTTAAAATTGATATTTGATTTTCTGAAAATGTTTATTTGAATCTGAAAATTGATATTTAAATTCCAAAAATTTCTATTTGAATATGAAATTTGATATTTTAATTCTGAAAATTGTTAGTTGGAACTGAAAAGTGATATTTCAATTCCAAAAAATGTTATTTGATTCTGAAAATTCATATTTAAATTCTGAAGATTAGTGCTTGAATTAAAATTTTGTAATTTGAATACTGGAAATTATTATTTGAATCTAAAAATTGATAATTCAATTATGAAAAAAATTATTTGAATTCAAAAATTGTTAATTGAATCTAACAATTGATATATCAATTCTGATAATTTTGAGTGGAATTCAAAAATTGTTGTTTGAATTTGAAATTTTTTATTTGAATTCTATGAAAATGTATTTCGATTTGAAATTTTTTATTTGATTTTGAAACTTGATATATCCATTCTGAAAATTATTATTTAATTAGAAAAATCGAAATATGGAGTAATTTTCAGCTTTGAATAACCATTTTCAGAATTCAAATTTCTGTTTCTAAATTTGTATAATAAAGTTTCCAGAATTCAAATATCAATTTTCAGATTCAAATATTTTTTTCCGAATTGAAATAAATTTTTTCATAATTACAATTTCAAATTTTAGAATTGAAATATCAATTTTCAGATCCAAATTTCATTTTAAAATTCAAATATTAATTTTCAGAATGCAAATAATAATTTAAAGATTCAAATAACAATTTTTAATTCAAATATTAATTTCAGAATTTAAATGAAAATTCTTAGATTCAAAAGTAATCAAATTCATATAATAATTTACATAATTGAAAACCAGTTTTTTAGATTGAAATAATAATTTAAAGAATTGAGATATGAACTTTCATATTCGAATAAAATATTAAAAAGAAAAAAATTCCTTCTCAAAATAATAATTTTCCAAATAGAAATATGAATTGATTTCAAGTTCATGCAACTCTTTTGAAATTTCAATTGAAGTTTCAAAAAAATTGGGTATAATGGGTATGAATGGCATATTCCATTGCATTTGACATTGTGATCATTGTACTTGTTTTGTCATGGAACAAGGGTGTTACAATAGATTAGTTATGTCAAGGACAAAGAAAGGTGAGAAGGTTGTTGAGAATATTAAAACAAAAAAAAGGTTTTTTTCTGAAAAATAATATCGCCCAACAGCAAAAATTCAACACAAAAACCAGGTTGATAAAATCCTTAGGTTGAAAGCACAGTCAAGTAGACCACCAAGTGTACTTTTTAGCCCCCCAAAAAAGTAAAAGAAAAGTCAGGTAGGGGCTGATGTTGTGCATAGTTTTAAAAGTCAATTTAAGTCACATTGACTTTTCAAAGGCGGTTTCCAAAGGTGGGGTTTTTTGGTTCAAAATGGTCATTGACTCCGAGTAGGCACACAAAGTTGTATATTTTGTGCAGATGAACTATAAAGTGACCTATGTTGCTCCGTTGCAAGAAAACTTTCCTCCATATTCATGCCTGAACATTATAGTGGGGACGGTTTTGGCAACTTGGCATCTAGGGTGAATTTATTTCTCTTGCGGTTTCATAACATCAAGTTTTGTTGAAGGGAGGTAAGGACTTGATGAAAAAAAACTTGTTTGAAAACACATGTTTGTGTCCCACCTCTGGCACGTTTGTAGAGTTTGAAATACAAAATTTGAACGATTGAATAAACATTTGTTGTTTAGGATTATAACATTTTAGGAATTGTTCAGTTATTTAGTTGAGGATATTATTTATTAGTCAATTTATGCTTCCCATTTTGATATTGTAGTTGTTGTTTAGGGTTTTAATGGCCACCTATTTTGATTTGACGACTAAAACCTTGAAAAGGGAACCACTCATGTTGCTTGATGGCAATGTGAAAAAATCAGCGTTTAGACGATAGAAGGAAAAACTCCAAAGAACTAACGAAACTTTCAAATGTGTTTTTTGGAGTTTGGAGGATTTTTTTGTTAAATTGAAACTGAGTAATTCCCGTCGTGATATTGATTCTAGTGTTGTTTCTCATGAGCAACTTATACAAGTTTTTGGGAAGAGGCATACCAACAAGTTTAAGGTGAAGGTGAATGAACATTTGACTGTACAAGAATGTGATTCATTGAACCGATTGCATCAGGTTGTTTATGCATGTCCTCTAGCAAATGGAGATTATTTTTGGCATTTTCCTACAAGGTTGGCTTGCACAACAAAATGGAGAGAATGTGAATTGGATTTAGTATGCTTTTGATTCCACCAAAGAGTAGATAGATGAGGAGAACCAATCGACAACCACAAACTTTTAAAACCCATTTTGTGGAAACATCATCCACACTAAACAGACATGTGAGGATTTAAGTTTTGATCAAACTGGATTGGGCAAATCAAGTGATGATGATTGTATGGTTTTGGAAGGTTTAAAGCATTTCACAGTTTTTTTGGCTAGAACATCTTACAACTATGAGGAGCTTGTGACAAGATACGAAGTGTAAAAAGTAGGGTTTTGCACGAAAACAATCTCAAATGGCCTTTGAGAAGGAGGCATTTTTTTTGAAGTGTAGACGTTGAAGGGGAATTTTCTTGATAAATAGAAGTCCCTCAAAGAAGCTCAAAAGGATTTTGGAGACCTATAGGTGAAGATTTCCAAGTTACGTTCCACTCTCAACCTGCCTCCTTTTGATCGCTTTAGTTGTAAAGTAGATTCAATGTTCCCTAGTCCTACATTGTTATAAAAGTCAGCATCCATGGATAACTTGCAAGAGTTGGAATAAGATTATAGGATTTAGGAATTTGTTGTGAAAAGGGAACTTAAGAGAGTTGAGGTTGGGGGGAGATAGTTTACCCTTACCTCTGAAAAATTAGAGTCATGTTCTATAAAATTGGATTTGTTGTAGCATAAGAGTGTTCAAAGAAAAATCTAGATTTAGGGTTTGTTACATCAAATTTAGTTAATGTCAAATGGTGATGGGGTAAGTAGCAAGCTTCTTCCAATTAAGAATCCTTTGGAATTACCAAAGGGTTTTTTTGATTTTCTTAAGATCAAACATTGTCCCATCTGTGGGTTTTTTTTTGCTTGTTACAACTTATCAATTATGTCTTGTGGATGTACATACCATCGTTTTTGTCTTGCAATTTATATGGAAACCAAATCTGCCAAGTGTGTAAGGCCTAGTTGTGAGAAGCCATTGTTTATGGATTGGATCACAAGTTTTGAGTTTAAACACATAAATTTAACATGGAGGACACCAAAGGTGTAGAAAGGTGTCATAATTCCTACTGCAAGTGCCACCAAAATTTTTGCAGGTTCAAATCCCATAGATTGGAAGCACAAATTAAACCTTCCCTATTCATTTTTTATTGTTTCAGAAATGTGCGGTTCATTTCATTTGTTACTTGTAAGTTGTTTCATGAACATGGTTATATTCAATTAGGTTGTGATTTATTTAAGTAGATTGTGAAGTTGCTAGTTGGTCAAGAGCAATATACTTGCTAGATTACATTTGTAATGTTTCATACGAACATTGGTAGACATGAATGTGTTAGCCATACTTATAAGTTTGGTTGATGTAAAACATTGAACTGCAAAAGTAAACTAGGATTATTTTTATCCTTTTTATTTAGTTGCAAAAATTGATTTACTTGTAGTTGATGATCTAAAAGTCAACTACAACAAATCAAGTAGATATGGGCTTACATTAGGTTCAAATGTGGGTGCTAAGGTGGAAATTAACCTTGGTAATTCTTGCAGTCACTTTTAGGTACTTGGCTTATTTTGCTTGTTGTTATTGACAACAATTGTACAAGTAACAAGTACATGATACCTTCATCAATGTAGAGTTGGGGTTTTTGTAAGTAGAATGGTTTCATTTTTCTTCCTTGAATTCCCTTGTACTATACCTAACTAATTGTGATTCTATTGGTTGACACCACTTTGACCTAGTACAAGTGCTTTTAGGATCAAATTCATGTTCTGTAAGTAGAAAGTTTGGCTTTTCAAATCCTTGGTCCTTTTGTTGTACTTGGCTACTTGTGTTTCTAATGGTTGACACCACATGTACAACCAACAAATACTTTGGATCCAAGTTCATGTAACAACATGGGAGCTAAAACTAGAATATTTACTTTTCATCCAATTGAATTACTTGTTACATAGATTTGAAAAGTAGATATTACCTTCATGTATTATTATAGTGGTTTAATTAGGTTTCCCAAATAGCATCGTTACTTGGACAATTTATTGACCTCCTTGTGTTTCTCCATGTGTTTTTAGTGTAAATTATTATTTAGTTCCAGAACTTGAGTGCTAGGTTTTTCTTTTTAGTTATGTCATTATTGATTATATTAATAACATAGTTTTTTTGTTGTTCATGTTTTCTGGAAGGAAGAAAACAACAACCTTTGTAAATGAATTTAACATGCATACTATGGCTTGGGGTTGGATATTAAACATAATGTGTTTAGAAAGGTGTTTAAATATTGTGGGTGCACTATAATTTGCTAGTGATGTGTTGTTGAACTATGCCCATTGCCTATTAGTGTTAGGCCACTTATAGAATGTTCAAAATTCCTTAACCTTTTTGCCCTTTTTATAAGTTGTTATTTTTTCCATTTCTGAATTCTTAAATTGTAATTTATTTATTTGTGTTTTCTATTTTCTATGGATACGAAATGCAAGGGGAATGTAAGGTTGAAATGGACAACTAGTTCACTTGATTATGGATTTACATATATCCACTTGTGATGTTCCTACAATTGAAATGTAATTGTGATGTAAATTCAAGGTTTTAGTCTCAACCTAGGTTGTTACAAAATGGGTTAACTAACTTTTTCTAATTGGTTTATGTACGAATGTGTCATATATATGACCATTTCTGTGGGGGAATGACAACGGCAAGTGATCAAGATGCGACACTTGATGTTATGGTGGAGCTTAAAACACCTATGGGTATGCCAATTTCCAAAACAATTGAAATTGTGACAAACTTCAAAGCATTTAAAGCCATGGCAGAGTTCAATGGAGAAGCAATGACAAATGGTGTGGAACATCTCCTTGTTACTTGCTCCCCAATTATGACACCACCCCCAAATGTACATGTTGGTGAAGATTCCTACTTTAATGAGCTTCAAGACCTTGGATCCTTGAACCCAATTTTGGACAAAGAAAACATGCAAGTCTTACTGAATCCAACATGCATCTCCACAGGTCTTTCCAATGCCAATTGTCAAAGTGCATTTCCTTTGGATATTGCTAGTGATTCAGAAAATATTCCTAGCACAACCAAACTTACAGAAGTTGCAAAACCATCCCTAGTTCTTGCTTCAATGCCTAGACTACCAAGGGAGGTCAATGGTTCTTCATTTTATGCATAAAGTGTGAAGCAAAAACCTAGTGTTAGTAATTTAGGTTTTAAAAAGTAATAATGGATTTGAGAAGGTCAAGGTGCAAAAGCATAAAAAATTAGCAATAGACCATGCAAAAGGATTGTCAAATTTGGAGGCATATGCTAAGAGCAAGGGCAAAAAAGTCAATACTTGAGCTTCCATCAAGAAATAAGATAGCAAAATGGGACTTATATATCATTACTATGCCAGAGGTTGCAATATATATATGTAATGTATTTTCTAATTTTTTTGGGTCATGTTTTGGTAACATGAATTAAGTGTCAAATATTTTACAATATCGCACTTCCACCTAGAGGATGTATATTTTGAGTTTTTCACTTTGAAATCAAAACATTTTCTAGTTCAAATTGCATCATATTTATTAGTGTTTCAAAATTTTATGAAATTGAGTTATTCCAACATTTTGGTTTGTGATTTCAGCCAGGTTGTAACTAACCTTCAATGTTTTTCTTCTTTTCTTGAGTAGGATCTTGGAAATTGTTTCTTCATATCTTTTAATAATTCATGGACTACATGTAATTTCTTCTGAACCTATTCAATTGCTCCATAATTAACACCATAAGCCTTGTAGTGTGTGCATAGTAATCACAAATGTTCATGTTGTAACATCCTCGATTTGTTTTGTTGTTTAGCCACCACCTCCAATTGTGAATTAACTTGAGCATGTTGCAGTTGTTTATCACCTACCAAGTCTTTGTGCCCATTTTCAGCTTCTTTCAATTCTATATTTGCAAGTTATATTATTTCAAAATTTGCATCTACATCCTCATTTGCTTGCCATTATGTTGGTGCAAAATGTACATGTTTTTCTATAGCTAGAATAGCCCAATCCAAATGAATAAACTTAGTTTCTAAACTAGAAAGTACAACCTCATCTTCAACCAAGATGTCACTATAGTTTGATAATCGTGATTCATAATCATCAATTTTCTTTTGCAAGTTTTCATCTTGCCATGCAAAAGACAAACTCTACACAAGACTCCCACATGATACCACCTTTTTTGTGAGTTTTCTCACTTGGACCTCCTAGTTAAAGTCATTTGTGTTTTGTTGCATTGCATTTGTCACTTCATTGGTTGTGATTGGAACACAATAATCTCTCATGTTCTGAACTTCTTTGACAATATCTTCAATCTAGTTAACTTGAACCTCATCACCCATTCCTTTGTCCCCTACCAGCTTTGGGAGCTCCAAACCATTTCCTCCATCTTCAATGTTTTCTTCCTCCATCTCAATATTAGGTTCTTACCAAATGTTGTTGCTTCCAACATGTTTTTTGTTTGTTGTGCAACTATTTATTTTGGCTAGGTTAGTTTTGCCTTCCTATCCATGTAGAGTTGAGTCCATTTAAAACTAGATTTAAAGGATATATTGCACCCCTTGTGTGCTTGAGAATTTGTACATTACCCCTTAGTTGCAAATTGTGCCCAACATACATCCCGCCCTTTCCTTTTTGCCAAAATGCCCTTTGCAAATACCAAATTGATTTCATTATTGGTAATCACATCCTTTTGATACAAATGGGGCCATAGATCCTCAATGAGTTTAATCAACTCCACATTTGTGTTGTTTTTCTTATACTTGAATCCATTATTGTTGCACCTCTTTTCCCAAACAGCTTCATAATCCTATAGACTAACAAATTTAACATCCATTCGTCTAGGATTAAGTCCCTCATTTTTCAATCCCTCCATTGTAGTGAAATACTCAACACTTAGCATTTGAATCTCACTATTTGCCATCTTGCACTCACACTCTTGATACAACTAAAACCTACTTATAAAACAAGAAGAACTAAGCAACAAGACAAGAACACTAATGTTAAAGACATAATGAGGATTGGAGTTTGGAGCACAACTAACTAAAATAATTTGAGCTAGGCAATCCTAGGTTATGTTGTTGCTTAGTTAAAATTTCAGCATGAATAATTGAACTACTAATGATTATAATTGCCCCAACTAGCACCCCCAATTATTTATTCACTCCTTAACGAGAGGTACCAATAATTAATTGATCATCCATATATTGTTAATCAAACACAAGCTACCATTAATCAAACCCATTGAAGTTTAGGGTTTATTTATAACTAATCATACTTAGGACCATCCAATTGCATGTTAATCATCCACTTTGCATGACATTTGGTGTCATGTAATTGCATGTTGAGACTATACTTTAATTAACCAATTCATGCACAAATTTGGTAGATGGAACCCATTGTGCATAGATAATGAAGAATCTATTGCCATCAAATGGTTCAGGTTTAGGGTTTAAACCTTAACCCATCAATAATTCAACCAATAACTTGAATTTGTCCAACATTCATGCATTAAAGAATGAAACTATGGGAACATTTTAATCTTATAATAGAAGTAAAAAATCAATAGTATCAATATCAATACATTTGCAAAAGAAATTGAAATGAATGTAAGAAATAATACAGTCACATATGCCAAAGCAGAAAAGAAAACTGAACAAAAACATTGAAAAACATCTTTACCTAATACATTAAACAATGAAATACAATAACTATTTTTTAAATTTAATTTTAGCCCAAAAAGCATGTACAAAACTTGACCACTTAGAAATCTAAATATTAATTATCCATAAGAACATCATTTAAACCACTTTGTTCATTTTTTAGTGAACTATAATAAAACACAATAGGCTCAATATCTCCAACACTTGTTGTTTCATTGTATGGCTGGTGTTGTTTCAGGCATGGGTGTTGATGTCTTTTCTATTTGAGTAGTGAATACAAATAATGCTTTGGGCTTCCAAACAAACACTTCATCAATGATGTATGATACATTCCTTTGATATATGTTCCCAAACCCAAAAAAAAACACTTCAACATTTGTAATTTTTTTTCAAGAAGCACATAGTGACCTCTAGCAAAATACATTCCTTGACATATCATAACAAATGCCACCAAACTTGGTATAGCTCAAGACAAAAACAAAGGACTTTCTTTTTTGACCACTCCACAAAGAAAATAATAATTTTTTTACCAACTTTGCCTGTTGGGCTTTTAGTGTGCTTATAATATGTGGTCCCCATTGTCCACTAGAAATTCCAAGAGTGAAAATGTGCCCACCACTATGGTTTTTTTCTACACCATCAACAATAGAACCACTAGTTTTTCCAAGCTTTGCACTAGTAACTACAAAAGGTTGACTTAATTGAGCACCAAGATGTCTTTTAAGGACCAAGAATCAATCCACTTGTAGGAAAGTTTTCCAACAACTAGACAGAAGGTGTTTGAGCCTTTAGTGATTTAGTTAGATTTGTTCATGTGCTTTCATTTCCTCCATAGTAAAAACAAAACCTTCCCACACCTTCAAAGACATGCTGAATTTTGGAAGACTTTTTTTATTCTTACTAAGTAACATGATCACTTTTGATTGTACAACCAATTGAAAATATGTAATAGTAGGGGGTGAGTCAATGAGTAGGGTGTAAGAAGGGTTTTTGCCTTTATGTGAAGGCATTCATTTATACCAATGCCCACCCAAAACCATCTCCCTTACCAAAAATGTATTATTCCAACCATTTGTGAATGTTGCAGGATACCGATATACTAGTTGATTACACAACACAATGTAAAAAGGATCACCTTCCTCCAATTCCTTTGCAACAACTGCATAATTGTCATCCACTTCAACCTTGGCCACCTATGTTTCAAAATCAACATTAGAGTCTAAATTTTTTTCATAATCAATTCTTGCTTCTTAGTTCTGCACCATAATCTCCCTTGCCTGCAAACATAAAATTGCATTAAATGCAACACAATTAGAATTTGCAGAGGATCCAAATCCACATTTGTACTTAACATCATGTACAACTTGGAACCTTCAATTTCGCTAAATACTTAAACTCGTGACAATAATAATTGAAACAACAGAGTTCAAAACATGTTAATAACAAATATACAAAAGCAAACAGACATGATGAAGAGGCTAACTTATGATATGTTGTATGGTTATAGTTATACGAATGTCCAAGGCTTGACATGTGCCTTATGTTCACAAAATTCAGAGTTGTCATCCATACATTATGGGGAAAAACATGATAATTTTCGAAGTTTCAAGAAGGTGATATCAATGTCATCCATTAAACAACTGAGTGCATGAATCGAGACCCAGGTATCATCTCATAATTCCAATTTTCCCTATAGTCCACATCTTCTAGCATGATCACATGAAAATATCAATGAAATTCTCACCTGGCCTTAAGGTACGTTGCATGTTCTTTACCTAAATTTTCTTATAAAATGTAACCACATCTTTTGCATTTTGAAACTTTGATGACTCCATATTTAATTGTTCCTTTCAAACCTCTTGCTTCAATATTACCCCAGCCCCATTATGAATTCCTTTTCCATGGCCTAAACTGAAAAATGACTATACCATGCGGCACCCATGAGGAGGTATCCTGGGTGTGACTGTTTTTGAATGATACCTATTGACGCACTCCCAACTCCTTGAAGGACTCAAATGTGAGTCCAAGTAGAAGACAACGGAAGAGGGAGGAGTCGGGGCACGCTCCTTAGCTCACAACATTTTGAGGGGTAGAAGGGCGTGTTGGAGTTTCGGGATGGGACTAAGAAGAGTTGACAAGCTTCATTCACTCACATGGGCCTGCACACAACCCACACAAAGTGGTTAGTGCATAGTTGGAGCACCCTTGGTGCTAGGATGAGTCACGAGCAACACGGACACATTAGACTCACCACGGCCTGGACTTGGGGGAAGCCACCACCTTCCCCCTTATAGTATACTCTATGGCTGGCCACGGAGCCTACATCCAAATGGCTTTTCTCTCTCGTGACTCCCGAGTGGGAGTCCCGAAATCATGCCAGTTGGGACTCCTGCAATTTTGGAGCCCCATAACTTTGCGAGCAAACCTCAGATCACGATCTAGTCTAAGGCAAAGTTGTAGCTCTTGTCGAGAGCTTTCCAACTGTATGTCGCACACCCCTTGTAGCTAAATAAATCAGGTCGATTCTTGACTTTTTCTGGTCGGGAGTCAAATTGGTAGTTTGATTCTCGACCCTTCTTTTGGCCATAACTTGTGTTTTAGATGTCCAAATGAGCAATGTGATCCCATTTTAGATATCTACATTCCAAGAACTTTCCAATGATATAAATAACGCCATAAGCCATTGAGTTTTGACTCCTAAAATTGCTCTTTGAGGTTTCAAGAGTCCATCGGGACTCCATCTCCCAAAGTGGGAGTTGCCTTGGGAGTGTGAGGGTTCACTCCCTCATACTCCCTCGCACTTTCTCACACTCTTGGGAGTATGTGATCTGACCCTGGGCTTCTTCTTGGTTCGCACCTTTGCAATCTTTTTGCCTTGACTCTCAGGCTTCCTCTTGGCTCGTAACCTTATAACCCCTTTGCCTTGGTCACGAGCCCAAAGCTAGGGTTGCAACACCTATGAAGTCAAACTACCACAAGATGTCAAAACTACATGATGAACTATGAAAGTATTTCATTAAAAATAATTGAAAGTAGTATGATGAAATGTACACATATTGTGCAACATGATACCATGTTCATCATGATTTGAATTGTGTTGCACACCCATTATACCAAACAAGATGCTCGTTTGGCCAAATGTTTTTTTATAGTCAAGTGAGCCCAATGTAGTGCAAAATAATGTTGAACAAAAAGAGGATCATGGTTATTATCCTCAGAGATATAATAATGATACTCTGTCAATAATTTCTTTTCTCCATTTTCAACACCAAGTACATAATTTGGATTCCATTTATAACATATATGCACAAGAATGGTGATTTGAAAAGAATGCCATTTCTTGGATTTCATGATAATCTTCGAAAATGTAGTTTTGTGTAAAATCAATTGCAAACAGTATAGAATCTTTTGGAAAAGACCATACATGTGTGATATTATTCATCTTGAAAGTGATACACATAATTGTGATAAATGAACTTCTTTAATCTAGGTCAAAGGTAATCCAAGAATACCTTTGTTGTTGACTTTTTATATTGCAAGCGCAATACAAAGTTGTCTTACTAGCATGAGTTTTACCATGCAAAACTTTTTGGTAACATTTCAATTGCATAAGTGATGTCGAGTTTGCATCCTCTTTTAAAGGGCAAGTGAAGAGCATATCTACACCACAATCTTCACAATCCCCTTTCAAACATAGCTGCTAATGCCATGTTACATCATCCAGAGGACATAACACTAATGTTCAAAAATCTATACACTTTTCTATCATATAGAGCACATTACTAACATTGGTACAAATGTCACAATTACACTCACAATGTTTTCCTTGTACCCCTCATAATGCCATCCTCATATTATTGAACCCAAGCTTGAGTTCAGCCATTTCCACATGGTATTTACAAGCGCAAGTATTCCTTTCCTTTAATTATTTAACATAAAACGACTTCAATTTTTCAAATGCATGTAGGCCCACCTTGCAACCCTCATGTTCCTTCACAAATTGGGTGTAGAAATCCAACTGAATTCAACAAAAAAAAAGCTTATTAATACATTCTGATGCCTAAATACAATAGAATCAATCCTATAAGGATGCAACATATGTTAACAAGTGTTCTATTTCAAATAAATTAAAATAACTAAGTAGACCAGTTAATAATTCCTAACAAACAATAGAAGTAATTGAAGAACCAATAGTTAAGTAGAAATTAAAATAAATATTCAATTTGCGAAGTAACTATGCAATGGCTATCCAATATAACAAGTAGTTGATGAAGAAGAAATCAAGTTGAAGCAAGTGATTTTGCTTACCTTCAAGGAGCTATTCAAGAATTAGCTAGGAACTAGTAGATGAGGAAATGACTTAGCCTATCCATCAAATAAATGTCCAAAAGTTACCTAAGAAAAATGATGAATGGACAAGTGATCCTACCTACCCATCAAGTAACCATCTAGGAGTTAGCTAGGAGATTATAGAGAAGAAGTGATCTTGCTTACCCATTAAGTAGTTGTCTAAGAGTTAGCTAGGAGACAATAGACAAACAAGTGATTTTGCTTGCCCATCAAGTAATTGTATAAGAGATAACTAGGAGATAATATACAAACAAGTGATCTTGCCTACCAATCAAATAGTTATCTAGGAGTTAACTGGGAGATAATAGATGAATAAGTGATTCTACTTACCCATCAAGAACCTATTTAGGAATTGGGTAGGAGATAATAGATGAGCAAGTGAATCTACTACCAATCAAGTACCTATCTAGGAGACTTGTGGCTAGGAGATAATACATGAACAAGTGATTTTAGGTATGTCCCATCAAATAAAATAACATGAAAAAATGCAATCTTATTTGGCTTCCACTACTTGGAATTCTACCCATTTTGTTGTTTCTTTTACTTCCAAGGCACATTACTTCACACATTTCCTTTCAACTATGAGTGTTTCCTTCTCTAGAGGCGTGAATTTCTTGTTTCTTATATTGCCCATGTTCATAGTTTGATAGTTATTTGAAAAACTCGAAATTTAAGCTATCCCAACAAAACTACACACATTGAGAACAAACAAACATTGTTTGTCCACACTCATAAGATTTGGCAACAACATTTGAATTCTCTATTATTGCGAGACCATGGAGACAACATGTCACAGAAACACAAAAAATGCAATGGATTTCGTAACTAAAATTTTTACAATGATTTAAGTTGTTTCAATTGATATTGATCATCAATCCATGCACCGTTCATTGATTATCCAAGATCTTACATCTAGACTGTCAAATGGCATTGGTACATACAAATCAATGAAAAACACAAGAAACATTCGAAAGCCATATGAAAAATATGTCTTAATAGGGGAAAGAATTGAAGCATCGATGTTTAGGCAGGATTTGAAAATTTAATGCCACTTTCATTATAACGAAAGGTGTCCCTATACGCCAAGTGATTTTACTGGATTTTGAGTGAACTCACTGGTTGTAGTGAATGGGGACTAGTGAAAAAGTAGTGAATTCATTGGTCTAGTGAATAGGGATTAGTGAATTACACCACATTTTGTAATAGTGTTTTCTATGTCAATAGTTATTTGTTTAGATACATTCGATCCTTGCATCTACTTTTCTATTATGCCTACCATATTTCAACACCAAGTATGAAGTTATGAATTATGGAATTAAAAAAATTCTACGCCCTCCTTCACATTAAAAGGCTTCTAGCAAAATTTGTTTCATAACATTTGGACATGTAAAAGTAGGTTGAAAGTAAATTGAAAGTAGATTCCAAAATTTCAATAAATTTATATTTTGGATTTTAAAAAAAAAAATCACTTATATATTCACTTATTCATTCATTGCACAATATGCACCACATGAATATGTAGTGAAACCCATAAAAATCCATAGATTTTAATGTAAAAAATTTATTTTATACCTACTTGATTAGAAATAAGACATTTTGATAGGTTTGTTTGTTGAGTTGAAAGTAGGTTCGTTTTCATTTTTTTCCTTGCATTTGAAGATATGAACATATAGCCATACAAGTTTTTCATACATTTATACAAAAAAATAAAAATGAAAACATTTTTTGATGCATTTTTACATCATTTTTTGATAAGCACCTAGTTTTTAAATCCTAGAAGATCACTTTTGTGGCCTATTTGACCATGCTTTCACCTTTTAATATGTTCATAATATATAATTAATCTACTCATAATTAATGCATATTGTACTCCTAATAAACTCTTTAAATATTCCTTTAATGCAACCCCAATACACTATAAAAATGTACCCCAAATTTAGTTATAATACACCTTAGTGTATGTCAAAGGGCTATGTAAATGACATATGGTTGTGATTAATATTGAACCCAAATGAAACTAATGGAATATATGAACCATTTTTGGATGAAAACAATTTCAAAAGTTGTCCAAATGAAAAATTGAATATGTTGATAATCACATGGTAGTCACAACATAGTCGCATTTCACTATATATAGCTAGAACATTGATAATTAGTTGTAAAAAAAATCAAATATAGTAGCAACCAACACATAGTTGTATGTAATCACAAAAAGAATGGTTGCATATTACAAAATTTCTTTTAGTAATACCTTTTTATTTGCATTAGGTGGTCGGTGACTTACATTTAGATAGAAAAATACACTTGACATTCAAATATGTATTTTTTACAAGTTTAATGTACATCATTTCATGTAGTTGATCTATTCCAACTTAGAAAACCATAATACATTACATTGTTGGAGTTGGAATAGAGGACCACATGACATCACACTTACAAATAATTTTTCTCAAAAGGAGGTGAAGAATGTTATGAATGATCTGAAACCTCTAAAATTTTCTAGGCAAAAATATGGTTGTAATATTGTAAGTAAGGGATGGAATGACATATAAAAGATGTAAGTCATTAACATCTTGGTTTCATCTTATGAAGGCCATGTAAGTTATTAGACGCAATTGGTACATCACATATTTTTAGAAAACATTTGATAATAGAATACATTTTTGAGCATATAAAAAATGCCATTAATATCATCAAATTAAATAACATGGTACTGGTCATTATAGATAATTCATTGAACTACATATTAGTATATGAGACTTGTTTGTTGGGTGAAAGATGTGATACAAAAGATGATTTGTTTATTATCAGGTTCATCACCAAAAAACCCAAGAAAATAAAAATTTAATATTTGATCTTTTGCAGATCTTGAATTATGAAAGTATGCCCAAACAAGGTTTCTAGTGCTTCAAACACTAAATTCAAAGTCTATTTAGATTTCAACATTAAAACAAATGGTAGTTTTTGATGCTTGGAAAGCATAGTTAGATTGGCACAATTGAAGCAAGAGAATTCAAGAATTTGATTTTGATTTTTTGGAAGGAGAGTTCACATTTATCATCAAGTGGATCTTCAATTATTTTTTCCAATCTTTGAACGCTATAGGTTCTATTTTGGAACTTGCAAGATGGCGAGATTGGATTATGAATATTTTATATCCATTAATTGTTGAGCAAAATGCTATAGAAAATAGAATTTTAAAGTTTTGAAGGAAGTATCCAATTGCATGAGAAGCAACCTTGTTACGAGAGCCCATGTTGGCATCATTGGTATCATGGTGGAGGAAATTCAGAAGAAATGTTCCAAAATTGCCAGCATTGGATAAATATGGGGAAATTTATCTTAGGATTGTAGTTCCTCAATTGCTAACCAGAGCTCAAGTTCTTACTTTTGATTTATTTAGATCAAAAGGTGCAACAAACTGAACTTTTGCAAATAAAAAAACTTCTCTTTTTTGCAGTTAACTTAAGAGTCCAGTGGAAAGTATAGCAGCAAGTCATCCTTTGAAGGAATTTTTAATCTTGATATATGACTAAAGTCCATACTCTACCCACATGGGGTGAGAGAAGAATGGGTATGCTTTACTTGTGTGAGGATGTCAAGTGCATGAGCTTGCAAGGAACGAACAACATTGACAACGGATGACTAGTTTCCCTTCAACCTTAAATGGCTCCAAGTCTAGGTATGAGTAATTTCTCATGAGATTTAAAACAGTTTTATAATGATTCAAACTGTGGCAAAGAGGAGGAAGATGAAGAATTGGACTCTCGATAGAAGAAGGAGAACAATGAGTTTGACCATAGTTTGCACTTGTATGAATAAGTTGTCATAGCAATTTTAAGTAAGATCAAAATAGTTCATACTCGCTTATTTTCAAACACAATATTTCTAAATTTGGAATCGAAAATTGACATGTAAATTTATGACTTTTATTCCCCCTTTTAAAGCATTCTAAATGCAATCTTTTGAAACGACCAGAAACGTTTTGAAACATCATTTGGACACAAGTTTTCCGACTATGCTTCAATCTTAGGTTCTTGAATTTGAAAAAATGTGTCAAAACTTGAACTACTGTCCAGAAATTTGAAGACCTACACTCAAACCTGCAAGTCTAGATCTAACCAAACAAAACAAACTTAAGCATCAAAATAGAGACTGGAAAGGTTCTCCATAAAGAAGAACCAGCCAACAATAGTCTGAGTTCCCCCAAACGAGTGCTGGTTTGAGTCGGGGTCAATGGAACCTGAACCAGGCTCTGGTTTAACAGTGCGAATTGGGGAACATGCCAAAGCTGGTCTGAACATGGAGACTAAACCTCACTTGAGGATTTGTTTTAGAAATGTGGAAAACACATCAGAATCACATGCAAAATCACAGAACAAAGTTGTGATAGTGGATCTCATTCAACCTGCATGCACAGATTTTCAATGGTGAAAATTTCATTTGCAGGTTCAAACTCTAGACAGATGCAAAGTTCACAATCAGGATGTACCCACCTGCGTGATGTTGATATATTGAGGCTCTCCTATCTCAAGCTGGAGGTCCACCTGCAGCGTTGAAATAGATTTCCAAGATCCCTCTTGCGCATGCAAATGCAATTCAGCAACTTATAAGAAAACTGTCCTGTACACTTGATCTGTAGCTGCTATTCTGCCCCGAATGATCTTTCATGGAACCTGCAGCATGATCATCATGACACGGTGCATGCATCCTCTGGTCGAGGTTGCAATAATCAACCGTGCGAGCTGCAATTATCATTGGGTCGCTACACATATGCAGCTTTGACTTGTCCAATATGGTGTACCGCAAGATTCGTGAACTGCTTCCTGTTAGATCCATTACAGAATGTGCCAAACATGAACTGAATATGTTGTACCAGAAGGAATGACATCATGTTACGTACCTCTAGAGAGATTCCCCAAAGTTGTTGGCTATGTTGTCTTGAAAGCATCCTGCAGAACCCTGGCCGTAATCTTGTCGATCATGTTTGTTGTAGTATAACTTGAGAGTTGAACCCCTTGGTCGCACACAACTTGGCACGAATCTCTCACGACCCCTATGAACTCAAAGATTACGAGTCATGAGCTCTAAAGCTAGAGTATAGAAACAGAACCAGTTAACTCTATGTATGATGCAAAGATCAACATGGACCGTGCAACCGAAATGTATCATACTGGGACAAGGTCTAAATGAACTTCTAACACACCATGTTCACTAAAGCTGGTGCAGCATTGGGTCATGCACAGCTCATCCGCTGACATTTCTCGTGATGAGCAAGGAAAAAGAAGTAGCCATGAAGGAATGAATCAGGAAGTACAGCAATGAGAAGGAAGAAACTGAAGACCTAGAATAGATGCAGTATGAAACTAGAATAGAAACCTTGGCACTTCGTATTGCCCAGGCTACTTTCAACCCATAATCACATTGATAAAAAAAACAGTGTATCTCATGCGGCCACGAATCTGCCGCATCTAGCGGGAAGAGAACAGGGAGGCGAGCCGGACGGCCCAGGGACTGTGATTATACACCTAGTTCATGAGTCCGAGTACAAGAGACAAGTGAGCGAATCGTGCCAAGCTATGGCGATCAAGAAGCTGCACTGGTCAACGCGTAACAGGATCACAAAGCAGGTTAGGAACAAGCTGATGAGCCTGAAATCATCATCGAATAAAATGATCGAAAAACTCCTTTCCCCAAACTACTTGCAACTGCACCTACAATATTATAGCACTTTGGCACTGGCCATCATCCATGGGTAATCAATACGACTGCTGCACAGTATAAGTCGAGCTAGTTATCATCTGCAAATACTGAATGCGTAATCAATCAACCCCAGCACTGCATCAAGGACGTCAAGTACTGGGTACAGAGATTCTATAAATCAAGGACGTAATATATTGTTGAATCCAGCCTCACGTGAGCCAGAATATTGGATCAAGATTTCTGAAACTTTATCAGTGTTGCAGTAAGTGTATATCTGTGTGGTACTTAGCCCTTATACTAGCTAAGGAACTAGAGTTTGACTACTAGGAGCACATGGGAAAGCTCAGCGACACTACTGAGAAAACAACCAAAGGAACAAGGAAAACGACACAGACACACATGTGCAAACTTCACACAAACATATAACACATGCACACACGTGAACACAAGAGTGTACATCCACACATACCCTGCAGAGAGAGCAAGAGGAGAACTGAAATTTGGAGAGAAGACTAGAATTGAAGTGAGGAAATGAAAGGAGAATCTGAGTGTGCAGAGAATGGAATTGAACTGCCAGAAGCTAAAGAGCAGTTTATGAGCATTCCACTGGTGGGAAGCAGGGCTAAGTAGTACTGGAGAAATACAAGGACGGCAGGTACAAGTTTACCAATTTAGTACTGAGAAACTGAGTAAGAAAAAGGAGATGAAGAAGGTGACTTGATGATGATAGTGCAGCTTGGGCAGTACTTCTAATGTGCACCTACATAGTTTTCTTTTGTAGGTATAGGGGACACACTTGGATTTTATTTTTTAAATATTAAATGTTGTTGTGAGTTAAGGTACAACAATAGGATCTTTGTCAAACACTTGCCTGGATGGGGGGAAACCCCATATGGGCCTTAGCCCATGTGTGTCTTAGCATTAACAATAGCCTATGGGTCCCAATCATGTGGTCCTTCGGGACCGATCCATCCCCCCTTCCTCACATGTGCAACTTAGCGTTAGCAATGGCCTAGATTACCTAGTCGTCTACCCCATTGGGACAAATCCATCCTTCCCCCTCCTCCCCCAGGTGTGCCTCTTATTAGCACATTAACAATAATGATATATAGCCTATAATCAATGTGTACCTGCGGATACGTGGGACATGCTGATCTGACTGGGAGATGTTGATGAGTGTGCCACGACAGGCCAGGACACTAGTTGAGGGGTGAGCACTGAGGAGAGAGTGTAATATTCCATTGTCTTTTGCCAAGAAAAGATACTTTGAAAAAATTCTTCAAGATTTCACCTCAAGATGTGATTGAAGTGAAGGTGTTTTCCATTTTCAACCTTCTTGATAATTTCCTAAGGTGAAACCAATGAAACCAGGCCTTACTGGCTCTAAGGTAAACACAACAACTTCTTCAGGTATTTTTCATACATAGCACACATGAATCACAGAAGTTAACATGTGGGAGCTTTCTTGCTCAGTGTATTGGAGAAATGGTCCAAGCTTGCTGCATTTGTGTACAGCCTGGCATTGTACAGACACCAAGCCTGCAAGATGGCTCTGAGCCTCACCATATTGGAGCTGAAGGAGGAACCATTGTAGAAGATTATGAGCTAACTTACCAAGATCAAAGTTATTGCGAAGATAATATGTTATCATTCATATTATTGATTAGGCTTATGATCTTACAATTAACTACTGTTTCAATCCACTATTGGAACTTGTCATTTTAGATGTAACTAGTACCAAAAGGCGGTTGATAGATATGTGGCACACAATAGTTCACATAACTATTTTAAAATTAAGCACATTATGTTGCAAATAGTTTTCAGATAGGTGACCTCCTAAAATGACAATGTTGTGAACATTGATAAAGCCCACCTGGTAGAAGGTACCACAAGGAAATGACATAAGGAAAGTACTTTCAGTGGGTTAGTGTGAAGTTTTGAAAATACATTCTATCCATAATCACCAACTAAGTTGGAGTATCAGCTAAATCATTGAACCATCCAGCTTCAAGGGGGGACCAAGTAAAGAATTGGGTAAACCATGTTGACTTCTTTCACATGAATCTTGTGACCACTACTAAAATGAAAGAATAGCCTTGAGAGTGAAAAGACTGTAGTCATGTCAACTGATCAATAAGCTTTAGATTCTCGTTCTTTGTTAGGTGTAATCTGAAAGTTTCCTTGGCTATGCTTCTGGGCTTGGTTTGTTCTCGAGAAAATTTTGCATATTTGTTGATGTCTAACCTTATTACTGTTTGATCCGGAGTAAAGAAAGATATATATAATCAAGTCACAATCATAATGTTAAATGTGATGTGTCGAAAGCTTTGGTAAGCAAGCTCAAGCCCTTTGCTTTGTTTGTTCATTCCTATTGACACATGTAATTGGGTACGTGTTGTGATTTCTAATAATAGATGTGGCTTGCATCCAAAAGTTCAAAACTTTGTTCTGAGCTCGTCAGAAAAAAAGCATATTCGAAACTTTAACTTTGGATACTTTCACGATAGAAGATTCTAAACTTTAGATATTCCTAAACCAATAGGGCTCTTACATTTGTCTAATAGACATACATTAAGAGGACTTTTGGCAATGCATATATGGTACAAAAAGTGAGGCTATTGGGAACAACATGGGACATGCATGAGGTGGTTGACAAAATGACCTAGAAATGGAAAGTTATGAAAATTTCAGAATTATTTTTGTGAACCTATTTCTGTTAAAAAAATAAAAATAAATTCTTCTATGCCAGGTCCAATAGAATTGGGCAGCAAGTTTGAATGAAAAAAAGCATTCCATCTTAGAGACATAGTACAATTGGGGACTCCTTTTATCTACCTTTCTTGACTTAAGTGTAGGGTGAAGCACCAGGGGGAGGGCATTCTGAAAATATGGGGCCTAGGATGAGGCCATAGTGGAGTCCAGTCCTGCATTTGGGAATCTCCCCCCACCAGTGGGCAAGTTAGCCTTTGTACAGCATGAAACAAATGTTATGAGGTAAGGCTTGAGGTGGGGGCATTCCCTGAATAAGTGGCTTAGGCCAAGGTAGTCTGGCCCTCCATTTTGGGAATGCCTCACACCCATGGGCTTTACCTTCATAAAGCACCGGGCAAAAGTCATCATGAATTTAAACATACATGAAGATAATGAGGCATACGATGGGAAGGCTCCTTAAACCTACTTCTTAAGAGGGGGAGGCATCCTACACATATAAGTAGGCATAATTTTGTTCCCACTTTTAAGGAGTAGGTTTGAGATCCTTTTTCTTTAGGAGGGATATTTATGGGCATATAAGGTGCCCTCCAAATATACTAGGTTGGAAATTTCCAATGTTGGCTAGATCCCACATTTTAAGGTTAAGTTTAGGATACCAATAAGGCATATTATGTAAGAAAATTTTAATACATTGATATGAATCAAATTTTTTTACCCATTTATTTGTTAAGGCAGATACATGGATTCAAATTCAATTTTGTTCCTATATCAAATACAAATTTGCATGTTTTTATATTTTAAATAAACTTTAGATACATACAAAGGTTACGTAAATTCAAAATCTAAATGATTACATTTTTTCCAATCACATGAGACCATACAAATTCCTAAACCAAAATAATGTGTAGTAGAGTTGAATCTTAAAAGAACTTTGCCCATTGCAATTCAAATTGCCTATTTCAACCACATTCCAAACCTCACCCCAATTGCCATACACCAAAACCTAACCTTTACAATAGCTCACTAACCCATATTCAATTCCTATAAATTATGTCCTTCTCGGCTTCTTGAGAAAATTTGCTATAGAATCCATATCATGTTAATGAAAACAAATCATGATTCCTTGGTTGCTAAAAAGAAAAATAAAAAGAAAAATGAGTAAATTGTATACCTATGCAACCTTAATCACCATCCATATTCAACGCTTCAAAACATTCAACAACTTGGATCAAATCATAGTTTTCATCCACCAAAGACCCTTTGCTTTTCAAGTAATCCTTCAAGCCAATTTTATTGGCAATCAAGGTGGAGTACATAGATCCAATGTTTAACCATTGTGATGATTCAATAAAGGTTCCCATTTGTAAATTACATTGTCACAAAATTGTCAATACACTAACAAGATTAAACATCCTTTTGGATTTAGTTGGGACCTTAAAATGCTAAAAATTTGTTACAAAATGCCACATTTGGAAACGACCCTTCCTGCTTGTGCCACCAAGCAAGAAAATCCTCACATGTATCTAGGAATACGGATAACCTCCTAAACAAGGGTGAAAGCACAATACAATGTATTTTTATGGAAGTCATAATGGTAATTTTTTTTGGGTTAATCAAATATTCTTATATACAATTCAAATGCATTTGAAATTATTTTAAAAAATAAGATGAAAAAGTGAAACTTATATTTCTATCTTCTCAAATCTAAAACAATACACCTAAAAAATCAATACTCAAGATGAAAAATGGACTTTATAATGTATGATACATTTAATGTCATAGTTTTAAAAAATTAAAATTATGAATTTTTTTCTTTTAGTGGAATTGGAAGACATGTTCAAAACTAGGTTTAACCTAATTTGAAAGCTTATAACGCTTAAAATGAAAAAATAAAATAACAAATGTCCTTTCATTCTTTTTAAGATTCAAAATGAAGACTTTATAATTATAAAAGATCATAGTCTATTTAAACATCTAAATAGATGTTTTCAAAGCCCATATATTTTTAGAGATGCTTTAAAAAGGTTTAAATTAGGGTGATATGAACTTGGGCATGGAAAAAAATGTTAATTTCAACATCATATTGATGTTAGTATTGAAAAATAAATTAGATTTGGATTTTTTAAATGGATTTTCAACCACCCATTTTGGTCCACCCTAATGTGCTTTCACCCACAAAAACAACTCCCCAACAACAAATGTTCATTTGAAGATTCCTTAAAGGATGTTTTGGAACCCCAAACATATTATTGACATTTTCAAGCTCATCATCATGCAATCTAATAGGTGTGCATGCTTCAATAATAGGGTTTAGGTGATCAAAACATGCTAGGAGAAGGGGAATGACAACTTTCAAATCATATTAAGAAGTAATATAAATTGCATTTCCACATCCCACAATATTTTCCACAATTTGTAATGATTTGAATTGAGGATTCAACATTATGGCAAATATCTTATGAATTTAGTCTAAATAAATAAAAACTTTCAAAAATTATAGAAAAGGTTTTAGATACTTCACAACTTATTAGTGTATGTTTATTTAAAAGAGGAAGAGTTTAAAATCAAATTGGCCCAAAGTTTCTATCCTTTTTAATGTTCGCATCATCTTAACTTCCAAGTTTCCAACTTGATTTTCAAGATAATGGTAGTAGTTAAGACATCAAATAATAATACCAATGGCCTCAGGATTGGTTCATCACGCAAGCTATGACAATAAAGTTCAAACAAAATGAGATTACCTATATAATAATCCACACATGGGCCTTAAAAACTCTTTGTTATAAAGAATCATTTGCCTTCCATAACATGTGATGATGGCATGTTTGAATTCCAAGGTCTTTTCAAATATAATGACTTTGGATACAACTTCAGTTTTGATAAGGGTCTTAAATTCAATGCATCCCACTTCAATGCAAGTCTTTTCCCATTCTTGGTTCTCTTTCTCATATTTCTTTGTCCATGTAATTGTCTTTTGTAGAACAATTTGTATTTCTTTCACATTCATCTATGTCAAACCTACAAAACCTTTTTCATTGTTTGTAACATCACATGACTAAAACATGTACCTTTACAAACTTTAGAAAGATTCAAAAGTTCACAATCAATGATTGAGCACAACATCAATGCCATGGATGTCAAGTTGTTGCCCTTGCCTTTTACATATGCAATCACATAATGCATCAAAGCAAATTTTAGAAACAAAGATTCAAATTGTATAACGATACTTCGTCAAATTGTTTCATTCATTTCAAATAAACTCACAATAATATGCATAGGGGTCCAAGGTTTATTCAAGAAATTTATTACCAAGGAAAATGTATCCACACCATTTCTAAACATCTAGAAATCAAAACTTATAGAAACAATATTTTTAGATGCAAGGTTCAAGAGTACGTGCAAGTTCATGGTTTCTTTTACCATTGTAGGCAACATTTCATCGATAAGAACTATTTGAAAAGGAAAGTAAATTAAAAGACATCAACGTACCACTAACCTTTTTAACCAAATATTTTCAATAATGGAAAGCACCTTGTAACCTTTGCAAATGTAGAACATTAAATCTCGAAATACCATCTAATATGCCTCATCATTATTTTTATAAGGTTTTGTGAACCCAAAGGTGGTAAAACTAAATGGCCCAATTCTTTTCTTCCGTGGTTGATGTAAATGATTCACATTAGTGGCCTTTTTTGAACATTGTCTTTTCTACTACCTACAACTTCCTTTGAGCAAACAACCTAGGGTGTGCACAATCCAAATGTGTTTTCATGGGAATAATTTTATTAGTTTTGTAATACTTAATAAGCCTTTTTTCAAAATTGATCTTTAGTTATGATAAAACATCAATAGATGTTTGTTTTGATTTGTAAACAATACATTGCAAAATTTGCAACTTTAAAATATCTATAGGCAAATCATCATTTATAGTAAAAAAATTTCCGAAAAAAGTAAAGTTTAGTTATGTGATTTCTAAGTTGCAATTTGAACTTGTATATCTACAAGATGTGTCATGTCAAATTGAATCAAGTAGTTTCATTCTAGATAAATGTTTTCCACATCCAAAATGTTGCATGTCATGTTCATGGTCACATTTTCAAACACACTTGTGTTCCATTGACCCCACCAACATTTTCAATGATGAATGTGTTATCTTTTGCAACTATGTTGTAAAGTTTGAACACAACATGACACACAAGCTTGGATAGGACACACATAAAACACATTAAATACCTCAACCTTGAACTAAAACTCTCTAGCTTGAGAGCTTGCAAATTTAATTAAACCTCACAACCTTGTGACTTTCAATCTAAGACCTTTCAAACCTTGCAATTTCAAACTAGGAACCTCTTGGATTTGTGACTCTTGACCTTAGATTTTCAAATTTCAAACTATGTGGACCATAGACTTCAAACTCAAACCAAACTCAACACTTCTTGAACTTTGAAGAGACAACAAACCAAAAAACATGACATTGAAAAATGGATTGGAGATTTGGGAATTTGACCTTCATGTGCAACAAGAGGATTGATCGCAATGGAGGTGCAAAACACTCAAATGAAAAATGTGTAAAGAAATGAAATAAAAAACAAGGTGTATCAACTTATTAGATTTTTCATTGTTTTTCAAGGTATGTTTTACATAGTTGTCACATTAAGCTCTAGTGTTGGCATTGCATTTGCAACTATAATCCTTAATTTTTTTGCATAAACTTTCCCAACTTTGAATTCTCTAGATTACTTTTCAAAAGGAAGAGCCTAGGCCCAAGATATTGTTATTTTCATGTTGAAAGTTTCTCAACCAAATGCAAAGGGTTACAAAATGCAAGCCTACTTAAATGACTAAGGGCATTAAAACCCCTTGAAGCAAATTGCAAAAGTGCTTAAATGATTGAAGTCGTTGAAATTGTTTCAAACAAACTATGATGCAACAAAAAAGCTTGATAACCCCTAAACTCTAGTAACTTGTAAGGGAAAAAAGATAGGAAACCCTTAAGCCCTAACCCAAATATGCATATACATGTGCATATATGGACCTTCTAAACATTATATGAAGGTTATGCATAGGATAGATATTCATATTCAGGTTCTTATAAAAAGTTACCACTAGATATGCATATTGTAAGGTCGCACTTGAGATGGATATACGTATACACCAAAATATATACAAAGCTAGGTTTCCTAATTATAACCTAGAATGTTAAATATGGGAAAATGGTCAAAATTTGAATATATTATGCATATCCAACTATTATGCATGTTGATAATTGACATCCACCAATATATCCAACCAACACCAACAAAATTTTCAAGTGTTTTACGAAGAACTAACACATATACAAATTTGCAAACCATGAAGGGATGGGGATGGTTCTTATGCCTATTGCTTAAGAGTGAGAAAGATCTTACACCTACTTATAGACCTACTTATTTAGGAGATATCTTACACCATTTATCAGTAGGCATGAAATCTCTCCCACTCTTAAGGGGTAGGAATAATATCTCTCCTCTTTTCTATGAGGTAGGGAATTAAAAAATACAAGCAGGAAATCTGCTGGCATGCTGGATTGGGCCACTCTCGCATATTTGTCTCAATTAAATAATCTCCAAAATAGTCCTCGCCTCACTTTAATGCAATGTGAACTAGCCTGCTGTGACTGCCGTGAGATTGGAGCTGACCCAAGCATTTGCCCACAAAACCCAATTTGAGAGTTGTAACTTCAAGGTTAGTAGTCCATGAGTGTAGGCCCACAGGAACAAGCCTTCCCAAACATTGAGTACAAAAGGTTTTTCATTTGAATGACAAAAGATTTGCATGTGCATGGTGGAAAGTCCCTTCAATTGATGAAAGCATTTTGTGTGTAAGGAGGTGCTTTCAAATACAAAGAGGGACCTATGCCTTCACCTTCACTTGGAGTGCTTTATGTGTAGGGTAATGCCACCCTCAGGTGCCCACTATTTTGGGAACACTCCAGCCTGAGGGCATCGTACAACAAAAAAACCTAACACATTTTTAGTTTTAAAAATTTTAATCATGATACCTGATAAGTACCAAATGGGTACCCACCAGGTATCACAGTAAAAGAAGTAACATGGGCATTTTCAAAAGTGGGCAAGCACTTCGCTTTTTGAAGCGCCTGCTCACTCCTGACAACACATTACTGGATATAAGGCGTCCTTTGTTTGCGCACGGCTGCAAAATGCACTGCAGTGTAGGTGAAGGGTCTGAAGATGCACAATGTCCCATGGACAATCTGATATAATCTGTTGCCACCTTCTTGTCAGCACCTTGTAGTTTTGTAACATGCTCAGGACACAGAAGGCAAGCACGAAGTGCTACGTCGTGATGTACTTATGAAATAAGTACGAAAAAAGTGCTGCTTCCAGTCTTCAAGTCCCTAGATAACAGGGTGTACCTTCCAGTGTTTTTATTTCCATTATTTTCATATAGAAACATTGGCGAAATTTAACCCAAAATTTTTAGCAAAGTTGGTGGAATTTTCACCCTGGAAAAAAAAGCCTCCAAAATTATCCCAATTTCTTTGTCGAAAAATGACGAAAATTCGCCAGAAAATAAAACGCTGGTCACTTCCCATCGGTGTTACTGTTCCTCAAACTCTTGGATCTAAAAGAATCAGAAAAAGCTGCAACTCTGATCAACTATCTTCTAAATCTCCTGAGAACGCACGTTGTGGCAGTTTGGACACAAATTTTGTCATTATCACTTGGTGGCATCCAACAGGGAGACTGCAAAAACAATTTTTCATTGATGCATTGGAATGTATTTTAGCATGTGCCATGGTTACTCTTATCTCATTGACCTGTGTCTAACGCATTTAGACTTTTTTAAAATGCTAAATATATTGACTATGAAAACTTTAGTATGTTATTGTTACGTGATCTAGACCATAAATAAATCATAACCATTTTACAATTTGATAACCCAAGGCACTAATGCAAAACCACAAATGTGCCAAGAATTGCTAGGTATTCTTCCTTTAAATTTTTTTTAAAAAAATGAGTTGAGGGATTAGAATCTTTGTGAAATTCTTTTTTTCAGGGGGTTGTACACAAGATATCAAATTAGTGGATTTTTAAAATAATTAAAACCCCTTTATTAACATTTTTCTTGTTTAAGAAATACCCTCATTACCAATTTCCCAAGGCATTTGCAAAACATATACTAAGTAAGTGAGGTCGCTGTCTGGTTCTAAACCAATTTTAGACCTTACAAGTCAGTTCTCAATAACCTGCCCTTAGACCCTTGTTGATAACCAACCATTTTCTCAATAGCCAGCAAACACTAGTTGTGACTAGATATTAGTTTTCGCAGCTATGGCAGACATGATTGAAATGAAAATTGGCTTTGATATTTCAAGCTTGTATCCAGAAAATATTACTTTGTTAGATTGTTGGGATTTTACAGCTGTGTGCATATATAGCGAAGTGTGATCTATGTATATTGTGAAAGGAATTGCATCAGGCATCACAAGACCCTCCAGGAGAATAATGTATTAAGAATTCACAAGATTGAGTGAGAAATTTTAGGAAACAGAAACATTGTTCCTCAATCTGCACATGAAATTTTTAGAAAAACAATATTGTTTCTCAATGAGCCCATTGAACTAAGAAGTGGTTTTTACTTGAGCGGTTGGGCCATGGTACATTGAAATCTAAAATCACTCATTGGTCCATAATGCCTTGGGCTCTTGCTTTGGGTGTACATTAGGGAGATTTGAGGTAATGGCTCAAGCAAATGGTAGAGGACAGAAATATATCAGCCAACACCAATACAGTTATGGTATGTCATGATGACATTGTACCTTCATTGAATGTTTTTATCATTCAAGTAAAAACATTTGATCCATAATAATTTTATAATGGGTTTTGTTATTTTTTTCGTTTATTTTGTAAATAGAGACAATCAATATATTTGGTTGGTTCATTTTATTGTGTTTTCATTTTTTAACCTAGTTTGCTTGCATTACCTAGCCTAGCTTAGGTTGTTGTTGGTATGCTAGTATGTAGATAATTAAGTAGGTAAGTCCATAGGGTAGGATAATAGTTAGGTATAAGTAGCTAGATGCTAGATATAGCCCCTATGATTGGAATCATCATGGATATAATTAGGGAGGACATAGTTAATCCTGGCATCTATGACTACAAATATAATGAATAGTGGTAAAACCAATGTATCTACATTGACTATTAGTTATGCAATTCAATTTTTTCAAATGCTTACATAAATCTAGTTGTGAAAACGAGGTTTTGGTGTAACTATGATGACTTTAACTTTCAACAAATGGCTTAACTATGTGCTTAGGTCATATAAGAGGTAGCTCTTCTCCTTTTTATACACATGTTAAGACATGAACAAATGTGTTAGGTTACGATATGTAAAAAATGCACATGTTTTTAAAGTCTCAATAGAAGAAATGGGATCACAGAAATCTAAAAAACCCTTTAACATGTCTCTTGTAGATGTGCAAGTCATGAGTGTGTAAGGTAGTTGCAAGCTAAGATGGACCAAAAGTGGCATGATAAAAGTTCATTTTTGCATAATTTTTAGTGTTATCAACATTTTCATAATAAATAAGTCTACCAAAAATCATTTGTTTGCAAGATTAATTCCTTGCCCTCTTTTCCTAATACATTAATGATTATTTTGAATGAAAATACTTTCGTCAAATTCAAAATTTTCACATTTGAAATGGTTGAATGAATTTTCACAATTTTGAAGCTTTAAAAAATATTTAAATTTTTACTCCCATTTTCAATTATCCCTGTCATGCTCATATGCATGGCCTCATACATGACAGCGAGTTACAGGCATGTAAATCATGCTTTTAAGGTTAATGTACGTTCTTAGGTTATTATACGCTATTAAGTGTTTTAGGGTTATGGCTTGTTTAGGGTTTCAGCTTTGTTGACGGTTATATAAAAGGTCAAGCTCTTCCTTTCTCTTGTTAATTTTTCTAGAATTCCTTTGTTAGGGAGAATTTCCTCCATAGTCAAACTAGATTTCTAAATGCTCACAACGGCTATTACACAGGCACCGTTTACATACACTATGTTTTCTTTCCTTCTTTTCAATTTAATTTTAGAAAAACCGTTTTTTGTCGCTTAATGTTAAAAGTGGCAAATTTTTCTTAACTTTGAGTTTCTTGGGTTTCTTTTGCTTATTGGTTTCTTGTGTTCTTGAATTATGTTACTTCTTCTTATTTTTTTATTCTTGTACTACAGCTATAACAAAATCAACAACAACCATAACTAGCAACAACGTAAGCAAAGGAAAAGGACATCGAAAACAAGCTACAAGCTATGAAGTTTTCAATTTCGGAGCTTTGGAGGGAAGAAGGAGTGAGCAGCTCCAAAGCTTGTTTTACTACCAGCTTTAAGTCTTGGGAACACATACACACACACACAAAGTTTGCTTGTAGTACAAGATCTACACCAAGTGATGCAACCCCACATACACTTGCTTCCCTTGTACATGGGTTTTGAAGTTAGCATCTGGGTTGTACACTCTTGTGTGTTTTTGAGCTTGCAATCATGTAGTGAGTTGCCCTTGTAGCAGCTTTGGGAATTTTTTTAAAAAAAACATGAAGTAGAAGAAAAATAAAATTTCTCTCTTCTTTTTTGTAAGCCATCGCCACAAAGCTTGCAGACGCAGACTGCTTTGTAATACCGTCATCATCACAATTGTTATTTATTGCCGTCCGTTGTTCATTGTCGTTTGTCATAGTTCCATCAATGGTTCCATCCAGTTCCTTCCGTTCAATTCTATCCGATTTCATCCATCGAATTTTGTCCGTCCGACCCCTTCCGTCCACTGATGTCCATCCATCGTCGTTCATCCCCGTCGACACACCGTATTCTTCAAATCATATGTACTGCGTACATACGTATCCGATACCTTTCCATTATGGTTGCATTTAATTGCATAGGTTATGTTAAAACTTTATAGCTAGTGCTTTGTATTACTACAAAATTTTGGGGCATGCAACAACACCATGTCCTTAGATGATGAAAACACTACGTTCAACCAGAACCGAGGTATTAGGTACAACGTAACACACAATCATTTGAGTTGATTTTTTTGAGCTCATGATCTTCACCATGGTACCATCAAGCGTCTACAGCTCCATCATCATCTAATACAACTTCTAACAAGAATTCAAGTTCAGGCTACACTACATCAACAGTACATTACAGTTCATTTGGAAGGGTTAATCAGTGGGGTATGCCTACTACCACACCAACTTTCACACCATCACCATACATTCCGTTGTAAACCATCACCATATACACCATGGAGGTCAACAGTTCCTCTAGGAGAATTGAGAAGTTCAACGGAAGGCCAAGTATTTTTTTTCAAAAGGAGTTCAGGGCAATTTTCTCAATTATGGTTTGTGAATTGGAGTTCAAGTATGGCACTAATTACACTAAGGTGTTCGCATTCAAACAATTGGCTTGTTATGTGCACTATGAAACATTGGATGTCTACGAGCAACATTCTCCAAGGATTTTGGGCGTCACCCAAATCCCCAATCCAATTTATGCCACAACCATCACCACCACCTCTCAAGCTGCATTCCAAACTGCTATTGTACATCATGGGATTATGCCCAATAATCTAGATCTGATATCTACTTTAGTAAACCTTTTTCTTCAACAATTCATTGTTGCTATCGCAAACATTCCTCCCACCATCCATGCACCAACTTTTGCTAATCTAGTGGGGGAATTATTTCGAGTTCTTTAGCTGGAATTTTTGGTTAAGAGTTTTGAAAAAATTGTGTAGCTCACCACCTTTTTTCGACAAAAAGATGAAACCCTCAAGATGTTTTATAAGAGGCTTCTCAAGTTCAAATAGGATATTCAAAGCATCACAGATTTGGAAGTTGTCCATCAGTATTTTCGTTCGTTGGAAGGTATTCCAACACTCCATGCGTAAATTTTGCAATGGGTTTTTGCAAAATTTGGAGATTTGTACACTTTGCTAGATGTGTATAACATTTTTTGAAAAGCTGGAACTAGCTCATCCACACAATGAGGCTAGTACTATGAGGCCTCCATCACATTCAAGGCCTTAATCTCCACCAGTTATGCCAACCAGATCATCACATTCTTTTTCAAGGGCTAAAGCAGTGCACTCGGCTACACCCATCCTACTTTCTTACAACTATTGTGGTAATGCTACCCACAAAGCTAGTGAATGCAACATTCCTTCCAAGGATCTTTTTTGTGGGGGACATTATGAAGTTGTTTATTTTATCAAGTTTTTGGAATAGAAGCAACTTCGATTACCATGGCAAAATTTACTAGCATTTTCTGCTCCCCTTCAACTAACTTGCTAATTTAAAAGGTAAGTCTTCCCAACCAGCTAGTCATGCGCAACCTGTACAAGGTTCAAGATCATGGGAGGGACCTCTTAGGTCGTTCTAATGGCCTCTCACACGATGCCATGGTTGGGGAGTATATTATTTCCAATGCACACAATTCTAGTCTCACACCAAAATTTACCACTTTTTTTTTCCCTTCCTACTTCACGACACAAGAGGCTAGTGTGGCACCCAGAGTTTTTGCCACTAGGTAGGTAATTCAGATTGATGGACTCGCATCTAGTTTAAGTCCTATTACCAAGGCTAGAGGAGCCTGAGTAGTCATGCCACAATCTTTTCATCCTCTCAACACGGAAGAAAAACGCACCTTGTTGGTGAGGGGGAGGAGACTACTACACCACAAGCTACTAGGGCATCAAATTCTCATGTCCCAAGAGTACATGTACATTAAGAAAACACACAATTTTCCACTAATCAACTTATGGAGTGCCAACTTCAAATGCGTCAAGTGGTGCAAAAGCTTATGAGTACACCGTTGTTTAGTTTTCAAGATTTGAAGCTAAACACCAAGGACATAATTGCAATATTAGAGGATACACTGAACACTACATCAAGTCCTCTACCAATCCCTAATCCACATGCTACATGGGTCCCATCCAACACCTTGGAGAGACATTCGATTGGCTCACATGCTATAGATGGCATTCGTAATCTGGTCAATAATTCTAGCATGGCTAAACTAATGGGCTCTCCTACCTCTGATTCTACATTCACATATTAGAAGGGAGCTAAAAACACCTCACTTGTGGATTTGTTACTTAGCAAAATTGTTATGGATAACCATTCTTTCCACAAAGTTTTTGACTCATTTCTGAAGGTGGTGCCTAGTGACAGAACTTCCATCGCCACCTGAGTTGCCATTGTTTACAATACTTAGTTAATAATTCAGGTGGGAAGACATACACCCAAAGTGGTACCTCTTGATATAGGAGGCCAACTAGTGATTCTTGGAATTCAATTCACTAAGAAGATGGGCATGTTCGATTCCAAACTACAGAAATCTATGTGGCAAATTCGCACCACTAGTGGGAGCGTAGAGGAGGTACTTGGGGAGAGCTATTTTATTACACTTAACTTCAATGAAGGTACAGATCAAGAGCTTTGCTTATAGGTCAGATGTTTAATCACCAATGCCACTAGTTACGATGTGCTCATTGGGCAAAAGGCCATGTTTCCACCAAGTTTCACAATTAACAACTAGTTCGAACATGCATACTACCGAGTGGAATGGGAGACTGATGGCCACCACCTAGGATACATACCCCTTGATTTACATGGGAACCATATTCCTATGGTTCACCATTGTATGCTCAAGGAAGCACACATTATTTCCTACATCCAACAAGCTAGTCACAAGTGGATAGAAGGAGATGAAAATGAGATAGCTTACACCCAAGCTACTAAAAGTTTGAGGGTGGTTCCTACTGACATTCAACATGGACCATAAGTTTTACAGAAATTCAAAGTAGCCCATGAGCCCTTGGTCAAAACTTTGTCTAATTTTGAGAACATGGGAACCATGGTGAACCCTTAAAGCCCATATTTTGTCAGCTAATCAATTGGACATTACCCAAGGAGGGGATTACATTACTAAAACTCTTTGGTGGTATTGGTACAGGTCTCAAAGCCCTACTATAGTCAAGGATGGTGGTTTGAAAATATTTTTACGTAGGCATTGATCCTATTACAACACAAGTGGTGGCATTAAGAATGATGGAATTCACAGCCAGATTTCCACAATAGTTTGTAACCATTGCATGGAAAGCCAGTTTCACTTTCTTGCCCTTTGACATACAACTAATTCAGAAAAAACATATGGAATTATTTGGCCCCGTGGACCTCATCAATTCAGGTTGGGATTGTCAACGATTTTTAATAGTTGGATTTGGAGAAAGCTTGAGTGACACAAGATCCAGTTTCTTCACAAACATGGTATGACTGATCACTTGGGCTCAATCCAGTTCTCCTATGTTTGGTTATGTAATTGAGAACACCCCTTCTCAACTTGACCAAAAAGAGAAAGTCCAAGAGCATTACACATTAATCACGCATTACTTTGGAGAACTGCTCTTACTCGATGAAGCACAATGCAGTTCCTATGCACATCGGCTACGCAATTGGTGCACCAACCTTGCACCACTCTTAGTTGTGCATTTGGTTCTGAAATACACCATCAAAAACCCCAACCTGTAGGTTTTTCACATATTGGATGATCAGAGCTCTTACTAACCAATTACAAGGCAAAAGAAACCTCTTTGGTTTCATGTGAGCACAATAGGAAAACCAAGAGGTGTTTGGCCCACCTTTGTCTCCTTCCCTTCCCAAGAACACATGCCTTTTAGGGAGATGGACCAAGTTTGGTGTATCGTCATGTTTCAGCCATTTGGGATAAACCAAGCCCAGAAGAAAGAGAAAAGGCTATGGGGTTCCAAATTGGCACTACTAGTCAGACCAAGGTGATTATATTGGAGCGTAATGCTCTATTGGGGAGAGGCATGGACCTGAATTCCCTTACATGGTTATTGGTAACATGTGTATTCTTTCAAATTTACATAATAGTAACACTGATTCAATCAACTTGCAGTTCTTGCAATGCGACTACATGACACCCCAACCAAGTACACTTGCCTATCTTCAACATTCTACACTTCACTCTTAATGTTGGGGGGGAAGGAGATACTGTGTAATTTGACTCAAATTGTTTTTGATACACCTGGAGGTACATCAACTTCTGGAAAAACAATTAGATACTTCTACAAATTTGCGTAGTTGGATAGTGGAAAACCCAATACACCAAGTTCTTCAAACACATTTTCCAACTCCATTCCATGTGTTTCTAACTACCCTTTTGTTATGGGGAACCAGGTCACCAAGAAGGAGAAAAACTAGGTCACAGATTTACTAATTAAGTATGAGAATGTGTTTGCATTCTCAATGAAAGACTTAGGTAGGTGTAAAACCATACAGTTCTCTATAGACCTTACAAATGAGAGACCCATCTATCAGAAGAAGCATAGGTTGAGTAAGCATGAATGGGAATTAGTAGATGAAAGATGCAAAGAGCTCCATGAAGCTGGTCTCATTTAGCCATTAAGTTTTAATTTTGTAACGACTATAATAATGCCAACAAAGAAGGATTTAGCTAGATTATGGATTGAGAAAAAGATGGGCAGGGATTATAGGCCTTTGAACCTAGTTACACCTCAGGACAAGCACCCCATGCCCATCCCTGAAGAATTGTTTAATAACATTGGAGACTCAAACATCTTCACAATTATGGATATAAGGCAAGGCTTCAACCAGATTATGCTTGATATGAAGGATCGCAAGAAAACGACATTCCATGAAAACAACAAGTTGTGGGAATGGCTTGTGATGCCTTTTGGATTGAAGAATGCACATGTTTTCTTTTAGTGAATCATGGACTAGATTCTTGAAAGGGCAAATTTCTTGAAATGCTACATAGATGACATCTTAGTGCATAGCAAGGGACTCCTATAGCACTTGGCTCATCTTGAGGAGTTATTCAAGAGGTTCCATGAAATCAATATGAAGATCCATCTTAAAAAGTGTGAATTTGCTATCACATCAATAATCCACCTTGGACACAGAATTTTGCCAAATGGTATTATGGCTCATTGGGCCAAAGTAATAGCCATTATGGAGATGCCCAATCCTACTGATGTTCACTTTTTGAGGAGTTTTTTCGGACTATGTAATTACTACAAGATTTATGTCCAAAACTTTAATACTATTGTTCATCCTCTCTATGCATTATTAAAGAAGGATGTTGCTTGGACATGGAGTGAAGAGGCTCATGAAGCTTTCAACACATTCAAGGAAAAGCTTTCAGAGTTCCCCATTTTGAGAAGACCTGAATTTAACAAGGTTTTCATTCTACACATTGATTGGAGTGCTCTTAGTATTGGTGCTATTATTAACCAACTTGATGAGGAAGGTAAGGAATATGTTATCACTTATGCATCCCAAAGCAACAACAAGACTGAAAGCAATTACTTTTCATACGAAGGGTCTTGTTGTATGGGCCATCGCACATTTCAAGCCCTATCTTTATGGTACTAAGTTCACTATGTATATTGACCACCAGCCTATCAACTAATTGATGACCAATGACAAGCTTACTGGTAAGTTAGCTTGTTGGGCGCTTATATTTCAGGAGTATGAGTTCAAGGTTATTCGTCGACCTAATATTTCACATCAAAACATGGATACCATGTCGCAAAAACCCTTCATTACCATTGAAGATTTCTTAGAAGCCAAACAAAACTTCGACCAGATTCTAACAATACATGTATCTTATGTATCTAGTTATCTTGCACTATTACAATGTAACCTGGTCGAGCATCCCATTACGGATATATGGGAGGACTTGGACACTTTAGGGTTTTTTCAACATGGGGAATACCTTCCTCAAATTACATCAAATCATTGGGATCGCATACAACAACGGTCCAAACGCTACTCATTTGTCTGATGCTTACCACAAGGTGATAGAATAGTTCCTCCACCACATGAACGGCCTAGTTTTATTCAGAAGGTATAGTCGAAGCTTAAACATTTTGGAATTAAGCATATTTATATCCTTCTCGCTCTTCATTACCATTAGAGAGGTATGTATGTTCAAGCCCAAAACGTCATTGCTAAGTGTGAACAATGTGATAGAGTGAAAACTTCCTTCTCCTTTTAATAGCTCATGTATTTTCCACTCCCTATTCAATGCATGTTTTGTCGTTGGTCATGTGATTTAGTTGGAAAGTAACCACAAACCTCTAAGGGTAATGTTTACATCATGATTATGATTGAACATTTTTCAAAGTGGGTCGAGCTTATTGCGTTGCCAGACAAGTCATCACATAGCACAAGTCAGGCTTTCTTACAATAGGTCTTAAATAGGTTTGTAGCTTATGTTGAGTGCCTTACTAATCAAGGATAGAAATTCAGAGGAGAATTCCAAGACCTATTTGATCATGCTTTCATTGACCATCGTCGGATTTCAAGGGATCATCCCCAAGCTGATGGCCTTGTAGAGAGGATGGTTCAGACATGTAAAAAGGGACTTCGAAAGATTTGCTTCACTAGGAACAAAAAGGATTGGGACTTGGCCCTACCTTATGTCGCCATGGGTTACATGATGTCCAAACATGCCTCTTTGTTTCATTTCATTCCTTACTTTCTATTTTTTTGGAAACATCCCATTCCACCTTCTTCCATTATTACTCAAATGGACCAAGTTGTGGATTTGGACCCCCCAGCCACTTGGGCTAGGGTCATTGCAAATAGGGCTGCTCTATTCAAGAGGGTTATGCCCATGCCCATGGAAAATTTATCCATTGCACAACATCGAGACACCTTACGGTATGCACACACATAAGGTGGCAGTTATAAACCTAAGATGAGACAATTTGATGTTGGTGATTTTGTATATCTCCAGCGACAACCTAATGATATTTTAGACATTTCTTTTGATCGCACTATCTTGAAGATTAAAACAATCAGGCCTTCATGTGTGTTGGAGTTGTAAGGAACTAATGGACGCACAATTCGAGATCATTCCAAAAACTATGCACCCTACCACCTGCCAAACTTGGATCCTACCATGATCACGTCAATTTGGATTCCTCCACTTGACTATGCATGTCAAGTATGTCAGAGGATAGACAATGTTAATCAAATGCTGCTTTGCGATAATTATAATGGTGGATACCATCTATTTTGCCTCAAGCTAGAGCTCACTCAAGTTCCCATTAGCATTTGGTACTGTTCATCATGTTCTCCTATAACACCTTGATTTCTATTTAAACCATGCCACACTTTTCCAAGTTCAAGTCTGGGGAGGGATACATGAGAATTTCATCTCAGCCTCCTCTTATGCATTATATATATATATATATATATATATATGTGCATGCATCTTTTTTTGGTTGATTAGTTTCTACCTTTGACTAGTTTTTGTCTTTTTGTTCAAAAAAATTTATTATGGATTTACACCTTTACAACACCGAACATCACGACATTACACATCATGACATCCCTAATCATAATTTTTATTTTTAGTTTAGTCATACAATATATGGTAAAATATCATAAAACATTTAATTTAATATTCCAAGAATTATGAGTCCATTTAAAAATGTGTATGAACTTTGACACAAGATGAAACACAAGTTAAAAAGTCCTTCAAAGACCAAAAAACGACTATTTGATTTTTAATTTTTGGTATTGGCTTCCTATAACAATATATATTATAGATATGAGTCCTTTTTAATGCATTTCCTTATTAATTGGAGGTAATACACATTGCTAGAATAAAAGGTGTCATGCATTCAAACATGTTAAAATATGCAAAACCCAACTTTCATTGTCATTTTTATCATTGGGAGTTCATTCCAAATTGAAAATTCCAAACTTTCACATGGACTTTTGACCAATCAGTAGTACTACAAAATGTGGGTGCAATTCATTAGTCCTTGTCCATTAAACTAGTGAATTCATTGCATCCCCACTAAGATCAATGAATTCATTCAAATTCTAGTGAAATCATTTGGTGTACAAAGATGCATTTTGTTGTAGTGCACATGTTTAATGATATTTATAAGTTGGTTTACAAATATTTTTTATTAAAAGCATAAGGGAATGTACATTGGATTTATAATTTGATAATTATCATTATTGCAAAAACTTTAGCAGATGCAAGATATGGATTTTCCTTGGGGAGGTCCCTTGATACATATTTGAGAAAGCATTTAAGATAAAAAGGTATTTTTAATATGCTACAAATTTAATGATGGAATATTTTACATATATTTTAAATATATCTTCATTGTGAACAACACAAAATTCCTATTTAAGCAAATTTTTAAAAAAAAATCAATAAATTACACGTTGTGTTTTTGTGTGTTTTTATGCAGAGTGTTTGGATTAAAATGGAAGTGACCTCCTTAAAGGATTCTTAGGATGCCAAAAGTGAGCCACTTAACTATGCTTTCACCCAAAATTTATGATAATTAAAGTTTTGACATGTGGATGAAAACAAACTACAATGACCTCTTTTATGTACTCATATCAGACTTTTTTTTTTGAGTCAGGACAACATAGCACCAATACCCTAAGTTTGGTCCAAAACTTGGTGAGATTTTTAAAAACCTGCAAAAAAAAAGTACATTAGGTTTCGGGGGGGGGGGCAAACTAAAAAAAAAAACACCATTTTGTGCCGAACTGAGTTTTGTCAA